>WNGK01006981.1_pt1 | contig 11861 bp, 10 predicted proteins | sample 5400601 | NCBI WGS metagenome assembly WNGK01 (sample SAMN13153376, study PRJNA577476) | soil metagenome | isolation source: 60 cm soil or saprolite under Garry oak tree replicate 1 | place: USA:California | collected 2016-06-15
CGTTCGCAAACTTCCGCGTGAACTTGATCGCGAATTCTTTGCCAGCGCTCGCAGTGTTCGTCGGCCGCACAGCCACATTCCTCAACGAGTTTAACGGCGCGATCGAACGCCACACAAGCCATCATTTTCGAGTGCGTAAAATGTTTGCGTCCGCCGCGCACTTCCCACATTCCTTCGTCCGGGTTCTGCCAATTTGATTCCAGGAATTTCATCAACTGGACCATCAGAGCCCAATCCGGGTCCTCCAATTTCAGTCCGGCGCGATCGGCCTGCCAAATAGCTGCCAAGATCTCCCCATAAACGTCGAGCTGAAATTGATTGGAAGCCGCGTTGCCGACGCGGACTGGTTTTGAATTCTCGTAGCCTGACAACCAGGGAATTTCGAATTCTTCGAGGCGTCGTTCGCCCCGTACGCCATAGATTGCCTGCATTTGCGCCGGGCTACCGGCAATGGCACGCAGGAGCCATTGGCGCCAGGATTTGGCTTCTTCGCGATAACCCGATCGCAACAATGCGAGCAAAATTAGCGCCGCATCCCGCAGCCAACAGAAGCGATAATCCCAGTTGCGGACCCCTCCTATTTCTTCCGGTAACGAAGTCGTGAGCGCGGCAACCAAGCCGCCGGTGGGGGCATAAGTTAATCCTTTAAGGGTGATGAGCGAACGCATAACCGCATCGCGCCACTCCCCTTTGCTTTGAAATTGGCTCGACCAATCTCTCCAATATTTTTCGGTGTCGCGCAATGCGTGCTCGGCATTTACTTTCCTCGGCGGGTCTTCATGAGAGGCGAACCAGGTGAGCACAAATGGGACGCGATCCCCTTCTGCCACGGTAAACTCGGCGACCGTGGTTAAATCTTTGCCGTACGTTTCAATCGGGGTTCGCAAGATCAAACCATCAGGTCCGGCAATCGCCTCAAGTCCGCCGTGACGTTTCCGCACCCATGGAACGATCTGTCCATAATCGAAGCGGATGATCAGCTCCATGTGCATCGGCATTTTGCCGCGCAAACCTTCGACGATTCGAATGATGTCGGGATTCTCTCCGCGTGGTGGCATGAAATCGATCAGGCGCACGGCGCCGCTTTTCGTTTCAATTTCTGTCTCCAGAATGAGCGTGTCGCCGCGATAGCATCGGCGCGTCTTCTCGATCTCTTCCTCGGGAAAAAATCGCCAGTGGCCATTTCTCTTCTCACCGAGGAGCGAAGCAAAGCACGCCGGCGAATCGAACCGCGGAAGGCAAAGCCAATCAACGCAGCCGTCGCGACTCACGAGCGCGCCCGTCTGCGTATCACTCAAAAACGCATAATCCTCGATCTTTGTTCCGTTCGTCGTCATGGTTCCTTCGCCGAAGTTGATTCGGACTGTGCAAGCTTCGCGATCCCATCGCGTGTCAATCGGAACACGGTCCACTCATCCATCGGTTTCGCGCCGAGAGCGCGATAAAACTTGATCGCAGGGTTGTTCCAATCGAGCACCGCCCATTCCATCCGGCCGCAGCCGCGCTCGTACGCGATCTTGGCAAGATCGACAAGCAACGCGCGCCCGTAACCTTTGCCGCGTTTTTCTGGCTTCACGAACAAATCTTCGAGATAAAGTCCAGGCCGACCGAGCCATGTCGAGAAATTGTGGAAGAAAACGGCAAACCCAACCGGCGTATCTTTCTCGAATGCAAGCAGAACTTCCGCAGCCGGTTTTTTTTCGAACAAAACATGGACAAGCTGTTCTTCTGTAGCGGTGACCTCGTTAGGCGCGCGTTCGTAGGTTGCCAGATCGCGAATTAATTTAAGAATGATCGGCACATCTGCTAAACACGCCGGACGAATCTCAAAATCATGCTGCATTTTCATTGCGTCCTGATTGTCGATCACGCGAAGGCGTAAGCAAATGGTCTGGTGTAAGGCGACTGCGTTACGGGGATCGAGCCGTCCCTGGTCGATGTCAAAGTTAGGCGACAAAGCCGCAATTGTTTCGGCATCGCCCGCGGAGCAGCCGATCCATCTATGCGAGCGCGCGATCGACGCGGTTCAGGCCTTCGGCGAACATTTCCGTGTTCACGCCCATACCGATTCGGAAGTGGTCAGGCATTTCGAAGAAGCGGCCCGGCACTGCCGAGGTTTCGAATTCCATTCGCAGCCGTTCGAGAAACGAATCGGTGTTGCCCCCGCGACGGCGGGACAAGCGCACAAATGACGTCGTGCCCCAATCGGTTTGCACGGCCGAAAGCACCGGCTGCGGTGTTAAAAAATCGCGGAGCAATTTACGATCCGCTTCCACAACGCGGCGTCCCCTTTCGCGAAGCAGGTCCAGGTGTTCAAAGGCCACGACGCTGAGAAGCTCGCCGGGATAAACGGCCGTTGCCGCATAGAGATCATTTAACCGACGCATCTTCCAGGCGAGATCGGGACGCGCTAGGATCCATCCGCAGCGCAGTCCGCTGACGCCATAAACTTTTGTCAAACTGCTGGTCACCACGAACTCGGGGCCAAGATGAAAGGACGTTCGCGGCGTGTCCTTGTACACCGCGTCGAGATAAACTTCATCGATGAGCACAAGCGCTCCAATACTGCGCGCGATATCGCCAACTTCTCGCAACACCGGATCAGGCGTAAGCACGCTCGTTGGATTATGCAGATTTGTGATGACGACGAGGCGCGTCCCGGACGTAATGGCACGACGAATCTCGTCCACATCCACTGCCCAGCCATTTTCTTCCCTCCGCGAAAACCGTTTCACTTTCGCGTCTAGATATTGAGCGACGTCCAGAATCGGGCCGTACGCCGGATGCTCGATTAAAACTTCATCGCCCGGCTCGATTATCGCAGCCATGGCCAGATGGTTTGCCATGGAAGTGCCGGCGGCCTCGACCACACATTCAGGATTAACCCCGTGGTGTTTAGCGATGGCTGATTGCAGAGCTTCGTTGCCGTAACTGTTCTCGCCATTGATTTCCAATTTTTCAAAATCTGTTGGCAATTCGCTGAGCGGAAACGCCGCAACTCCGCTCGTGGCGAGATTGAACCGGGCGCGGCTCTGCGTCTTGGACCAGTGCATGTAGTCGGAGTGCTTATGTCTCATGAGTCGGTTCGTTTGAATCTGCTCCAACAATAATAAGCCGGGAACGCGGTCAGCATGATACAGAGCGCAATCGCACTGTTCCGAGGTGCGGATATGATGGCGCTTCCGACAATTCCTGTGCAGGACAACACAAACAGGATCGTCGTGACTGGATGTCCGGGCGCTCGATAAACGGCCGCCTCCGATCCTATCTGACGCCGGCGCAAAACAAACAGCGCCGCCGCAGTCATCCCGAAGAAAATAAAATCGACGGTGATTTCGAAATTCAGGATCTCGCCGTATGTACCAGAACAGGCGATGATGATCGCAGCAAAACCCTGTAACAGGATTGCCACGACCGGAGCTCGTGAGCCCGGCGACAGCTTGCCAACACTTTTGAAGAAAAGACCGTCTCGCGCCATTGCGTAATAAACGCGCGGAGTCGTTAGCATGCTTTGGCTGAGGATTCCAAGGATGGAAATTGCAATTCCAATTGCGATCCACTGCGCCCCGCGTTCGCCCAGTGCGATCCGCATCACGTTGGAAGCGGGCGTCGCTGTCGCATCCAGGCCAGCTGGGCCAAGCACGCGCAGACAGGCAACGTTGACTGCAAGATATAATGCGATTACGCCAGCTACGCCCATCAGCAGGCCGCGCGACAGATCACGGCGCGCATCCCGCATTTCACCGGCGACAAAGCTCGCAGTTTGCCAACCGCCATAAGCGAAAGCAATCGGAACCATCGCGCCTCCGATACTTTTCAGCAGGCCAAATGAAACTGGTTCTCCGAGGAGCGGTCCCGATTTCAGCGAACCGCCGCCGAACGCCAGCCCCAGGACGACCAGCGCAGCAATTGCCACGATCTTTAACAGCATAAGAACGCTTTGCACATTACTGCCAACGCGTGCTCCCATGCAGTTGATCGCAGTCAAGCTTAGCAGCACGATTGCGGCAAGAGCACTGTCGCTCCAGGCTAATCCCGTAAGTCCACGAAAATAGGATGCGAAAATAACCGCCACTGCAGCCATGCCCCCGGTCTGCGTTACCAGCAGCAGCCCCCAGCCATAAATGAAAGCGATAGCGGGATGATACGCTTCGCGCAGGTAGAGATATTGGCCACCCGTTCCCGGCAGCCGGGTAGCAAGTTCAGCCCAAATAAATGCGCCGCACATCGCAATGAAACCGCCGAGCACCCAGACGCCCAAAATTAAAAACGGCGTGTGAACGCGGTGCGCTACCTCGGAGGGATTGGCGAAAATTCCTGCACCTACGATTCCGCCCATGACAAGCATTATGGCGTCGAACAATCCCAACTGACGACGAGGCTTCGGAGTGTCCAATGTTAAGCTCTCATTCTACTGCAGAAGTCAGTTTGTAGATTTCGAACTGCGGAGTCGCGGTCATCAATGTCGCGCTTAGGCTCACCTGTCGTGCGAATTCAGAATAGTACTGCAGCCACCAAAATGTATTAGTTGTGAAAACAAGATGCGTTGCGCCGCGGCTCCTTAGGCTTTCAAGATCGACAATCAGCTGTCGGCTGTCGCGGGGATTGCCTTCGTAAATCGCGTCTTTCTCAAGGAAGTGCCAGCCATGTCGTTCCGCATAATAAAAAATAGTCGGGTCACCCGTATCCGCTGCAACAATCAACGAATCTGTGGCTGTGCTTTTTCTCAACTCCAGACCAGCATCGCGAAGTTGGGCGGCGGACGATTCATAAAGTGGGCAAACATAGAAGCAGGCAAGGATTACGAATGAGCTCGCAACCACCAAGGACAGCGACACCATCGCGCTGCGTGAAGCGACGAGCTTGGATTGCATAAACGCACAAGCGGTTCCGGCCAAAGCGGCAGTAATCGGAACCAGCGGAAGCTGATACCATTGATGTCGATTCCCATAGCCCGCGACAATGATGAACAGAATCGTCGCAGCGAGCCACCAGTGAAACACGCACGTATACTTCCCGCGCGGAGCCACGAACAAACCGGTAATGGCCAAGGCCGAGAGGATCGGTGTGAGACTCGATGCTGCGGTCCGGTTCAAGATGTTCCAGTACCACGACAAATTTTCGATCCGAATCCCACCCTCGCCGAAGAAATGATGGGGATAAAATCGCTCAGCGATTTGATGGGCATGCCAGTACCAGGCAACCGAAGGTAAAATTGTAATCGCAGCGAAAAGCCAGAGAGCCGCTCGTCCAAGAAAATTCCAGCGCCATTTTTGCCAAGCCAGAAAGAAAATCGGCGCCCCGACGATCGCACTCGGCAATTTGATCAGCAGAGCCAATGAAATTGCGATCGCGGATACGAGATACGGCGTCAGTTTGCCGCTCTCGATCCAGCGCAGGAAGAAATATAGCCCGAGGAGGGCGAGACTGAGCGAAGGCACATCCGGCATGAATGAACGCCCGGCGAAAACATTGAGCGGCGCGAAGCTGTAAAAAAAAGTCGCCCACCCGGCCGCCGTTTCGCCAAAGATCTCTCGCACGAATAAAAAGAAAAATGGGAGCGAGGCGGAAAAAAAAACTACCGCCTGCGCGCGTCCGATCCATTCATGGACGCCGACAAATTTGTAGCAGATAGCGGCGACAAAGGGCAGAATCGGGAATTCGGTCCCCACATAACCCGACGCATTGCCCGCCCAATCGATTTGCGGACAGGCAAAATGAAAGCCGTTCTGCTCAAAGTTTCGCGCGATGGCCGCGACGTCGCTTTGCCGCCAGCTCCAGTGGTCAACATACGGCTGATCAATTAGAATCAGCCGTGCGACCACCGCAAAGATCGACAAGGTTATCGCGAGCTTGCTTGTTCGCGTCATGCAACCGCGTCTTGACAAACCGCTCTGGCAAAGTCAATCGAGTACAGTGATTAAAATCGCGAACAAGGCGCTCGCATGAAATCAATGGCTCTCGTTCATCCATTGCGATTTTTTGCGCTGGTATTGCTGATCAGCTGTGCCGCCGGTGCGATATACGCCCAAAACGAGCCGATTCTTGTGCCCGACGTAGTGGATTACGCGAAATTGGTTCCCATTTTGCCCGACGCGCCCCAGGCTTGGACAGCCGATAAACCAGAGGGATCGACCGAGGATGTCGGTGGGTTCAGGATTACCAACGTGCATCGCGATTACCACAAAGGTGAAGGCGACAAGGCGCCGACTGCAGCGATCAGCATTCTCGATTCAGTGGCGAATCCGGATTACGTGAGCGCCACCACCGCTGCCTGGAACAACAATAGCGAGACCAGCGAAGGTTACAGCAAATCAGTCACGATTGACGGGAATCCCGGTTTCGAGGCGTTCGAAAAGGAAAGCAAACATGCCACACTTTGGGTCATGGTTGCCAATCGCTATTTTCTTCAGATCGAATTGCAGAACCAGGATCCAAAGGAATTGCAGGAATGGATCAAACGCGTCGATCTGAAAAAGCTTGCGACGATTAAGTAATCATCATGAACAGGTCCGAAGATGGCGAGGCTATCAAGAAAATCGTGGGAAAAAAAAAACGCCTCGATATTTGGAACGAGCTTTATCGGCTGAACCGCTTTATGGCAAAGTTTCCGCGGCCCCGATCGGCCGATAATGGACACGCCATACGAAAAGTTGTTGGAAAACCTCGCGCGGACTGATATCAAGTTCATCATCGTCGGCGGGGTGGCGGTTGCGCTCAATGGCTTTGTGCGGACAACTGAGGACGTGGACATCCTGATTGAGCGTTCGGCAGAAAATATCGCCCGATTGCTTGAAGCACTTTCGAGTTTCGGGGAAGGGCATGCCCGCGAGTTGGCGAGTGCTGATTTTAGTGACGTCGAGGGCGCGGTTCGAATCATCGAAGATTTTCCGCTCGACGTCTTCACGGTGATTCAAGGCAAACGCTACTCGGACCTGATTCATTCGACAGAGCAGACGCGAATTAATGAGGCGACGGTGAGGTATCTCAATGCCAAGGCGCTCATCGCGCTTAAAGAGAAATCGCAGCGCGAGAAAGATCAGATCGATGTTTCCGCCCTGCGACGGGGCCAGAAATAAATTCAGCGCCTTTCCGCTTCACCCGCCATCGGCACGAAACGTACAGGCAACACGGCGCTTTCTTTCAGCTGGCCGTTTTTCTTTTCGAGAAGGTACAGCTCCTGAGCGAATCGATTACCGACGGGAATGATCATGCGTCCGCCTTCTTTGAGTTGATCGACGAGGGGCTGCGGAACCTTTTCAGGCGCGCACGTCACAATTATCGCGTCGAACGGCGCCTCTTCCGGCCAGCCCTTGTGACCATCGCCCACTTTCACATGAACGTTCTTGTAACCAAGATGCGCGAGAGTCGCGTCCGCGTTTCTCGCCAGCGGCCCAGCGATTTCAATCGTGTAAACTTCAGCCACTAGCTCTGCCAAAATCGCTGCCTGATAACCGGAGCCGGTCCCAATTTCCAAAACGCGATCGCTCGGTTTCGGATGCAACTGTTCCGTCATAAAAGCAACAATATAGGGTTGCGAGATCGTCTGATCATAACCAATCGGCAATGGATTGTCGGTGTAAGCAGCAGCGCGCTCATCCGCCGGGACAAACTCCTCGCGTGGTACCTTCGCCACCGCTGCCAGCACACGCTCCTCGTGAATGCCGCGCGCCATCATCTGCTCCTGGACCATCCGCTGGCGCTGCCCTGCGAAATCGGCAACCGATGTGTCCGCGCGCCCGCAGCCACCGCACGCCATTGAAACAATGATCAGCCATCGACAAACTCGCCGCATGGCGAAAGATAACCCGCGCAGCGATCGCAGCAAAGCTGTAGCCGTCGCGCTTGTCGAGCCGTAACGCGGCGGAAACACTTATGAATCGGCCGGCTGTCCTTTAGAATCTCTTCTTTAGCTGGACGTACCAGAACCGGCCTTTGATATCGGCAAGCGATTCGTCGAAGTTGTTTTCAAACGCTCCGGCCACAAACGGCGGATCGGAATCGAACACGTTCTGCATTCCAACGGTGATGGTGGTGTCATTGAGCCAGGCGCGCCACCCCCAGCGATTGTACTCGGCAGTGGAAATTGGCAGGACCGTTTTCTCGTCACCGTCCGCCGTCATCACGGCTTTACCACCATCCTTGGCGAGGCCGGGCACCTGCTCAGCAGCCGGCCGCGGCAAGTGGAGCGTGTAAGACGCGATCAGGTCGAGCGTCACCCATGCCGCAACTTTGCGTGCACCCTGCTCTGGGAATTGCGCGAGATTCCCGGATGGAAGAAAAGGGCCACTTCTCGGCTCCGTTGGCTTCGACGATCCGGTCAGAGCGATATTGTCATCTTCATATTGGCCGGTGATGTGCACCGTTGCGCCAGCATCAAAGCCAGCGAGCCACGTATCTGCAGGGCCGCCATAGAACGCGCTGACAAATAATCGGTTATGTGGCAGCGAGCCGGTAAAGGTGCCGGCCGAATTAAACTGACCCGAGAGACCAATTCGTCTGCTGTTCGGTTGGGCTTGAAACTCAAACTGCGATAAGTAGGTCCCGTTGACGGTAAAGGTAAGGCTGCCAAAATCGCCGTAACCAAAAATCCCAGAATTCAGGGTATAGATTACTTCGTAGTCGAGACCTTCCACAATGGCTTCGGAAATATTTAGCGCCCTATCCAAGACGCGCTTGATCTGGCCAGTCGCATCACGAATGACAAACCCGGGGAACTCGCTCTCATGCTCGACAATGAATTGTGCGCCAACATCGCCCCCGGCATTTCGAAGGTCGATATGCCACCAGTCGGCGCTCAGGGTAAGACCTCTGATCCACTTCGGACTGTAAACCGCTCCGTAAGACCATTCATAGGCGGTCTCCGGTACGAGAAGCGGGTTTCCGCCAACGAGCACTTCCACAAAGTTCTCGGGGGTCAAATGCTTTGGGTCCTGAATCGGCGCGAAGACTTCAGCCCCTACGGGCGACAATTCCGTTACTGTCGGCGCATGAAACGCTTCGCTATATGTTCCGCGCAAGGTCAGAGCACCCATCCACTTGGGGTCAAGCGGCACCCAGCGCACGGAGAACTTTGGCTTCTGCGCGTCGTACGTGCTGTGGAATTCTTGGCCGGTGTCGAAGTCTGTAGAATTTTGACTGTACCACTCTTCGCGCTCGGCAATGTCGAACTCGAGACTGTATGCGCTTGGGAAGTTCCACGTCGGGCTGGTAATCGGAATCCGCACTTCCTGGTACGTGGACCAAACATGGCGGTTCACTCGTGAGGCCACGACAGGAGGCCCACCCAGCGTTTGGACCGGGTCGGGATTGTCGGTCCACCGCTCCTCGTGATACTCAAAACCGAGAGCAAAGGAGACCGGTCCGGCGGGAAGATTAAAAGCGTCACCGGTAATAGTAAAATAGCCTAACGGCAACTCAAAGGTAGCCGTTTCGTGCAGGGTAACATAGACCTTCTTTATCGCCGCCTGACTGTTGCGACCGAAGATTCCCAAGAACGGATTAAAGGCCGTAGCCGGGTTCGTATCCAGGAGAGCTTCGCGCAAGCCCGATTCGCTCACGGCGCCACCACCGAGGAGGTCGACATCGTTCTGGGAATAACGAAAACCTGCTACCCAGTTCCAGTTCTTGAAGTAATCGCCAAATTCTCCCAGCTCACCGCGAAGTCCGGCATCGAACAATATATCGTTATACGTGATTTGAAGAGTTCTGACAGTCGTATCGTTGATGGCGCGAAAGCGAACCCCGGTGTAAACGGGCGTGCCATCCGGCAAAGTGTTGTTCGCCGCTGTGAATGGATTAAACGGATTTTGCAGAGGCACACTGATGCCGGAAAGACTGAGTGGAATGCCGACAGCGTCCTTAAACGGATCGGGCGCAAACGGAGTGGCCGCCAGGGCAGAATCAAAAAAGGACCGGGTATATTTAAAGTCGGCAAACAGCACCAAGTATTTGTCGCCAATCTCGCGGGTGAATGAGCCATAATAGCTTTGACGGTCAGCCGCTGGAATCGCGGGCGTTTGAGCCGAGTAGTTGTAGAAAAAATAATTCCCATCCGGATACTTAGCGACTGCGAAGGGATTCACATAGTATGGAGACGTTGCGGCGTTCGCGGATGAGTGTGGTGGCGGCGAGTTCGCGCTGAAAAACAACTTTGGTATTAAGCGGAAGCTTTGGACGCGGCCTGGGAAATTCCCACTGCGCTCATCAAACCCGCCAAGAAACAAACCATTGACCGCGTTACTGCTAAGGAAACGATCCCGGCTGTAGATCGCGGCCCGATCGTAGAAATCAACAATAACTACGATATCAGTCTTGTCATCTCCCGTGCCGGCTTTGATGTATCCCTCCATCTCACGTGCGTCGTTGGAAGCGCCGAGGTTCGTGTTCCCGATGCTGCTCCCTATCTCGACGTCGCGGAATTTGTGGATCAAAAAGATGTTGAACACACCGGCCACTGCGTCGCTACCGTAAAGAGCCGAGGCGCCATCCTTCAGAATGTCGATGTGGTCGATCATCGAAAAGGGAATCAGATTGATGTCAATAGCTCCATTGCCGCTCAGCGAGGCCCCCGCGACGCGCTTTCCATCGAGCAGAACCAAAGTTTCTCTAGGCAGCAAGCCGCGCAGGTTCACTTGCACGGTACCGTCACCGATTCCTCCGGCTGGGTTATTGGTAATGTTCTGGTTGAGGCTCGAGCCCATTTCCTGCGGCAGCCTCGTGAGCAGGTCGGTTGGGTTGGTGGCGCCCAGCTTCTGTATGTCTTCCGGGCGATAGGTATCAACCGGGTTGGGGCCGGTCTCTTCTGCAGTCGGAATGTTCGAACCGGTGACGATAACCCGCTCGACTTCCGCAGTGCCCGGCTCCGGAGGCGGTGAGGGATTTTGAGCCGATGCGACTGAAGGCAGGAGTAAACAAATTGTCGCTATGCTCCATCCGGCACACCAGATCCGCACTTGCTTAATGACAAACCCCTCTCTCTAAACGGCGGCGGTAAGGTCGGTTTTGTTCTCGTTCAACGCCGCCACCACTTTGTCGATGAAATGACTTTTGTCTGAATCTGTCAAGTCTGCCATACGATTTAGTCCTTTCTGATCATCACGGATGTACAGCCAGAAATTTGGGCTGAGGTTACGCGGAAAAATGATGAGCGACGAAATTTGCCTAAGCAAAAAGCCGCCACGCTGTGAGGCGTGACGGCTGATTGTGAATTGCGGACTATTTACGCGGTTAGCTCAGCGAGTGGGGAGTGAATCTAGGGACTAACATCCACCTCCCCCGTCATGCCCAGAGAGTCATGAAATGCACATACGTAAGGGTAGACTCCTGGGTTCGGAAAAGTTACGCGGAAACGCGTGAAGCCGAGAGGTGACTGAGGAAGGCCAGCCCGTTCTTGCGGCGCCGCAATAATAACGCCCGAGTGCACATTGTCTGAATGCAACTTCACGGTCGCATGGAGCGCCCCATCTGCGTCTTGGGTTACGTTGGCGGAAGGAGGGCCCGGGTCGGCCGGTTCCGTCCCGAAGGTAATGGTATGAGGTTCTATCGGGTCCTCATTGGTCCATTGCACGGTATCCCCAACATGGATTGTTATCTTACCGTCCACCGCGGAGGTTTGCGGGTTAATAAAGCGCATGAGAGTTCGGGTGTCAGATCCTCCGGCGGTGGCCGTGACCTCTCCGAAGCCAGCGATCATTGCGTGATCATCACCGTCGGTAGGACTATCGCTATCCGAAAGCACTGCGTCTCGCTCCTTGATCGTCTGTGCGTTATAGAAGGCCTGATCATGCGGGAGCGGCAACTTAGAATCGAGAACATGAATGGCGCCAGTCATGTTTTCATGGATAAGGCATACCATCTTG
>WNGK01017562.1_pt1 | contig 11855 bp, 10 predicted proteins | sample 5400601 | NCBI WGS metagenome assembly WNGK01 (sample SAMN13153376, study PRJNA577476) | soil metagenome | isolation source: 60 cm soil or saprolite under Garry oak tree replicate 1 | place: USA:California | collected 2016-06-15
GGCCACGGCGCGGAACGTGAAGGGCGTCGGTCCGGGCATCGGTCGGTCTCCCGTTGGTCCGTCGTCGCGGTCTACAGCAGCTTGGATCCGAAGGGCTCGGGCGGTGGCACGGCGGCCGATTCCGGGACCGGTTCGCCGGCGAACTGCCGCTTGATCCCACCGATCCACGCCCGCGCACGGTCGGTCAGCTCGTGCTGGTCGGTCATCAGGCGCCCCCGCGTGACGAGGATGCCCAGGTCGGCGCCCGGATATCGGTAGTGGCCGGGGCCGGCGATCCGGAGGTAGAAGGCTTCGCCGTCGTCGGCCACCGAGTGCCAGTCGGTCTCTCGGCGAACGAACGAGAGCTCGCCGCCGCCGTCCATCCGCCAGATCCCGGAGGCCGGGGCGCGCGTGATCATCTCGGTCACGTCGTCCGTCTGCTTCAGGATGAATTGGCTCCATTCGTCGACGATCTCCGCCCGCGCCCACCGCGCGTTCAGCTCGTCCACGTCGATCTGGTAGTCGACGTCCATGAACTCCAGCAGGTGGAACAGGAAGAGCGGCATGTCTCCGTACGCGATCGCCGTCACGTTCGTCATGGAGCTCGCCCCGGTCACGCGGGGGTTCAGCTCGCCGAGGTACATCTCGCCGCTGTCCCGGTCGGCCAGGAAGTCCAGCTCGAAGTACCCCCGGTAGCCCTCCACCCACAGCCGGTCGCCCATCGCCTTCATCCGCGCCCTGGCCAGCTCGGCGTGCGCAGAGAGCGCGGACGGGAACACGTCGTTGCCGCACCACCCACCCCCGTACGGGGTGAGCTCCGGGAACCCCGTCAGCTCGGTCATCAGGGGGCCGACCAGCGTGCCGTGCCGGGTGACGACGCCTTCCATCGCGGCCTCCCGGCAGTCGATCCGCTTCATCACCTTCAGCTCCTGGCCGAGCAGCTCCACCGCGTCGCGGTCCCACCCCTCCCGCGACCGGATGAAGAACGTCGTCTGGCCGGAGTCGCCGTACGGGGTCTGGACGACGAGGTCCGCGCCCAGGTTCGCCCGCGTCGCCAGGTCGAGCAGCTCCTCGTAGCTGGCCGCCCGGCCGAGCGCGTTCGGGACGCTCGGCACGCCGGCCTCGTTCCCGAGCTGTGTGGTCACGATCTTCGAGTCCAGATGGGTCCGGAGTCCGGCGGGGGGGAACGCGACGTCCAGGCCGAGCTCCTTCGTCAACTGCTCGGTCTCCTCGTCGAACATCAGGAAGGCGGCCTTGCCCCCCGATCCGCGGGAGCGGATGAAGTCGACCACCTCCTTGTGCCCCAGGAGGTAGTTGCAGATCTCCTCGATCGACCCGAACGCCCTCGGCGCGCGCTCCTGGGGGACGAACACGTGAGGGTGATGCCCGTCGAACGAGTCGTAGTAGTTCACGTACCGAAGAAGCTCCGGATGTCCGACACGCCGCGGAGGTCGGTGCGCGAGCCGGTCACGGCCCATCCTCCCCGTCGACGGTTTGACCGACCGAAGTATGAACCTCCCGGACCCAGAACCCGAGGGCGGCGGCGGCCAGGCCGACCGCCGCCAGGGCCAGCCCCGGTGCGACCTTCCCGGCCGACGTGGCGAGCCACGTGGTCCCCGGCGGACCCACCAGGAACCCCAGCGCCCACACCTGCGAGTAGGCGACCTGGGCGGTGAGCATCCCGCCTTCGGGCATGCGGGCCACCATCGCCAGCGAGCCGCTCTCGGCCGCACCCAGCACGAGCCCGACCAGCCCCAGCAGCACGAACCACGCCGCCGGACTGTCGCTGCTCGTGACCGCGATCAACAGGAGCCCGGCCAGCACCGAGCCCGCCTGGGCGACGACGCGTCCGCCGGCGACACCGCCCGCCCATCGGCCGGCTCGGACGCCGCGGCGGCCGCCGGTCGCGATCGGGAGCGTCGAACCGATCCCGGCCGTCATCGCCGTCACGGCGATCAGCGCGCCCAGCCCGGCCTGCGACAGGCGGCTCGAAAAGCGCAGCGTGAACGAGCCTTCGATGCTGGAGTACACCAGCGAGGAGAGGAGGATCACGGCCGAGGCGAACAGCAGGCGCCGGTCCTTGAGCGCCCGGAGGTGCCACCCGAACGGGCGGCCACGGCCGGCCGGGAGCGCCAGCGCCGCCGTGGCCGCGACCACCGCCAAGCCGCCGTCGGCGAGGAACGGGCGGACCGTCCCGCCCAGCGCGCCGAGCAAGGGTCCCGCCACGGCCCCCACGGCGTAGCCGGCCAGCACGCCGCCCAGCTTCGGCCCCGGCAGGTCGGCCCACCACGTCAGCGCGGCGAGCATGGCCCCCAGCCACAGGCCGCCGGACCCCAGCCCCTGGGCGAACCGGGCCAGGGCGTACAGCCCCGCGTTGTGGCCGGAGACGAAGAGGACGTCCCCCATCAGATGGGCGGACACCCCGCAGAGCAGCGTGACCCGGGGTCCCCACCGCCGCGTGACCCCGCCCGCGAGGCTGAACCCCGCCACCAGGCCGACGGAGAAGGCCGAGAAGATCAGGGACGCGAGGAGCGGCGTGGCGTGCGCACGCGTCCGAAGGGCCGGCAGGACCGGCCCCACGACGGCGTAGCCCACCGAATCGTAGGCGGCGACGAGCGCCACGGGCCAGAACGGGATCCGTCGCCGGCCCCCTTCCACGGGTTCTCCGACCATACCGGCACAGGCTACCGGCCCACCCGGGTAGCGGTCCGGTGTGCCTTCTGTACAAGTCGGACCCCCTGGTTTCGCCCGTGGGCACTTCCCAACGGGATGGCATCCGGGCTACCGTCGGGCCGTCGGCGGGCGCGCGAGGCCGCGCTGCCGTGGCGCGCGTGCGCGCTGCCTATGGAACGATCGTCGGGGGTTGCTTCGGTGAGCACAACGGACACGGCCGGGAAGATCGACGTCAGGCTCGACCGCGTGACCAAGCGCTTCGGCGAGGTCACGGCCGTCGACGACCTGGTCCTCGGCATCGACCGGGGCGAGTTCTTCAGCCTCCTGGGCCCGTCCGGATGCGGCAAGACCACGTCGCTCCGGATGATCGGCGGCTTCGAGGAACCGACCGCGGGCACGATCTACCTGGGCGGGAACGACGTCACCGGTCTGCCGCCCTACCGGCGGGACGTCAACACGGTGTTCCAGTCCTACGCCCTCTTCCCGCACCTCACGGTGTCCGACAACGTGGCGTTCGGCCTGCGGCGCAAGAGGGTCGACGGCGGCGAGGTCGACCGCCGGGTGAAGGAGGCGCTCACGCTGGTCGACCTGCCCGGGTTCGAGAAGCGCAAGCCCTCGCAGCTGTCGGGCGGCCAGCAGCAGCGCGTCGCCCTGGCCCGCGCGCTGGTCAACCGGCCGCGCCTCCTGCTGCTCGACGAGCCCCTCGGCGCGCTCGACCTCAAGCTCCGCAAGCAGATGCAGCTCGAGTTGAAGCGCATCCAGAACGAGGTGGGCATCACGTTCCTGTACGTGACCCACGATCAGGAAGAGGCGATGACGATGTCCAACCGTCTCGCCGTGATGCGGCACGGCCGGATCGAGCAGATCGGCGCGCCCGAGGATGTCTACGAACGCCCGGCCACGGAGTTCGTGGCCGGGTTCCTGGGCGCCTCGAACCTGCTCGATGGTGAGGTGAAGGAGCGCGTCGACGGCACGGCCCACGTGCTGGTGCCCGGGGGATCCGTGCTGGCCGTCCCCGCCGACGCCGACGACGCCGTCCCCGGGGCCATCGTGAAGGTCGGGGTGCGCCCCGAGAAGATCCGGCTCGAAGCGGACGGTGGCGACCCGCCGCCCGGGATGAACACGGTCGCGGGGACGCTCCGGGTGACGACGTACATGGGCGTCAGCCATCAATACACGGTGGACGGCCCGGACGGGAAGACGATCACGGTGTACTCGCAGAACCTGGGAGGGGCGTGGGTGCCGGAGCGCGGCGAACGGGTCCGGCTCGTCTGGCGCCCGGATCACACGTTCGTCGTCAGGCCGTCGCCGCCGCTGGCCGATTGGGAGGAGGAACGATGACCGAGCACGAAGAGAGCGCGAACCCCGCGTTCGACCCCGCCGTGCTGCGGGGGTTGACGGAGGCCCGCATGACGCGCCGGGACCTGCTGCGGTACGCGGGCACGGGGGCCGGGGCGTTCGGCCTCGCCGCGCTGCTCGAGGCGTGCGGCGTCTCCGGCACCGCGGCCAAGCCGACGCTCACCTCGAGCGCCCAGGTCCAGCAGCTCTTCTCCGGCAAGCCCACCGGCACGCTCAACTTCGCGAACTGGCCCTACTACATCGACTCGGCGAACCACGGCCACCCGTCGATCGACCAGTTCACCCAGCAGACCGGCATCAAGGTCAACTACAAGCCGGTCATCCAGGACAACGCATCGTTCTTCGCCACGATCCAGCCGTCGTTGCAGGCGGGGCAGGACACCGGGTGGGATCTCATGGTCATCACGAACGGGATCACGCTCGCCACGCTCATGAAGTTGAACTACCTGGTGCCGCTCGACCACGGCAAGACGCCGAACTTCAACCAGAACGCCAGCGCCTCGGTGAAGAACCCCAGCTACGACCCGGGGAACAAGTTCACCATGGCCTGGCAGTCCGGGTTCACGGGGATCGGCTTCAACCCCAAGCTGACCGGACGCGACATCACCAGCCTGCAGGACTTCCTCGACCCGAAGTTCAAGGGGAAGATCGGGATGTTCGCCGACAACCAGGACCTCCCCACCCTCGCGCTGCTCGCCGTGGGGAAGGTGCCCGAGACGTCGACGCCGGCCGACTGGCAGCAGGCCGTCGACTGGCTCAAGAAGGCGCAGCCGCTGGTGCGTCAGTACTACGACCAGGGCTACATCACCGCGCTGCAGAACGGCGACATCTGGCTGTCCATGGCGTGGAGCGGCGACATCTTCCAGTCGAACCTCGAGGGCTACAAGGACCTGAGGTTCGCCGTGCCCACCGAGGGCGGGGCGCTGTGGACCGACAACATGTGCATCCCGATCCACGTCCAGCACCCGGTGGACGCCATCACGTACATGGACTACGTCTACAAGCCCGACGTCGCGGCCGAGATCGCCGACTGGGTCAACTACATCACGCCGGTCCCGGCGGCGAGGGACATCATCCTGAACCAGATCAAGGACCCGACCGTCGCGAACAGCTCGCTGGTGTTCCCGGACGCTGCCACGCTCGCCAAGGGCCACCGCTACTACGTGTTCAAGAGCCAAGCGGAAGAGGACCAGTGGAACAACCTGTTCCAGCCGATCTACCAGAGCTGACGAGCCCGCGCCGCCGGCGGGGGCGGGTGCTCGCCCCGTATCTCCTCAGCCTGCCCGGCGGCATGTGGCTGGCCATCTTCTTCGTCGTGCCGCTCGTCGTCATGGCGTCGGTGTCCCTGCAGACGGGCTCGTCCGCGACCGGGTTCGCGCTCACGTGGCACTTCCGGACGTACCTCGACGTGCTGCGGCAGTATCACGTGCAGTTCCTTCGCTCCCTCCAGTACGCGGGGATCGCCACGCTGATCACGCTGGTGGTGGCCTATCCGATGGCGTACTGGATCGCCTTCTACGGCGGCCGGAGGAAGAACACGTACCTGCTGCTCCTGCTGCTGCCGTTCTTCGTGTCCTTCGTGATCCGCACCCTGGCGTGGCAGTTCATCTTGTCGGACCAGGGGATCGTGCTCGGGACGCTGAAGAGCTGGCACCTGCTCCCAGAGAGCTTCCACGTGCTGGCCACCTCGGTGGCGGTGATCAGCGGGATCGCCTACAACTTCCTTCCGTTCATGGCCCTGCCCCTCTACGTGTCGCTCGAGAAGGTGGACCGAAGGGTGGTCGAGGCCGCCGGCGACCTCTACGCCAGCAAGCGAGCGACGTTCCTGCACGTGATCCTGCCGCTGTCGATCCCCGGGGTGTTCGCCGGCTTCCTGCTGACGTTCGTCCCGGCCGCCGGCGACTACGTGAACAAGGCGATCCTGGGCGGAACGCACAACACGATGATCGGCAACATCATCCAGCAACAGTTCCTGGAGAACCGCGCCTACCCGACGGCGTCGGCGCTGTCGTTCCTGCTGATGGGGGCGCTGCTGATCGGGGTCTTCCTGTACGCCCGGATCCTGGGGACCCGGAACATCCAGGAGTACGTGTGAGCGAGCAGGCGCTCGAGGCGCCGGGCAGGGCGGCGATCCTGACGCCGGAGGCTGCGGCCGGCGACCGCCGGCCCCGCCGGGGTCGCCGTCGGTGGACCGGTCGGATCCTCCCGATCTACACCGGGGTCGTGATGCTGTACCTGGTGCTCCCGATCCTGGTGATGATCATGTACACGTTCAACCAGTCGTCCAACAACCGCGTGACCCTGAACTGGCAGGGGTTCACCATCTACTGGTGGCTGCACACCTTCGACGTCACCGACCTGACGAGCGCGTTGAAGGTCTCGATCGGGCTGGCCGCGGCGAGCACCGTGGTCGCCACGGTCCTCGGGACCTTGATCGGGCTCGCGCTTGTCCGGTACCGGTTCCGGGGACAGGCCGGGTTCGACGTCGTCATGTTCATGAACATCTCCGCGCCGGAGATCGTCCTGGGGTCGTCCTTGCTCGCCCTGTTCGTGACGCTCCATTTCACCCGCGGGTTCGTGACGCTGCTCATGGCGCACGTGATGTTCAGCATCGCCTACGTCGCGATCACCGTGCGGGCCCGCCTGACGGGCTTCGACCGGTCGCTGGAGGAGGCCGCCCAGGACCTGGGCGCCAACCCGTGGGTGACCTTCTACAAGGTGACGCTGCCGTTGATCTGGCCCGGCGTGCTGGCCGGGGCGCTCCTGGCCTTCGCGCTGTCGATCGACGACTTCGTCACGTCGAGCTTCGTGGCCGGCCAGACCGTCACGTTCCCCCTGTGGGTGTTCGGCGCGGTGAAGACCGGCATCCCGCCCCAGGTGTTCGTGATGGGGACGATGATCTTCACGTTCGGGGTGGCCCTGGCCATCGCCAATCTGCTCGTGCAGCGGAGGAAGGCCTGAATGGGGCCGCCCGGTCACCCGAGGAGGAGTTCGCGATGAGCGCACGTGTCGACATCGAACGGATCGTCGCCAGAGCGGCCGAGGTCGCCGAGCGCGAGATGAAGCAGCTGATCGATCGCACGGCCGGTTCCGCCGCGCTGCACGAGCGCGCCCTCAAGAGCCTCCCGAACGGGGTGGCGTCGAACTTCCAAGCCGGCGATCCCTACCCGATCTACCTGTCCAGGGGACAGGGGTCCCACGTCTGGGACGTCGACGGCGCCGACTACCTCGACTTCCACGGTGGGTTCGGCGTGAACGTGGTCGGCCACGCTCATCCGAAGATCGCGGAGGCCATCGCGAAGGCCGCCCACTCCGGCACGCACTTCGCCGTGACCACACCGACCACCGTGGCCCTGGCCGAGGAGATCTGCCGCCGCTTCAACCTGGAGCAGGTCCGGTTGGTGAACTCGGGGACCGAAGCCACCATGGATGCCGTTCGCGTGGCCCGGGCGATCACCGGCCGTGACCGCATCGTGAAGATGGAGGGCTCCTACCACGGGCACCACGACGCCGTGCTGTTCTCCGTGGTGCCCGAGGCCGACGTCCTGGGCCTGCGCGACACGACCGAGGGCGAGTCCGCCGACTCGAGCGGCTCCGCATACACGACCGTCCCCACGTCGAAGGGCGTGCCGCGGTCGACGTGGAAGGACACGATTATCGTTCCGTTCAACGACGCCGACGCCGTGGCCGAGGTGTTCGAGGAGCACGGCGACGAGATCGCCGCGCTGATCATGGAGCCCGTGATGATGAACGTGGGCATCGTCGTGCCGCAGCCCGGCTACCTCCAGCGGGTCCGCGACCTCTGCGACCGCCACGGCGTGGTGTTCATCTACGACGAGGTCAAGTCCGGTGGGACGATCGCCGCCGGCGGGGCCATCGAGCGGTTCGGCGTACAGCCCGACCTGGCGTGCTTCGCGAAAGCGCTGGGCGGCGGGACCACGATCGGCGCGTTCGGCGGCAAGGCGTCGGTGATGGAGATCGTCACCCGGGGCGCCGCCCAGCAGGGCACGTTCAACGGCAACCCGCTGTCGTGCGCGGCGGGCCTCACCGCACTCACCGAGGTCCTCACGCCGGACGCATACGCCGAGTTCGCCCGCCTGGGGACGAAGCTCGCCCAGGGCTGCACCGCGGCCATCGAGTCGAACGGGATCCCCGCGCACACGGTCGACCTGGGCGCGAAGGGCTGCGTGTCCTACCGGCCGGAGCCGCTGACGAGCTACCGGGACTTCCTGGAGACCAGGCCGGAGCTGTTCGCCGCGTCGTACCCGTGGATGGTCAACCGCGGCATCTTCATGACGCCCGGCGACGAGGAGCAGTGGACGCTGTCGGTCCAGCACTCCGACCAGGACGTCCAGGCGTACGGCGACGCGTTCGCCGGGTTCTGCGCCGAGCTGGCCGGCTGAGGAGGCGGGGAGCGGTCATCGCGACCGTTCGGGCTCCGGTGCCCGCCCCAGCCGGCGGAGCGCCAGGCCCGACAGGCCCCACCTCCCACGCCAGCCGGCGGACGGCCCGGAGCCCCTCGCGGGCGGTCATCCCACCGGGCTCCGGGGTTCCCGTTCCCGGCGCGAAGCCCGGGTCGCACACGTCGATGTCGAACGAGATGAACAGGTGGTCGGCGGCCCCCGCTTCGTCCACCACGTCGTCCATCACCGCGTCCATGCCCCGTTCGCTGATCTCCTCCATCAGGTGCCAGCGGAACCCCTGCTGGCGGGCCCACGCGAAGTCCGGCGGGTCGGGCCAGTAGCCGCGGAGCCCCACCTGCACGATGTGCTCGCCCTTCAGCGAACCCTCTTCCACCAGGTACCGGAGCGGCGTCCCGTGCGAGAGCGTGACGCCGTAGACCTCGGAAGCGTTGTCGGCGTGCGCGTCGAAATGGACCAGGCCGAGCGTCGCGGGCTTCAGGTGGTCCGCCACGGCGCCGACGTCCGGGTGGGCGATCGAATGGTCGCCCCCCAGCACGATGGGGATGGCCCCCGCCGCGCAGATCTCGCCGACGATCCGCCGGATGGCCCGGTGGCTGCCCTCCTTGTCGGCCGGGATGACCTCCGCGTCGCCGTAGTCGACGACGGTCAGGACCTCGAACGGGTCCACGCCCAGGTCCATGTTCGGCCGGGAGGGTGGCGAGCCGCCGCCGACGTCGGCGATCCGGATCGCCCTCGGTCCGAACCGGGCCCCGGGACGTTGGGAGACCGCCTCGTCGATGGGGGCACCGACGATGGCCACGTCGACGCCGGCCAGGTCCTCCGGCTCCAGGACGAGCGGCAGCTTCGCGAACGTCTGGACGCCCGCGTAGGAAGGCTCGCTCGCGCGGTTGACCCGCATGCCGGGCATGGTAGCCCGCCTACTCGCTGGGGTTCTTGCGCTGCAGGTCCGCGGTGACCACCGTCGTGCCGGTGGCTCTCGCCACCAGCACCCGCTCCTCCATCACGTCGGCCGCCGACTCGGAGATGTCCTGGCGGGTCGTGATCACCTTCCAGGCTTCGGCGTCGAACGTCCGGGAGCTCCGTCCCTCTCGGACCAGGGTGGCCCGGCACTCCAGGAAGTCGCCGGGGCGGACCGGGCTCAGGAACTCGACGCTCTCGTACGCGCGGAGGAGGCCTTCGTCACCGTCGCGGCGGACGGTGATCTCCGTGGCCAGGTCGCCGAACAGCTGCATGACGAACGCACCGGCGGCGATCGTGCCGTAGTGAGCGTCCTCGGATCCCACTCGGACACGCAGGAAGGCTTCGATCGGTTCGGTCATGTCATCCCCCTCCTCTCGAGGTCGGTGAAGCAACGTTACGACTCCGATCCGCCGGCGGAGCGTTGCACGACGACCAGCGCATCGGCGGCCGCGGCGGTGCCGTCCGCGGCGACGAACAGCGGGTTCACGTCCACCTCCTGGACCTCCGGAAGGTCCTCGGCGAGGTCGGACAGCCCCTGCAGCGCGGCGAACAGCTGGGTCGGATCGGCGCCGAAGGACGACAGGAGGCGCGAGCAGGACCACCGGGCCGAACACGGGGTCCCGTCGCATCCCGCAGATCAGCTCGAGCCCGGACGCGGTGGCTTCGACCAGCGCGCCCCGAGGCTCCGCTCCCGCCTCCCGAGCCCGTTCGACCAGCGTCCGGAACGTGCGCCGGGCCTGTTCCTCGGAAGCGACGCCCGTCGCCACCAATCCCGCGGCCGCCTTGTGCGCGACGCCCGCCACGTCGCCTTTCATCACCACGGGGAACCCGAGGTGCCGAGCGGCGTCGCCGGCCTCCTCGGCGGTGGCGACCGCGCGACCCGGGGAGAGCGGCACGCCGTACGCGGCGAGCACCCGGCGGCTGGCCCGTTCCGACAGGATCGGCCCGTCCCCGGCGAAGGCGTCGATGGCCGAACGGGCCGCCGCCGCCCGGTCGCCGGACTCCGCCCTCGCCGCCGGCGTCCGAGGCCGCCAGGCCTGCCACCAGGCGGCGCGGGCGATCGCGAGGAGCGCCGGCCGGAGCCCGTGCATCAGGGGGACGTTCGCGTCCCGCAGGAGGTCGCGGACGCTCCGCTCGGGAACGCTGCGAACTTCTGCCCGCTCGAACGCTCGCCGTCGGCCGGAGGCTGCACCGCGCCGATCAGGCCCCGGCCCGCGGCGACCCCGAGGTCCACCTCCATCGGGCCGGCCCACGGCGTGACCTTGTCCAGCGCCACCGCCAGGATGTCCACGTCCTCCTCGCTCATCGCCGCGAGGATCTCCGGGTACAGGGTGCCGTAGTCCGGGTCCACGCCCCACGGGTCGATGGGGTTGCCGATGTATGCGAAGTGCGGCCACCGCTCGCGGAGCCTGCGCTGCAGGCGCTCCGACGGCGGCGGGGCCTCCAGGCCGAACCACCGCATGTGGTCGGCGACCAGGTTCGCCTCGCCCCCCGAGTCGGTGATGACCATCATGCGCCGTCCCCGGGGCCGACGACCGTGGCCGAGCAGCTCGGAGATCTCCAGGAGCTCGTCGAGGTCGTCGACGCGGATCGCGCCCAGCTGCGCGAGCAGGCCGGTGACGACGACGTCGGAGCCGGCCAGCGTCCCGCTGTGCGCGGCGATCGCGGCCTGGGCCTGTTCCGTCCGGCCGACCTTGCAGACGACCAGGGGCTTGCCCGCCTCGCGCAGCGCACGCGCCCCGGCCACGAACGAACGGGGATCGCGGAACCCCTCCAGGAAGGCGGCGACGGCGACCGTGCGTTCGTCCTCGGCAAAGAACCGGAAGTAGTCGCCGGCCGTGGTGGCGGCTTCGACCCCGCACGACACCAGTGCGGAGAAGCCCACCCGCGGGCCCATGTTCGCCGCGGCCTCGATCACGGAGCCGCTCTGGGACACCAGCGCCACGTGGCCCGCGAGGAGGCTCGCCGGGACCGTCCCGATGTACAGCCCGGCGTTCCGGCCGGGAGCCAGGACGCCCATGCAGTTCGGCCCGGCCACCGCCATGCCGAACTCCGCGGCGACCTCCCCGATCTCGTCCTGGGCGAGGAGGGCCGCGTCGCCCGTCTCGCTGAAGCCGCCTCCGGGGACCACGGCCGCGCGCGCACCGATCTCGCCGGCCGTTCGCAGCACGCCCGGGACCAGGTCGATCCGAAGCGCCACCGCCACGGCCTCCGGCGGCTCCGGGACCGCCTCGAGGGAGGGGTAGCAGCGGTACCCGAGGATCTCGTCGTATCGAGGGTTGACCGGGTAGACGGGTCCGGCGAACCCCAGCGTCCGGAGGTTCTCCAGCAGGATCCGCCCGACGAACGACGAGGGCGAAGCGCCCACCACCGCCACGGACGAGGGCGTCAGGAGCGAGCGGATGGGGTCGACGCCGGGCCGGGCCTCGGCTGGGGGATGCAGGGTCACGGCGGGATTCT
>WNGK01013575.1_pt1 | contig 11850 bp, 13 predicted proteins | sample 5400601 | NCBI WGS metagenome assembly WNGK01 (sample SAMN13153376, study PRJNA577476) | soil metagenome | isolation source: 60 cm soil or saprolite under Garry oak tree replicate 1 | place: USA:California | collected 2016-06-15
GAAATTTTAGGGAGGGGGGTCCGAGGGGGGAACCGCCAGGTTCCCTCCCTCGAACAGAACTATTCTCTTCAGTGGTGACGCCGCTAGGAGCTGGCGTGAAGGGTGCCCGAGCCGTTCGGCCAGTTATCGTTGCTGCACAGTAGCGTGACGGTGCTCGCGTCACGCAATGGTATAGAACAATGCGTGACGGGGCGCGTCACGCTGCTGTGCAAGGGTACGAACGTGTAGGAAACCGTTGTGGCACAGGGGTTTTCTGTGGTCCCGGACGGTTGCACAGCAGCGTCACTCTCCCTTGCCCTATCGGGAGGGTGTTTTTTGCGGAGTCGATACAGGCGCGAGCGCTTTCGGGACAGGATCCGGCGCCGTTCTAGCTTGCGTTTTTTGAACTCTGGGTTGGTCAAGTCGTATGGCCTGATGGTCTTGATTCCGAGCTCGATCCTCTCTTGCCAAGTGAGCTTGATTCGGGTGCCCGTCCACGTTCGTGGGTCGGCGCGGACGTCGACGACGACTTCGTGCGGATCGAAGTCGAGGCGGCCATGGCGCCGGCGATGCTCAGCAAGTCTCAGCAGCTCTGCGCAACGATGCTTGCCGCGGTCGTACGGGCCGAACTTGTCGCGCCGGTGTCGCGCGTATCGCCTGCGAATCTCGGCGTGACGAGCGGTGGCGTTGTCGCCCTGCTTCACGTCGAGGCCTCGACGATGGCGAGCGCTGAGATACGCCAAGCAAGCATTCGCTTGAGACCATCTGCACGCGAAAAGACAAGGACCATAGGTTCGCGGTCAGGCCGTGGCGGCCGGAGCTCCCTCGAGTTGAACTCACCGGGGAACGGCGGTCGGGTGCGCAGTCGTGCATCAGGGTTTTGGGCGAACCATGTGCTATCGCTGACTTGCTCGCCGGTCGTTTTTGCATTACCGACACGCATATCGGCCTCCATTATTGGGGGTTATCTTTCGCATGATCATAATCAGAACGGGGCGGTTCCCGGCCGCCCCGTTCGGCATTTCAGGCAGTGCGTCGTTTTCTCAAGCGCGCCGGCGGTCGATGGATCGGCTTGATCTTCACTGGCGGCAGTCCAGCCGCGTATGCGCGCAGCGACTCGACAACAACTAACGTGCGTCCATCGGACTTGACCGCCTCGATCGTGCCGTCGGCGATTGCGCCGTAGATGAAGGTGATGCCGCGGCCGATCATGTTCGCGGCGGTCGGGATCGGGACCAGGATCGGCGCGATGGCCACGATCGGCTCGGGCGGCCTGTTGTGGCCGATGCCGCCGGCAACGTCGCTCATGCTCTGCTCTCCCTTACTTGGCCTGGCGGAACGGGATGACTTCGGCCGGCAGCGGCTCGATCCGGTCGCAATAGTCCGCCCATGCCTGCATCATCAGCCGGCGCGGCTCGATCCTCTTGGCATTGCGCTTGTAGATGTTCCTGACGTCGCCGCCGATCACGTGGCCAAGGGCCATCTCGCTGTCACGTTCCTCGTAGTTGTGCTCGACCGACCAAGTGGCGAACGTCGTGCGGAATCCGTGAATGGTGAGATCGGGACGACCGAGAGCATCCTTCAGGAAGTTGTTGACCGCGGTGTCGGACATGCGCCCGCCGGATCGTCCGCCACGACCTCCGGGGAAAACGAATTTGCTCTCGATGCCGTTGGCCTCCTGCCATCCCTTCATAGCGTGGAGTACGTTCATTGCAGCATCGCTCAGCGGGACGACGTAATCCTCCTTGGTCTTCTTCCCCATCTTGTGGCCCTGCTCTCCCATCCTGTGGCCCTGCTCTCCCGAGCGCTTCTGCCACGGGCACACCCACAGCTTGTCGTCCCAATCGATTTCTTTCCACTCGGCCGCCAAGGTCTGCTTCTTGCGCACGGCAGTCAGAATGAGGAACTCGATCGCATATGCAGACAGCGGGCGGCGGGGTGGGCTCAAGTTTTCGCCCACATGGTTGCGGTAATGATGCCAGATAGTGTTGCGGTTGATTCCGAACTGAGCAGCCCGGCTGTCGAGAGTGGCGCCAGCACGTGTGGCCGCATCGATCTCCGCGAGATGCGGACTGCTACAGACCTGGCAGCGGCGGTCCTGCGAGCCCGCTTGGAGCGCGCCAGTATTGTCGGTCGCCGCCCGCAGCCTCGCCATGAACTGGCCAGCCTCCTGCCAAGGCAACGCGTCGTGGTGCTTGGTGACGTAGAAGGCTTTGACCTTGGGAAGCAGGAATTGAAGCGGTCCCTTTAGATCTGCGGCATTGTCGCCCGCGATATAGTGCTTCGCGATCGCCCAATTGAGCGAGCCGTAGATGTATTGCTGCACCAGCTCCGCGGTCTTGGTCTTGGTTTCCCAGATCGGCTTAAGGACCTCATGCACTAGGTCGACCGCGCTGCTCGCGTCGCCCCGCATATCGAACTTTTGGACGGGAAGCTTGCCGAGCTTCGGGTAAACGAACATCTCGAATTTGCGCTTGACCGCCTCCGCGTAGCGAGGCGTCCAGGTGATGGCATTGGTCGCCATCCAGCCCTCGGCGCATTGGGCGAATGTCACTTCTTTCGACGCGGCCAGCTGCGCCTCGAGCCGCGCCTTCTTGCGGGCCTCGATTGGATCAATTCCGTCGAGCACCTGCAGGCGGCACTTTTGGGCGCGGTCGCGCGCTTCGGTCAGGCCGACGGTATGCGTCGGGCCGAGCCCCATCCAGTTGTCGCGCGTGCGGAATAGCCACGACCGGGCTTTGCCGCGCACCTGCAAATAGAGGCCTTTGCCGTCGGGATGCAGGCCATCCTCCAACGTCTCGACCTCCTTCGGCGTCAACCAGTGAAGTCCACGTCGCCGCTTTGGCATGTCCCGTCCTCCTCCTTGGCTACATACGTCCGCACATACGGTTTTGGCTACATACGGACGAAGATTGCCACAGGAATGCGGAAACCGTCTAGCAGGAAGTGCCGATGTCATGGGATTTTTCACAGGATGCCACAGGATGGCGGAGCTTGTTCTTATTAAACCAAATATCATTGAAATTACGGCTATTTTTCCTAATACGTCGAGTAAACATACTTTCGAACATACTAAACGTGGCGGACGGCGGGACGAAGTGCCGATGAATAGCACCCCGCGAGCTTCCTCTGCGGCTCCCGGCAGCAACGCCGCGAGCCCGAGCCTTGGCTTGGTAGTCACGGAAGATCTTCCTCTTGCGCTCAGACAGTATGGCGGCGCCTCCGCACAAGTGCGGGGTAGACGTGGGCAAGACGCTGCGCCTGGGCGATCAGCAACTCGCGCTTGGCGGCCGATAAACCCTTCACTCGTTCCTCGCGTGCGTCCCGCAGGGTTTCAAGGGGGGTGTTCCTGTCAGCCATGGCGCAGCCTCCTCTTGCGAGGCGCGGCGGGCGAGAGGTCTTTGCGCTGGGCGCGCAACTGCCGGTACTTCTCCGAGATCTGCGCCGCCGGCTGGTGGCGCGGCATGGATTCGATCAGCGCCTCGACCGAAGCCCAGCGCACGAGGATGCCTTTGTGCCCCAGGCCGAACTTCCGCGTCTCGACCTTTCCCTCCTTGATCCATTCATCCAGCTTCTTCACGGAAAACCCGCCGCGCTTGGCCGTGCGCGTGCGGTTGTCCCAGACTGGCACCACCGGTTGTTGCTCTGTCTTCATCGCATCCCTCCAGAATCACAAAGGGCCGCGCACGGCTCGACCGCCGTGCACAGCCCCTGCGCATTGAACTCTGGCCCCGCTATCCGAAGGGCCTTGTCGTCAAAGTCAGTCCAGGGTTTCGTCGATCAGATTTACTGTCGACGAAATGTCCCACATTGTATCACACAACGCGCGCGATTGCGTGCGAAATCTCACGTCGTCTCCAGCGCGATTATTTGGTAAAATTATTTTCGAGGCGGCCATCAGACAGTGCCCACGCGCCGGCGAGGCCATACCTCAATGTCGCCGTGCCTCCGCCCGCACGTCTTCATCGCTTCATCGAGAGCAGCTTCGCGGATATCTTCGGCGCGGCGCAGAACGATCCCCATGCGTCCATCAGCTTGCGCCGCTTCTCGAAAAGATCGCCTCGCTGGTAAGCCCGCTCCACGCCGCTGTGGATCGCGTGGGCTAACGCCATCTCCACGATGTGGACCGGGAAGTGCGTCTGCTCGGTCGCCCAAGTCTTGAACGTCGCTCTCATTCCGTGCGGCGTCGCCTCGCGCTTGAGTTCCTCCTTGAGCAGCCACCGGAAGATGCCGTGGCCGAGCTTGCCGCGGTGGCCGGGGAACACGAGGCCGCCGCTGCGGATCTCCCACATCTGCTGGAGCACTTCGAACGCGCGCCCGGACAGCGGGACGCGATGTTCGCGGCCGCTTTTCATCCTGGATGCCGGGGCTTTCCAGACCTTCTCGGCGAAGTCGACCTCGGACCACTCCATCCCAAGCACCTCGCCGGTCCTCGCGGCCGTCAGGACGAGAAACTCCATCGCTCTGGCCGGGATGCTGGCCACCTTACGCAGGTCCGCCATGAACGCGCCGACCTCGCGATAGTCCATCGCCTCGTGGTGCTTGTCGCCGCCGTTCTTCGGCCGCGCCGGCAGCAAATGGCGCAGCGTGTCCAGCTCAACGGGGTTGTCGCCCTGTACGAGCCCGCGTGCCTTCGCTGAACTCATGATGGCCTCGATCCGCCGCCGCAGCCGGGCGCCCGTATCGTGCTTCGCGATCCAGATCGGTTTCAGCGCCTTCACCACTGCGTCGGTGTTGACCTCCTGCAGCGGCAACGAGCCAAGCTCCGGGAACGCGTATCGTTCCAGGGTGTCGGTCCACTCGCGAGAGTGCCTCGGAGTCCAGGCGGACTCGTGCGTCTCGACGTACTCCAGCGCATGCTCCCGGAACGTGACGGCCTTCCTCGCGGTGAGCCGCTCGGCGGCGCGCTGCTCAAGGACGCGCGCCCTGCGGTGTTCGAGCGGGTCGATGCCCTCCAGCAGCAGCTGATGGCATTGCCGCCGCTTCTCCCGCGCTTCGGCTAAGTTGACCGCGTAGGTCGGGCCCAAGCCCATGAACGTCTGTTTGTGGCCGCGTTTGTATCGAAAAATCCAAGATCGGCCGCCTTTGTGCACATCCAGGTAGAGGCCCCCGCCGTCCGGATGCTGGCCGATCGGAGCCTTCGCGACGAAGGCTGCGGAAAGTCGATTGATTTTGCGTGCCATAATGGTCCCCTCATCTGCGGGCGGGCGCCGATCCCGTCCCACACGCCATCCCGCACTCGATCCCGCGATTAATTTGCGCGAATATGCGCGGAAGGCAACCAATTTTTTCGAAGAAGTGCCGATGTTTCGCGGCTGGCTGCGCGATAGGCCGCGAACAGGGCCCCCTCTTTGCCCCGCTGCATTGGCGACGCCTGTGGGCGCGCCGGTTCAATCAATCCGCCGCGCTGGCGAAGATCGTGTCGCAGGCGAGCGGCGTTCCCCTCCTCGGCGACGCGCTCAAGCGCGTCAAAGCCACCTTGCAGCAAGTCGGGCTGACCGCATCCGAGCGCGCGCTCAATGTGCAGGGAGCCTTTGCGGTCGCGGATAGGTCGCGCGTCGCCGGCCGGCGGCTGATTCTGATCGACGACGTGCTGACGTCCGGGGCGACCATCGACGCCTGCGCTCGCGCGCTCAATCGGGCCGGCGCTGCGAGGGTCGACGTGCTGGTATTCGCGCGGGTTGTGAACATCGGCCGCAGCCCCATATAGTGCGGGCCGAACGCTTTCGAAGCAAATCTGATGGTTCCGGTCGTGATCTACACCCGAGCGTATTGCTCGTATTGCACCTGGGCGAAGGAGCTGCTGCGCCGGAAAGGCGTCGCGTTCGATGAGATCGACGTGACCGGCCATCGCGAGCATCGCGCGGAGATGATCCGCCGCGCCAACGGCCAAACCACGACGCCGCAGATCTTCATCGGATCGACCCACGTCGGCGGTTGCGACGAGCTTTACGCGCTCGAGCAGGCGGGCCGGCTCGACGCGTTGCTGGCGGCCTGAAGGAGGACTCCTTCCTATGGAGAGCAGCAAGCCTTCGAGCTTCCGCGTCGGCCTCATCCAGATGCGCTCGGGACGCAGTCCGCAGGCCAACACCGACATGGCCGCAAGGCTGATCGGCCAAGCCAAGGACCGCGGCGCCGAATACGTGCTTACCCCGGAAATGACCAACATCATGGAGACTGGCCGGGAGCGGTTTTTTGCCAGCATCGTTCCCGAAGAGCAGGACGCCGCACTGATGACGTTCCGGGAACTCGCGCGGACGCTCGGCATGTTCGTGCACGTCGGGTCGCTCGCGATCAAGGTCTCGGCCGACAAGGCGGCGAACCGCTCGTTCCTGATCGATCGCCACGGCGAGGTGGTCGCCCGCTACGACAAGATCCACATGTTCGACGTCGACCTCGCCAGCGGCGAGAGCTACCGGGAATCCCGCAACTACCGTGCCGGCGAGCTTGCCGTGCTCACCGACCTGCCGTGGGGTCGGCTCGGCCTGACGATTTGTTACGATCTGCGCTTCCCGGCGCTCTACCGGGCTCTCGCCGAAGCCGGCGCCTCGTTCCTGAGCATACCCTCGGCGTTCACCAGGCAGACCGGGGAAGCGCATTGGCACGTGTTGCTGCGCGCCCGTGCCATCGAGAACGGCTGCTTCGTGTTCGCCGCCGCCCAGGGCGGTACCCATGAGAATGGCCGGGAGACGTTCGGCCATTCGCTGGTGATCGATCCGTGGGGCCGCGTGCTCGCCGAGGGCGGCGTCGACCCGCAGGTGGTGCTGGCCGACATCGATCTTGCCGAAGTCTCCGCCGCGCGCGGGCGCATTCCCTCGCTGCAGCACGGCCGGCGCTTCGAGATTTTGGAGCCGATGGCGGAGCCGACGCATCTCCATGTCGTGGGAAGGCCGACGTGATCCGCTACGCGCTCAGCTGCGAGAAGGGTCACGGCTTCGAGAGCTGGTTCAAAAGCTCCAACGCTTATGACAAGCAGGCGGCGCGCGGTCTGATCGGCTGCCCGGTGTGCGGCTCGACCAAGGTCGGCAAAGCAATCATGGCCCCCGGCGTGGCGAAGGGCGCGGCACCCGAAGCGCCGGTGCCGGTCCCGGCTCCGTCCCCCGCGCAGGAGCCGCGCGCGCCGGTCGCGATGCTCTCTGGGAAGGAACGCGAGCTGCGCGCCAAGCTGCGGGAATTGCGCGACCACGTCACCAAGAATGCCGATTACGTCGGCGCGAAATTTCCCGACGAAGCGCGAAAGATGCATTACGGCGACATCGAGCATCGCTCGATCTACGGCGAGGCATCGCCCGCCGACGCCGCCGAGCTCATCGAGGAGGGGATCGAGCTCCACCCGCTGCCGATCCTGCCCGACGAGCGCAATTGATCGGCCTTGTCATGGCCCGCGCATGCGGGCCGCCCAGCAACCCCGGTTGTCCTGTGATGCGCTGCGACCCGAATTGGCTCCAGGGCTACTGGGCGATGACAGCTCGGAAGATCACTGCGCCCAGATCAGCAGCACGACGCCGCCGACCACGAGCAGGATCCCGAGTGCCTCGCGCAACGTCGCGGGCTGCTTGAAGGCGATGTGCGACACCGCTTGCGCGAACAGCACCTCGACCAGGGCCAAGGTGCGCACGTTCGCGGCGCTCGCGAGCGCAAACGCCAGGAACCAGAATTGCGAGGCGAACGCGCCCATGGCGCCGGCGAACAGCGATGGCCGCCAGGCCAACATGATCGCCCGCAGCACAACGGGGCTCCGCAGCGCCAGATAGAGCGAGAGCAGGCCCGCCTGCAGCGTGAGGCCGACCGCAAGCGTGAAGGTCGCGGAAAGCACGAAATCGGGCGAATGCAGCGCCAGGATGGCGCCGCGGTAGCCGACCGCGGCGAGCGCGAACATCGAGCCGGCAGAAAGCCCGAGCACGACCGGCCACAATCCGCCGCCGGCCTTGCGTTTCCACGACATCACGATCACGCCGCCGGTCGCCACGAGGATTGCGACCGCGCTCGGAAGACTGAGCGCGTCGCCCAGAAAGGCGAGCCCGAACAGCGCGACCTGCACCGGCTCGGTCTTGGTATAGGCGATGGCGACCACGAACGAGCGCTCGCCCATGGCGGCGAGCATCAGGGCTGTCGCGCAAATCTGCGACAGCGTGCCGGCCAGGATCCACGGCCAGAACGTGGCGCCGGCATGCGGCGGTCCGACGCCCTTGGCCAGCAGCACCGCCGCGAGCAACAGCAGCGCAAATGGGCAGCCGAACAGAAACCGCACGTGGGTCGCGCCCACGGTGCCGAGCCTTGCCGTCGTGAACACCGCCCACAGCCAGCTGAAATCGATCATCGGGATGTAGCTTGAAGTTCTTTGAGGAGAAGAAAAGCGCCGGTCAATCCCGCCGCTTGGCCGCGACCATGTAGTTCACGTCGACATCGTCCGAGAGCTTCCAGGCGTCGGCGAGCAGATCGTAGACGACCCCCTTGATCTCGACGAAGCGCAGGCCGGCGCGTTCCATCGCGGCTTCGAGCTCGTTCGGCGTTACCAATTTGTCCCAGCGATGGGTCCCTCGCGGCAGCCAGCCGAGCAAATATTCGGCCCCCACGATGGCGAGCGCGAAGCTCTTGAGCGTCCGATTGATGGTCGCGGCGATCATGAGCCCGTTTGGCCGCACCAGGGCTGCGCAGCTGCCGATGAAGCCGCGCACGTCGGCTACGTGCTCGACCACTTCCATCGCCATCACGAGGTCGAAGGTCTCGCCCGCACGGCCGAGCGCCTCGGCAGTCGAGGCGCGATAATCGACCACAACGCCGGCTTCGGCCGCATGGCGCTTCGCCACCTCGATGTTGCTTGCCGACGGATCCGCGCCCACGACCGAGGCGCCGAGCCGCGCCAGGGGCTCCGACAACAGGCCGCCGCCACAGCCGATATCGAGAATGCGCAAGCCCGCGAGGCAATCGAGCCGGCCGGCGTCGCGACCGAATTGCCGGCAGGCGTGGTCGCGGATGAAGCGCAGCCGGATCGGGTTGATCCGGTGCAGCATGCGCATCTTGCCCCGCGGATCCCAGAACTCGGCGGCGAGCGCGGAGAACTGCGCGACTTCCGCGGGATCGACGCTGGAGCTTGATCAAGCGCGGTTGCGACCGCATCGGCGCATCGGTATGTATACGCGCCTTTTTGCGCCGGTGCTCGCCCCGAGGCCGTGTGCGCTCACGCCATCAGCCTCTCGGAAGCCGCGATGGGTCGCCTGGTGATGAAATTCGGCGGGACCTCGGTGGCCGACATCGAGCACGTCCGCAACGTCGCGCGGCACGTCAAGCGCGAGGTCGACGCCGGCCACGAGGTCGCCGTCGTGGTCTCGGCGATGGCCGGCACCACCAACCGGCTGGTCGAATGGTGCCGGGAAGCCGCCGTTCTGCACGACGCGCGCGAGTACGACACCGTGGTGGCCTCGGGCGAGCAGGTCACCTCCGGGCTGCTCGCCATTGCGCTGCAGGGGATCGGAGTGGCGGCCCGGTCCTGGCAGGGCTGGCAGATCCCGATTGCGACCACGGATGCCCACGGGCTCGCCCGGATCCTCGAAGTCAACGGCGCGGAGCTCGTCCGCCGCTTCAAGGAGCGAGGCGAGGTCGCGGTGATCTCCGGGTTCCAAGGGGTGCACGGCGAGACCGGCCGGATCACCACGCTCGGCCGCGGCGGGTCCGACACTTCCGCGGTCGCGGTCGCGGCGGCGATCCAAGCCGATCGCTGCGACATCTATACCGATGTCGACGGCGTCTACACCAGCGATCCCCGGGTGGTGCCCAAGGCGCGGCGGCTGGAGAAGATCGCCTTCGAGGAAATGCTGGAGCTCGCATCGCTGGGCGCCAAAGTGCTGCAGGTACGCTCGGTCGAGCTCGGGATGGTGCATAATGTGCGCATCTGCGTGCGCTCGAGCTTCGAGCAGCCCGATACCGCCGGGCCGCGCGGGTCGCCGGCCGGGACCCTGATTTGCGACGAGGAGGAGATCGTGGAGCAGCACGTCGTGACCGGGATCGCCTTTTCCAAGGACGAGGCGCAGATCTCGATCCGTCGGGTTCAGGACAAGCCCGGGGTCGCCGCGGCGATCTTCGGCCCGCTCGCCGAGGCGAACATCAACGTCGACATGATCGTGCAGAACGTCTCGGGCGACGGGGCGACGACCGACATCACCTTCACGGTGCCGGCCGGCGATTACGCGCGCGCCAACGCCGTGCTCGCCGGCTCGAGACCCGCGATCGGCTACGAACGGGTCGACGGCGCCAACGATGTCGCGAAAGTCTCAGTGATCGGCATCGGCATGCGCAGCCACGCCGGCGTCGCGGCCCAGGCGTTCCGGGCGCTGGCGGAGCGCGGCATCAACATCCGGGCCATCACCACGTCCGAGATCAAGTTTTCGCTGCTGATCGACGCGGCCTATACCGAGCTTGCGGTGCGCACGCTGCATTCGCTATACGGCCTCGACGGGTAGCCATTCCGGGTCCGCTGCCTCCGCAGGCTGGGGCCGGCCGTTTCGGCCGGACGGCGGCGAGCGGGATCGCGATCGGCCCACGGCCGGCTCGGCTGCCTCGCAGCCTGCGAGATCGTCAAGAGATTTGCCGGATCGTCCTGACCGGGCCATGCTGGCGCGGAACAGGGCGGGCCGGGCGAGAGGACCCTCATGCGTGGTGTGCTCGGCGGTCCGCGCGTGCTGCTGCGTCGTCTCCGCGAGGTGATGGCGGAACCCGTAAGCGCGCAGGAACGCCTCGACAAGATCGTCGTGCTGATCGCCGCCAACATGGTGGCGGAAGTGTGCTCCGTCTACGTGTTGCGCGTGGACGGCACGCTCGAGCTCTACGCCACCGAAGGTCTCAATCGGCAGGCCGTGCACTTGACGGTGATGCGCTCCGATGAAGGCCTGGTCGGCCTGGTGGCCCGCGAAGCCCGATCGATCAATCTGTCGGACGCCCACACCCACCCGGCCTTCTCGTATCGGCCGGAAACCGGCGAAGAAATCTACCACTCGTTCCTCGGGGTGCCGATCCTGCGCGCCGGCAACACGCTGGGCGTGCTGGTGGTGCAGAACCGGGCGCGCCGGACCTATTCCGAGGAAGAAGAGGAGGCGCTGCAGACCACCGCGATGGTGCTCGCCGAGATGATCGCCTCCGGCGAGCTATCGGCGCTCGCCAGGCCCGGCGCGGAACCTGCGGCGCGCCGCCCGCTGCACCTCGGGGGGCTGGCGATCGCCGACGGCATCGGCCTCGGCCACGTGGTGCTGCACGAGCCGCGCGTCGTCGTCACCAATTTCATCGCGGACGATGCGCAAAAGGAGCTGCAGCGACTCGAAACGGCGATCGATGCGCTGCGCGCGGACCTCGATCTGCTCCTGGAGCGCGGCGACGTCGCCGACGGGGGCGAGCACAAGGAGGTGCTCGAGGCCTTTCGCATGTTCGCCTACGATCGCGGCTGGCTGCACAAGCTGCGCGAAGCCGTGGTCACCGGACTGACCGCGGAGGCCGCGGTCGAACGCGTGCAGTCGGACGCCCGCGCCCGCATGCTGCGCCAGACGGATCCCTACCTGCGGGAACGTCTGCACGACCTTGACGATCTCGCCAACCGGCTGATGCGGCAGCTCACCGGGAAGCACCACGCGCCGGCCAAGGAGCAACTGCCGGACAATGCCATCATCGTCGCCCGCTCCATGGGTCCGGCGGCCCTGCTCGATTACGATCGGTCGCGGCTGCGCGGTCTGGTGCTGGAGGAAGGCGGGCCGAGCTCGCATGTCGCGATCGTGGCGCGAGCGCTGGGGATCGCGGCGACCGGTCAGATCGACAATGCGACCGGCCTCGTCGATCCCGGCGATGCGATCATCGTCGATGGCTCGTCAGGCGAGATCCACGTGC
>WNGK01006995.1_pt1 | contig 11849 bp, 10 predicted proteins | sample 5400601 | NCBI WGS metagenome assembly WNGK01 (sample SAMN13153376, study PRJNA577476) | soil metagenome | isolation source: 60 cm soil or saprolite under Garry oak tree replicate 1 | place: USA:California | collected 2016-06-15
GGGCTCGGTGGCGATCGGTATGCCGCCGTGGCGCAGGGCCTGCGCATGGTCGAGGAGGGCGCCGACTGCCTCGACGTCGGCGGCGAATCCACCCGTCCCGGTCACGTCCCCATCAGCGCCGGCGAAGAGATCGCACGCACCGAGGACGTCGTCCGGAGGCTGGCGGAGGAGTCGCACGTCCCGGTCTCGATCGATACGTACAAGCTCGAGGTCGCCGAAGCGGCCGTGGCGGCGGGCGCGACGATCCTCAACGACGTCTGGGGGCTGACGCGCTCGCCCGCGCTCGCCGGCCTCGCCGCCCGTCACGAGTGCGCGCTCGTGCTGATGCACAACCAGGACGGCACCGACTACGCGGGCGACCTCATGGACGAGATCAAGCGTTTCCTCCGCGCCGGCATCGATGTCGCGACGGGGGCGGGCGTACGTCGCGAGCGCATCCTCGTCGACCCAGGCATCGGCTTCGGGAAGACCGCGGAACAGAACTGGGAGGTGATGCGCAGGCTCCATGAGCTGCGCGAGCTGGGCCAGCCCGTGCTCGTCGGGACGTCGCGCAAGTCTTTCATCGGCAAGCTCCTCGACCTGCCGGTCACGGATCGCGTCGAGGGCACCGCGGCCACGGTCACGGCCGCGATCCTGCGCGGCGCCGACGTGGTGCGCGTCCACGACGTGCGCGAGATGATGCGAGTGGTGCGCGTCGCCGATCGGATGCGGTGAGCATCGCCTACCTGGGCCTTGGCTCCAATCTCGGAAGGCGTGATCGCAACCTCAGCGCGGCACGCAGGCGGCTGCGTCAAAAGGGCGTGCGGGTACTGCGTCAAAGCCGCGTCATAGAAACCGAACCATGGGGCGTGGCGGACCAGCCCCGCTTCCTGAACCAGGTCCTCGAGGTGGAGTGGAAGGGATCGCCGCGAAGGCTGCTGGCCGCGGCCAAAGCGGTCGAGCGCGAGGGGGGCCGCACGCGAACGCGCCATTGGGGGCCGCGCGTCATCGACGTCGACATCCTTCTTTTCGGAACCGAAAATGTTTCGGAACCCGGACTGAAGATTCCTCACCCTCGCATCGCCGAGCGCCCGTTCGTCCTGGCCGGGCTGGAGGAGCTTGGTGCCGGGAACGCATTCGTCCCCGGCACCTGACCCGATAGCGCGGATTCAGCCTGGTCTAGTCGTTTCCTTCGCCGAGGGTGAAGGAACGGCGCAGGTCATTGGCCATGGCGTCCCGTGTTCCCAGCGGCTCGAGATCCCATCGGCGCTCGATGGTGGCAAGGATTGAGGTCGTGTCATACAGCGTGTGATCGACGAAGTGCCGCTTGGCGAACGGCGAGATGACGATCGTCGGCACACGACTGCCTGGTCCCCAGATGTCCGAGTGGTTCGCGTCGGTCGGTGGGGCCACGTGGTCCCAGAAACCGCCGTGCTCGTCATACGTGATGACGATCGCGGTGTCCTTCCAGTTGGGACCGTTGCGGACGTCGTTGATCAGGCTGATCAGGTGCTGCTCGCCGGTGATCACGTCCGCATAGCCGGGGTGCTCGTTGTCAGCGCCTATCGGCTTGACGAAGGAGACGGCCGGTAGGGTTCCCGCGTGCGCTGCGGCGATGAAGTCGGTCTCGTCCTGCAGGTGCGAGCGGCCCGCCGTGCCGGGCGCGTAGTTGGCGTAGTAGTCGAACGGTTGGTGGTGATACATGAAGAGAGAGTTGGGGTGTCCGGCGACGGCGTCGTTCCAGCCGCCTGAGTACCAGGCCCAGCTGACCCCGGCGGCGGAGAGCTCGTCGCCGATGGTCGTGTTGGTCAGAAGCGGAAGCTGCCGTGCACCCGGGATGGTCGGCGGGCTCGCCGGAAAGATCGTGTTGACCGCGAAATCACCTGTGGCTTTGGTGGTCAGCTGGCCGTCGTGGCCGGCGACGGGAAGGCCGTTGGCGCCGAGGAGCGTGTGCAGGTCATTCGGGCCGCCGTCGCTGACCGCGTTGGCGTAAACGGGCGTGCAGGCGCACACCAGCCACTGGTGGTTGAGGAAGGAGCCGCCGAATGCGGCGTGGAAGAAGTTGTCATCCAGCACGAAGTTCGCGGCTTCTCTGGCGACGGGCAGCTGGTCGGTCGGATAGAAGCCGAGCGACAGGCCCTTGGCGTCGCTGACGGTCACGAACCTGTCCATCTTCCCGCCGTCGATCTGGACCTGCTCCTGGTAGTAGCGATGGACCAGGTCCCTGGTCTTCTGGTCGGCGGGGACGAATTGGGTGATGTCGAACGGCTGGTCGGGCAAGCACGTTCCGACCAGATGAGAGTCGGTCTGGGGCAAGCACGTGTAGGGCTGGCCCGTCGCCAGGTCCACCTGGGTGGTGGCGGTGTCGCTGGCGCGGCTGATGCCGTTGGCGCCCTTGAACGAGCCGTACAGGTTGTCGAAACTGTGGTTTTCGTCATAGATGACGACCAGGTGATTGATGCCGGCCAGCGCGCCGATGTCGCCGTTGGGGCCTGGGCCCACGCCGGCGCCCGCCTGGACTGCGGTGAAAATCGGCCCCGCCGCCGTGACCGTGAGCGCACAGACCGAGGAGGCCACGACGCGTCGTAGCGATCGAGTCATCCCCTTTCCTCCATGAACCCCGCCTGTGGTCGAGCTGTCCCACCGACTATAAGCCCGCCTCGAGAAAAAGCGAGTGAAGGGATGTTTATGGGTTGGCTTCGCGCAGGCTGGCTACGTCGGCCGAGCGTTCGTAAACCGGTACCCGATGCCGGGCACAGCGAGGATGTAGTAGGGCCTGGACGGCTGGGCCTCGATCTTGCGCCGCAGGTTGCGGATGTGGACGTCGATGACCCTGGTCTCGATCGGGTATTCGTAGCCCCAGATCGAGTTGAGGATCTTCTCGCGGCTGAGCACCTTCCCCGCGTTGCCGGCGAGGAACGTCAGCAGGTCGAACTCGGTGTGGGTCAGCTCGATCTCCTGCCCCGCCCTGTAGATGCGGCGCTCGTTGACGTCGATGACGAGGTCACGGAACTCCAGGCGATTGCGTGTGGCATCCGCCGACTCCATTCGAGTCCGGCGCAGATGCGCCGCGATGCGCGCCGCGAGCTCCCGCAGGCGCAGCGGCTTGACCACGTAGTCGTCCGCGCCGATCTCCAGCGCGACGACGGCGTCGATCTCATCCGAGCGCGAGCTCATCATGATCACCGGCACGGCGGTGTCCTTCCTGCGCAGCTCGCGGCATACGTCGAAGCCCGAGGCATCAGGAAGCGCGACCTCGAGGAGGACGAGGTTCGGGCGGAGGGCCTCGACCTGGCGCAGGCCCTCGGCGCCGGTGTCAGCTTCGACCACCTGGTAGCCGTCCTGCGCGCACGCGGTGCGCACCTCCCGGCGCGTCGTCGAATCGGCGTCGACGATCAGGACCTTACGGGCTCCGTTTGGGCCCTGTGTCATGCCAGCAATCCTAACTGATCTGAAGGATTGTTAGGAGATGTTTCGTTTCAGGCCCCGAATGCTGCCGCGTGCCCTCTTCTCCAGGCCGATCAGCCGGGAGGCGGCCTCCGAGAGCACGAGCCGCCAGGCGCCGGCGTAGCCGATCTCGGCGCCGCCGAACTCGGCCTTGAACGAGCCGAGGCCGTGCCAGGGGTGGTCAGAGCCGGCCCCCGGAGGCGGCACGCCCCAGAGGTCATAGTCCCGGCAGCCGTCCGCGGCGGCCGCCTTGATCGCGGCCCACCAGGCCAGGTCGTTGGCCATGAGCTCCGGGTGCGCGCCGGTTCGCCCCGCGAACAGGTGGTAGGCGCGGCCCTCGTGGCGCGCCACGAGGACCGCCGAGAGCGCCTCGTGCGTGTCGGGATGGCGGCCGACGTACGTCCGGCACCAGGGCAGCGTGTCCAGCAGCAGCTGGTAGTAGCTCCTCGGCGGCAGACGGATCGATTGGCGCTTCTCCACCGCGGCGGACTGCCGCTCCAGCTCGGCCGCTTCCTTGCCTTCCTCGACAGTGACGCCCCGCCGCTCACCGGCCCGGATGTTATACCGACGCCCGTGCTTGAAGCTCGCCAGCATTTGATCGGGCGTCGCGAGCTCGATGATGCGGGTGTGCTCGGGCTGCACGGCCGTGGTCGGCTTGAAGCCCCATTCGCTCATCACGTCCGCGAACTCGGGCGGCGCCTCGGGTTCGATCGTGATGCGCGCGACCTTCCCGGCCCGTGCCCAGTCCACGAGCGCGCCGACGGCCCTGGCCGTTGCGGGCACCGGCCCGCGCGGCACGTACGCCTCGCGCACCGGTCCCAGGCCGCGCAGCTGCACGCTCGCCATGGCCCCGCCCGCGAGCCGCACCCGCTCAACCGACCAGCCGGCACGCGCCTGCACCTCACCCCAACCCCACGACTGCAGCAGAGGAGAAGGTGATGCCAGCTCTTCGAGCTCGCGGTCCCACCGCGATCGCGCATCGCTCATTCGGGGCCCTCGAGGTGGCTTGTGTCGTTGACGCCGGAGATGACGAAGCGGCCGTTGCGCTTTTCGATGACGGAGATCGACGCATTCTCGATTCGGAAAGGAAACAGCCCGTGGTTCGGCCGGCCGACCACGCGGTGGAGCGCGACCTGGATCACGCCCCCATGGGTCACGACCAGCACGTCTCCGTGCTCGTGGCGCGCGAGGATCGCGTCCAGCTCCGCATTCACCCGGGCCTCGAAAGGCATGGCGCCCTCTCCACCCGGGACGACGTCCCAGCTCGGCTCCTCCGTCCACCGCGCCCAGGCTTCGGGGAAGCGCCCGGCCAGCTCCGCGGAGGTGAGGCCCTCCCATTCGCCCAGAAAAACCTCGCGCAAGCCGGCGCGCGGACTCGGCGACAGGCCGGCCGCCTCACCGATCAGCTGAGCCGTCTCGAGCGCGCGCTTCAGGTCGCTCGAATAGAAGCCGGCGAAGCGGCGCAAAGACAGGCGGCGCCCCGCTCGTAGGGCCTGCGATCGCCCTTCTTCCGAGAGGGGCGGGTCGAGCTGGCCCTGGATGCGATGCTCACGGTTCCACGTGGACTGGCCGTGGCGGACCAGCAACAATCGCGCGGGCGACGGTCTGGAGGGGACAGGAAGCTCAGGGGGCTCCGGGCGCGCGAATCCGATCTTGATATCTATACTAACTTCTCTTAGTCCATCGATCGGTGTTGGGCCGATCTCGGGAGACGCCTTTGCAGTCACACGGCACGCTGGCCGACATCCCCCTTCGCTCGCTTCTGGAATCTGCCCAGGGCGAGAGGTCGACAGGTACGCTTACTTTGCGGAATGGCAACGGTGAGTCGACCGCACTGTACTTCCTGTTCGGCCATCTCTTCCACGCCGAGGGCAATGGGAAGGCGGGCGACGACGCGGTCATCAGCGCGCTCGCCTGGAACAAGGGCGAGTTCGAGTTCGACGCGAAGGCGAAGCTGCCGGCGGACGAAACCGTCAAGGCGGGTATTCCCGAGCTGGTTCATGCAGCTGAAGCCGCGCCCAGGGACGCCTCGCCCCCGGCCGCGCCGCAGCAGAGCGCCAACGCCCAGGCGCATCCTGAGCAGCGCGAGCACCCTGAACCGGAGAAGAAGGTTGATGCACCCCAGCCGAGACGAGGCGTGAAGCACAGACCGCAGCCGAAGCACGGCCGCGAGCCCATCCCGGTGCCGGCGGGCCAGGTCATCTACGACTCGCTCAAGACCTCGTTCGTCGACTTCCCGCGCTTGATCACGACCCTCGAGAAAGAGGGCTACACGGGCTACGTACGCCTCCTCACCGACGATGCGGCAGGACTGATCCTCTTCCGCGAAGGCCTCGCGCTCGAGTGCATGTACGACGGCGCGGGCGAAGCGTCTGGACTCGTGCTGGGGAAGCAGGCGCTGCACCACTTCAACGAAGACGTCACCGGAGGCCATGGGGTGCTCGACGTCGTCGGCCTTTCGCCTGAGCTCATCGACGGCCTGTATGAGCTCACGGTGTCGAGACCCATGTACACCGAGCTCTATGCGGCCTGGGTCGACATGCGGGCGCTGCTCAAGTTCTTGAGCGACCGGAAGCTCAGCGGAAGCGTGATGATCCGTTCCGGCGGCGGAACCGGTGTGATCATCCTGTCGGAGGGTGAGCTCGCCGGCGCTTACACGAGCGAATCGCGCGACATCTCCGACAAGCCCGATCGCGCTCTCGCCCTCTGCGACGACCCTGCGGCCATGATCGAGGTCAAGTCGGCCGACACGACGAAGCATCCACCGCTCGACGTCGACGAGGTCGTGTCGGGCCAGCGCACCGCCGCTCCGCGCAACCCGGCTCCGGCACCGCCGCCGCCCCCAGCCCCGGCGCCGGGCGCCGTCGCACCCGCTCCGGTGCAGCAGCCTCCTACGCAGCAGTTCCCGGCCATCGCGACGCCGCCGCCGGTCCAGGCGCCCACCGCGACCTATCCCACCTTCGTCACACCGCCCTCACCGCCGGCGCAACAGGTTGCGCCGACGGCCCCTCCCCCGCCGTCGAGCGGGCCGCAGCTCGACTGGGGATCGATCGTCGCCGAGCTCCAGGCCATGGCCGAGGACTCGCTGGGCAACCGCGCGCGCAAGGTCAAGGACATCCTCGGAGCGGCTGACCCGTCGCTCCCCGGCATCGAAGCCGCCATCGACCAGGTGCCGAGCATCTCGCTCCTCTTCGTCGACTCTTCGCGTCTGGAGCAGCTCGCCCAGGAGATGAGGGCCCGGCTCAAGTCGCATCTCTAGGCTCCGGGTAGTCTGACGATGTGAGATCAGCGGCGATCGTGGCCGGCTTGCTCGTTCTGAGCGCCCTGCCGGCGTGCGGGGGCAGCCCGGCGCAGATCGTCGACTACTCACCCGAGCGCGGTGCGGTCGACGTCTCGACCGCGGCCCCGATCCGCATCACTTTCGATCACGACGTCGACAAGGCGTCGGTTGAAAGCCGCCTGTCGCTGCTGCCCGTCACCGATGGGAGGGTGGTCTGGCTCGGGCCGCGAAAGCTCGATCTCGAGCACCCGACCCTACAGCCGAACACCACCTACGAGGTCGTTCTCCAAGCGGGCTACAGGGACCTCACGGGGAACGCGTACGCGCTGCGCCATCACTGGTCTTTCACCACCGAAGGGGCGCCGAGCGTCGCCGGGTCGATCCCGGCCAGTGGCGAGAGCAATGTCGATCCCGCGTCGTACCTCTCCATCGACTTCACTCGCGAGATGAGCGCCTCCACCCTTGCCGGCGCGATCACCATCGAGCCCTTCGTGCCGTTCTCGGTCCGGCTCGAGCCCACGGATGCACGGCGCGCCGTCGTGGCGCCTGACACCCTCCTCGATCCGTCCACGGCGTACACCGTGAACGTCGGCAAAGCGGCCCTCGACGCGCACGGCAACGAGCTCGACCGAACCGCGACCTTCTTGTTCCACACCGGTCCGGCGCGAGCGCTGCGGCACTGGGTCGCCTTTGCGACCGCCCTGGCCGACGGCTCGTCCGGAGGCCTGTGGATCGTGAACGAGTCCGGCTTTCCACGCCGCATCTTGAACGGGCCTGCCGTGCAGTCGTTCAGCTGGTCGCCGGAAGGTTCGAGCCTTCTCATCCAGACCGCCGCCGTCAACTGGTCGTCGTTCACGCCCGGGGCCGGCTCGACCCCGCTGCCCTTCAGGGCGACCTGGGCTGCCGCGCTGGCCGCCGGCCGCGGCTACGTCTACACAGACCCGCTCGCCACTCTGCGCCGGTGGTCGCCGGATGGGGCGGACGAGGCCATCGCCGCCGATGTGCTGCAGGCCGCGGTGGCGCCCAGCGGAGAGCGCGTCGCATTCGTGCGGTCCGACGGGACGACTTCGACTGTTTGGGGCTACGACGTCGGGCTGAGGTCGCAGTACGAGCTCTTGACGGAGCCGGCTCCCATCACCGACCTCACCTGGTCACCTGCCGGCAACCGGATCGCCTACCTGCGCCAGGACGCCGGCGCCACCACGATTCGGGTGCGCAGCCTGACAGGGCAGGCTGCAACGACCACGGTCGCGAGCGGTGCCATCGGCCACCCGACATGGCTGCCCGATTCCACGCACCTGGTGTTCGCGGCGGGCATCTCCAATGCCGGCGCCACAGAGCGCAAAGCGTTCCTGGTCAACGTCATCGCACCTCCTGCCGCCCTGAACGCGGCCCTCGCGATACCCTCGGCCTCGTCCATCGACGTGGCCGATCCAGTCCCGTCGCCCGATGGCCACCAGATCGCATTCGTCAGCCAGGACCAGGTGTGGATGATGAACGCGGATGGCACCCGGCCGGTTGCGCTCACGCGATTCGACCCGGCCTCTTTTCCCTACTCCTGCCTCACGCCGGCCTGGACGCGATCCTGATCGCGTCCGGAATTCAAGTGGACGCGATCCTAATCGCGTCCGGAATTCAAGTGGACGCGATCCTGATCGCGTCCGGAATTCAGCTGGACGCGATCCTGGTTGCTCATCACCTGCTCGAACAATCGCTCGAGGCTGTCCGAGGTACGCGTCCATGAGAACCGCTGTGCGAGCAGGCTGCCATGCCTGCCCATCTGCTGGGCGAGCTCAGGATCGGCGAGCAAGCGCCCGATGCGGTCGGCGTATTCCGCGGGATCGTCGCCGGCGATGAGATAGCCGCTGACCTGGTCGCGTACGACCGAGTGCAGCCCAGGCACGTCCGAGGCGACGACGGGACAGCCGCACGCCTGTGCCTCCAGGCCGACGAGCCCGAACGATTCGGTGTAGGACGGCATGACGCAGGCGTCGGCCGCCGAATAGAAGTAAGGCAGCTCGTGGTGCGCGACCGACCCAAGGAAGTCGACCTGGTCGCGCACGCCGATGGATGTCGCGATCGCCTTGAGGCGCTCTTTCTCGCTCTCGTCGCCATCACGGCTGTCCTCGCCAAGCACCAGCAGGCGCAGGCCTGGATGCGCGCGGCCCTTGAGCAGCGAGAGCGCTCGGATCGCGATCTCGACTCCCTTCAACCGTTCGAGCCGTCCGACGAAGAGCAGCAGCGGGCCACCTGCATAGCCGATCTTCCGCCGCGCCTCGGCGCGGTCGAGCGGCCTGAAGGTGGCGAGATCGACGCCTGGCGGGACGACGAATACACGATCCGGGCCGGCGCCGTAGGCGCTGATGAGCTCCTCACGCTCATCCACGGTCGAGGCGATGAGGAGGTCGGCCTGCTGCGCGATCTCGGCCTCGACCCGGATGCGCAGGGCCGGCTCCGGCCGAGCGCCGCCGGCCAGTCGCTGGTTCTTCACCAGGCCCAACGTGTGGGCGATATGAGCCCATCCGGCCGCGAGCTGAGGTCGCAGCAGGCACGCCACCTCGCCCGAAAGCCAGTAGTGCGAGAACAGAAGGTCGTACTGGATCCCTTCGGCCGCCGCGAACGAGCGCACCCGCGAGGCGAACGCGGGCGCCTCGTTGATCAGGGCGTACTTGTCCAGGTCATGACCGGCCGGCAGGTAGATCACCCGCGACAGGGGAGCGAGGAGCTCAAACGCGGGGTCTTCCTCCGACTGCCGCCGCGTGAAGATGTCTGTGGCGATGCCTTGGTCGCTGAAGGCGCTGCAGACCTCGCGCACATAGACGTTGAGCCCTCCGTTGGCGTTCTTGCCAAGGGATGCCGTGGGCGAGGTGTGCATGGAGATGACCGCGATGCGCCTGCGGGCGTCGCGGTCGGGGATCAATCTGCTCGCCTCAGCCACGGTAGGCCGATCTCGCGTCGAGCCAGCGCCTCGTGACGCAGCAAAACTCTGATCGAGAGACCGGCGAACAAGAACCCATACCGCCTTAAAACCTACGCGCTTCCCGGCTATTCCCGTTTAGGGGGCCGGCGGGGAGCAGGTTATGATTTTTCCGGCATGCGCCTGGTGAAGGGCTTCAAGGTCTCCGCCGTGGTCGCGCTGGCCGTCCCGGCGCTCCTGGCGCTCACCGCGATCACGACCCTCGCCGACGCCTCTCCCGCCAACACCGGCCTGCCGGGCGACCCCAACAAGGGCGCCACGCTCTACCTGCAGAACTGCACGACCTGCCACGGCGTGAACCTGGAAGGGGGCATCGGCGCGGTGCTCAACCCCGTCGACAAGCTCCCCGGGGTCGCGAACCCGCTGGACCCCAACTTCCTGATCGCGATCATCACCAATGGGCGGCAACCTCAGTCGGGCGACCCCAAGCAGACGGCGATGCCCCCCAAGGGCGGCAATCCCAATCTGACCGACCAGGACGTCAAGGACCTCGCCGCGTACATCATCCAGCAGAACCGGCTCGGCGCCGGGAACGCCCCGCTGTCCGCCAACGAGCTCGCCAAGCGGACCATGCTCTGGGTCGGCATCGGGATCCTGGGGATGGTCTTCGTGACGTACCTGCTCGCCCAGTACAACATGAGGTGGATCGCGTACCGCGCCCGGGCGCGACGCAAGTAGGCGCCTGAACGCAGTTCCCGTCCCGCCGACGCTGCCGATCCCGACGCCAAAAGGCGGCGCCCCGAGGATCCTGATCCTGTTCAGCGACACGGGGGGAGGCCATCGCGCCGCGGCGCGAGCCCTGACCGATGCTTTGAAGCAGCTCGACCCGACCTGCGCGGTGACGGTGGCCGACCCGCTCATCTCGCAGGGGCCGGCGGTGGTGAGCAGGCTCGCAGCGCTGTACTCGCCCATGATCCAGAGATCCCGCGTGGCGTGGGGCGCCGTCTATCACACGAGCAACACGAAGCCGACGTTTGCCGCCATCCGCGCGGTCTTCGGCCCTGGCGTGCGCAAGGTGATCGTCGAGCTCCTCGAGCGGCACGATCCCGATGTCGTCCTGTCGGTTCACCCGCTGCTGAACCACATCGCGCACCAGGCCATCGTGAAGAGCGGCCGCCCGCGCGCTCTCATGACCGTCATCACCGACCTGGTCGATTTCCATCGCGGCTGGACGTTCAGCCGGGCCGACCTCGTCGTGGCCCCGACCGAGCTGGCGCGGAAGGTCGCCCTGCGGCGCCGGGTGCCTGCCGATCGCGTGAAGCTGCTCGGGCTGCCGGTCGACCTGCGCTTTCGCCCACCCGCGCCCGGAGAGAAAAAAGCGCTTCGCCGCCGCTTCGGCCTCGACGAGACGCGCTTCACGGTCCTGGTCATGGGCGGCGCGGCGGGCGTCGGCAACCTGCTGAAGCAGGTCCGCGTACTCGCGTGGGAGCCGCACCAGTGGCAGGTGGTCGCGGTGTGCGGACGCAACGAAAAGCTGCGCCGGCGGCTCGCTCGCGTCCGCTTCGCCACGCCGACGTTGATCCTAGGCTTCGTCGATTTCATGCCCGAGCTGATGCGCGCCAGCGATGTCGTCGTGACCAAGGCCGGTCCTGGCGCCATCGCCGAGGCCCTGGCCACGGGCGTGCCGGTGCTGGTCACGGGCTTCCTGCCGGGCCAGGAATCGCCCAACGTGGACTTCGTGGTCGAGGCCGGCTTCGGCGCCTTCACCCCCAAGGACGAGGACCTTCTCGATGAGGTGCGTGTGCTCGCCGAAGGCGGGCCGACCTGGCAGGAGATGTCGCGCAAGGCGGCCGAGATGGCGCACCCATACGCGTCCGCGGACATCGCTCGCGAGTGCCTGCTCCTGGCCGCCCGCTACAGGGCGTCGGCGCAGACCAGGCGGTAGGGGCACAGGCGGCACCGTCGCCGGTCCGGCCGCGCCTCGAACCTCCCCGACATGACGCCCTCGGCGACCTCGGCGCCCTGGCGCACGGCCCCGGCCAGCAGCGCGCCCGTTCGCTCGACGCGCACCGATTCGCCTGAGGCGAGGTACACGATTTCGAGCTCGACGGGATCGAGCTGCAGGGCTGACGACGCGCCGAGCGCATACAGCGCCACCTGGAGGTCGCGGCGCCCGCGGGCGAGGGGCCGGCCGGTCTTGTAGTCGACGATGCGCCAACCATCTTC
>WNGK01012033.1_pt1 | contig 11848 bp, 15 predicted proteins | sample 5400601 | NCBI WGS metagenome assembly WNGK01 (sample SAMN13153376, study PRJNA577476) | soil metagenome | isolation source: 60 cm soil or saprolite under Garry oak tree replicate 1 | place: USA:California | collected 2016-06-15
CCGTAATCGCGCAAACGCATGCGCACGCATTTGCGCAATCCTTCCATCGACAACGCAATCGGTTGATCCTCACGCAAACGGTACGCGTAGCGGATGATGTTTGTGCATGCTTCATCCACACCAAGCACCATCAGCAAACGTTCCTTCTCGGAGAATGGGTAGCCATTGAGAAAATCGCGGACGCAGCAGCGCATCAGGGCAAGGTTTCCTGTATGGCTGCTGAATTCAACGGTCTTTTTCTTCATCGGCAGCACCGGTAAGCTGAACGGATTTCCGGCGTTCATTCAAGCGCGGAGCGCATAGGTCTTATGTGTCTTACAGGTCGCATGCGTCCCATGCCTTGCAAGATCGATAATCGTACACGCGTGAAAACGCGATGGACACTTGCTGAAACCACTGTTCAATTTTGCGTTATGTGGAGATCGTTTGTTTCGCTTCTGCTTTTGGTTACGCCCGCGCTGGCGCAGGAGAACGCTACCGCCTATGAAGCTTTGCGTGTTGTTGGCAGTCAATTTGGCCGCGGAGTTCTTAACCATATTGTGTCGATCACTGGCGTCAGAGGCGAGCCACAGCCGGAGAAATGGAAAATCATTCTGGAGAATCCAGGTGCGCGCGGTGGTGTGCGCGAAGTGGAGATCGCCGACGGGCGCATTTCTTCCGACCGGCCGCCCGGCCGCTCGGTTACTGGTTCCACTGAGGGAGCAACGCTCGATACTGCTCGCTTAAACTTGGATTCTAGCGGCGCCTACGCCCTGGCGAGTCACACGGCGGACAAATCGAATACGCGTTTCGAAACAGCCGATTACACCTTGCGCACCGACGAGCGTGGTGAGCCCATCTGGATCGTCACTCTTCTAAATAAATCGTCGCGTCCGGTCGGCACGATCTATATCGGCGCGACTCGCGGCGTGGTCAGGCGCACGGAAGGAATGTTTGCCGGTGCGACCATGGAAGACGTGGAAAACGACTACGACAGAGAAGATGAAGGGGGGATTATTGGCAGCGTCAAATCGCGGATCTCGCACGCCTTCCATCGGACCCAGGAAGAAGCGCGAGGCATGTTTGAGAGAGTGAAACGCTCGTTTTCCGATTTCATCAACCGGGAGTAGCAGCCCTTTCCCCGCTGCGCGCCAAATCTACACCAGCGTGTGTGCGAGGGCGCGCGTGAGCGGAGCGCTTGTAGCAGCGAAATTAAGTCCAAGCGCATGACGAACTTTTGTTGCATATACGACAAAAGCTTGCATGCGCGAAATATGGAACGCCCGTTCTCTGTATTAGCATTTAAATGCGTCGCCTGTAATCTGTGAGGTAACGCGCAGCTCAAGTGCAGCGGAAGAAGCTCGTTTCAAGTGAAGATTACCATAAACAAACGCGATGAGGTTTGGCCGGCGCTGCCTTTTGCAGAGTGGAGAGAAACAGCGGTCACCCTACATATGTGGACGCAGATTGTCGGCAAGATTCGCCTGACCCAAACCCCATGGGTCAATCATTCATGGCACGTCACTCTGTACGTGACTTCCCGCGGCTTAACGACTTCACCGATCCCATATGGCCTTTTCACATTCGAGATCGTGTTCGATTTTATTGATCATCAATTGCAGATCGAGAAAAGCGATGGCGCCCGCCGCACAATCGAACTAAAACCGCGTTCGGTTGCGGAGTTTTATCGGATCGTAATGGAGGCGCTTGCCGATCTCGATCTATCTGTGAGCATCAATACCATGCCCAACGAAATTGAGAATCCAATCGCATTTGATCGCGACGAAGACCATCGATCCTACGATCGCCAATATGCAAATCGGTTCTGGCGCGTGCTCGTTCAGGCTGATCGCGTATTTAAAGAATTCCGCTCGCGTTTCTGCGGGAAATGCAGTCCGGTCCATTTTTTCTGGGGCAGCTTTGACCTCGCGGTCACTCGCTTCTCCGGGCGCCCAGCCCCTCCGCATCCCGGGGGCGTCCCGCATCTTCCGGATGCGATCGCGCGCGAGGCTTACTCGCAGGAAGTGAGCAGCCTGGGTTTCTGGCCGGGCAACGCCGCGGCGCCGATGCCGATCTTTTATTCTTATGCCTATCCGGAACCGCCGGGATTCGCGGATGCGAAAATTCAGCCAGAGGCGGCCTCATACCAGCCAGGACTACGCGAGTTCATCCTTCCTTATGACGCGGTGCGCACTGCCGAATCACCCGATGAAGTCCTTCTCGATTTTGCGCAGAGCACCTACGACGCCGCTTCAAAGCTGGGCAGGTGGGACCGTAATGCTTTGGAAGAAGTCAAACCATCCTTGCATTCCCCACGGCCGCACTCGTAATTAGACGCCATGGTCTCGAATAAGGTAGCGCATGCCGAGCAAGGCGCCTGGGAAGAGGTGGCCCCCGGCTGGCGTCAGCTTTACGGAGACTTCGATCGACTCGGCTTAAGCATCGAGTGGCATGACTTTCGAACGCAACGCGCGCTCGACTGGGGCCGCAGTTTTCATCCGCGCAGCCTGGAGTTTTGTTTGAATCTTAACGGACACGGAGCAGTAGGCGCAGCGGATCAGGGGCGCAGTGATTATCTTCCCGGCAATTCCGGTTACTACGCCATTGCCGACGAACCGCTGCCGGCGTCGCGGCGAGCGCGCGATCATCATCAATTTGTGACTCTCGAATTTTCCCGGGAACATTTGCAGAAGCAGTTGGTGCAGAATGAAGCGGACCTCGAGTCCGATATCCGCCAGATCGTTTTTGACGGGAAGAAGGAAAGCGTGATCGCGCCGGCGCGTCCGATGACGGTCGAACAGCGTGCGGTAGTGGCGAGTCTGGCCGAACCGCCTGTGGCGAAAGCGGCGCAGATCCTTTGGTATCAAAGCAAGGCGCTCGAACTCATGGCGCATTTCCTTTTCGCGCCAAAGGACCCGGAGTTTTTTTGCATGCGGCAAAAGCGCGTCGCGCGCGAACGCGTCGAGCGGACAAAAGAGTTACTGGCACGCGATCTAGCCAATCCCCCGACGCTGGAAATGCTCGGCCACGAGGTCGGTTGCAGCCCATTTTATCTTAGTCGAATTTTTTCGCGCGAAGTGGGCCTTACCATCCCTCAATACCTGCGCAATCTGAGGATGGAACGTGCGGCGGAACTGTTGCGGACCGGACGCTACAACGTGACCGAAGCCGCGACGGAAGTGGGATACTCGAGCCTGAGTCATTTTAGCAAAGCGTTTTGCGAAACGATCGACCGTTACATCGTTTTAACATTGTAACTTTGTAACCTTTTTAAGCTTAATGAAAATCACCCGCGCGCTCATTTCCGTTTCCGATAAGACCGGTGTCGCAGCGTTCGCGCGAATGCTTGAACACCAGGGCGTGGACATCATCTCTACCGGCGGCACGGCGGAGTTGCTGCGAAAAGAAAAAATCCCTGTGCGCGAGATTTCCAGTTTCACCGCATTTCCGGAAGTGCTCGAGGGGCGCGTTAAGACTTTGCATCCGCGCGTCCACGGCGGCCTTCTCTACAAACGAGGTAACCCGAAACATGAGGCGGAAGCGCGCGAATGCGGGTTCGAGCCGATCGATTTGGTGGTGGTCAATCTTTATCCTTTCGAAGCTACAATTGCCAAGCCGGACGTAACACTGGCCGAAGCGATCGAGAACATCGACATCGGGGGACCGTCGATGATTCGCAGCGCCGCAAAAAATTATGAGTCGGTGACGGTGGTTGTCGATCCGGCCGATTACGAAGCGGTGCTTGAGAACATGCGCGATAATAATGGTGAAACGACGCTAAAATTGCGCGAGCGCCTCGCCATCAAAGCCTTCATTAGAACCGCTGAATATGATCGCGTGATCGGCACCTTCCTGAACAAGGAGCAGGCAACAGATGCGTCGTTTTCACTTTCCCTTCCACTGGTGACGCGGCTGCGTTATGGCGAAAATCCGCATCAAAGCGCCGCGCTTTATGGCGATTTCGATAGACATTTCGAAAAACTTCACGGCAAAGAACTTTCCTTTAATAACATTCTCGATATCAGCGCCGCGACGAATTTGATCGGCGAATTCGAGGAGCCGACCGTTGCGATTCTCAAACATACCAATCCGTGCGGTATAGGGTCTGATGCGGATCTTCGCAAGGCGTGGGACAAAGCGTTCGCGACGGACAAACAAGCGCCCTTTGGCGGGATCATCATTTGCAATCGTCCGGTTAGTGAGCCGCTGGCCAAAGTCATTGGCGAAATTTTCAGTGAAGTGATTATCGCGCCGGATTTTGAAGCCGAGGCGCGGAGCATTTTGCAGAAGAAAAAAAACCTGCGCCTTATTCGACTGGCGACCCCGAAAGCGCTCGGGGCAAGATCGGCAATCGATATGCGCTCGGTTTGTGGTGGCGTGCTCGTCCAGGACGCGGATGTCGCGGGGGAAATCGCGCGAAACGTCGTCACCAAGAGGCGACCGACCAAAACGGAACTGAATGCCATGTTGTTCGGCTGGCGGGTGGTCAAGCATGTGAAATCGAATGCGATCGTTTACGCCATGGCGGATCGCACGCTTGGGATTGGCGCCGGGCAGATGTCGCGTATCGATGCTTCGCGCATTGCAATTTGGAAAGCGAAAGAAGCCGGGCTCTTGCTCAAAGGCAGCGCGGTGGCGAGCGACGCTTTTTTTCCGTTCCCGGATGGATTGATTGCCGCCGCTGACGCCGGCGCGACCTGCGCCATTCAGCCGGGTGGATCAGTCCGCGACGAAGAAGTGATTGCCGCCGCCAATGAGCGCAACATGGCAATGATCTTCACCGGTATTCGCCATTTTCGCCATTAAGATTCCATCGCGTAAGACGCATGCCTCGATCGGTTCAACCTCCGCGCGTGCTTAACATCGAGGATCTGCGGCGTGCCGCGAAACGGCGACTTCCCCGCGTGGTATTTGACTACATCGACGGCGGCGCGGAAGCCGAGCTAACGTTGCGCGCGAACTGCCGCGCCTTCGAGGTGGTGACATTCCGGCCGCGTTGCGCGGTTGCGACGCCAGCGTGCGATCTGCGCACCACTGTGCTCGGCACACCTCTCTCCATGCCGCTGATCCTTGCGCCTGTTGGGAGCAGCCGGCTCATCTATCCGCGGGGAGAAGAAGTTGCCGCACGCGCAGCCGGCGCCGCCGGAATCGCATATGCCCTTTCAACTCTCTCGGGCTGCCGCCTGGAGGATGTGGCCGCCGCGTCGAAGGGGCCGGTCTGGTATCAGCTTTATCTGGTGGGAGGACGCGACTGCGCCCTGTCAGCGATCGAACGCGCAGGAAGTTCCGGATTTTCAGCGCTTGTTGTTACGATCGATACAGCTGTGGCAGGCATGCGGGAACGCGATTTTCGAAACGGCGTCAAGGAGCTGCTGAGCGGCAAACTTGGGCCGATGCTGCCATTTGTGGGGCAGTTGCTGACAAAACCTCGCTGGCTGATGAGCTTTCTTGCTGATGGCGGGTTGATGAAATTTCCGAATGTCGTTATTCCTGGAGAGGGTTCAATGACGTACGCGGACGTTACGACCGCGCTCGAGCAGTCGATGGTGAGTTGGCAAGATCTCGGCTGGATTCGCGAGGCTTGGAGCGGGCCCATCGTCATCAAAGGCGTTCATACCGGAGACGACGCCCGGCGCGCGGTAGATGCCGGGGCGGACGCGCTGGTGGTGTCCAATCACGGGGGCCGGCAACTCGACGGCGTCGCGCCAACTCTATGCATATTACCTGAAGTGTTAGCTGCCGTGGATGATCGCATCGAAGTGCTGCTGGACGGTGGGATCCGCCGCGGCAGCGACATTGTGAAGGCGTTGTGTCTCGGCGCGCGAGCTGTACTGGCCGGACGCGCTTACGCGTACGGACTCGGCGCCGCCGGCGAGGCGGGGGTTGCGCGAGCGGTCGAGATTCTACGTGCCGATCTCGTTCGCACTCTCAAACTACTCGGATGCGCGGCAATCGCTGAGCTGGACCAATCCTACATAGACGTGCCAGCGGATTGGCCACGTGAGTGATGTGGCGAGTTACGTGAGGAACTAACTGAAGGCACGTTATCAGATTCCTCGGCTCGAAGAGAGTCGCCACATCCAAATACAGAGAATGGCGGCAACGATAAGCGCGACCCAGCTTACGCCCATTGGAATTGTATGGCTCCCGACAATGACTTGGGCGTGTTTGATCAGTCGCAGGAGATGACCAATGGCAAAAAGGGCGAAAATGATGCTCGCGACGCGTAATCCAGTTGTGGGCGAATTCATGCGCGCATTGTTGCTGGGGCGTTTCAATTTGTCAGTAAGAAATACGACTGTAGTGGCGAACTTCTCAATAGTGGCATGCCCCGTCGAAGCACGTCTCGCAGATGTGACGACAATCGCTCGTTACGGGATCGTGCCACGACTCCCGCGCAGAGACGCGGCTTGTACCAGGATACCAAGGACCGCGAGGCCAATAAACACGATGGTCGATCCTGACGCCGGAAGGACGATCGCGCTTTGAATCAGATGTGCGCCGATGAATGAAGACACAACGATGAGCGCCCAATCAAACACAGCGAGCAGGAGAATCGCGCCCACAACTCCGCCAACCAGAAAGATGATGGTAGAGTATTGCGCATAGTGAACAAAAAATGCCGCAGCGATCGCCCCCGCTAATTTGCCGCCAGCCAGAAAACCAAGAACTGCGACGGCGACTTTCTGAAGGAACAGCGCGAGCAAAGCCCCTATTAAACCAAGAACAAGCGCGATGGTTAGCGCTAACAGCGGGGACGGCTCGTTCACAAGGTGCGGTGCGATCTCGACGCCTGCCGCGAATCCGACCGCCGCGACGCACAGCCAAAACAACTTTCGACCGAATAATAGAATTACGATGCCAATGAGCGCTCCAACAATTGCGACGGAGAAGTGCGTCGGCGGAAAAGGATTTTGGACGGCCATGTTGTAGAGGCGTTTGTGCCAAACGCCTGTTTATTTGATTTCGGTGCTTGATACAAGCACCGCTACACTTCGCTCTGGCAGGGACTCAATCTCCTTGCCATCTGCAATAGAATACGCGAAGTAGTGGCGCGACGGCTTGGCAGGCAAGATCGACTGATTACTTCGGGCTGTGGCTCAGCTTGGTAGAGCGCCTGGTTCGGGACGAACGAGCACTGAGAGCGAAGATTTGTTTTTCCCTCGTAGAGAACCGTCGAGGACTCTCAGGAAACGAAATTCAGACACGTGAAGAGACCCGTGAACACTTTTCACTGTTTTCATTCGGTGCTTTCTCCGAGGTTTCTCTCCTCAATTTCCTCAAGTGTGGCTTGAATCGACTTTAGTGTCTGCGTGAATATGTCCATGCGATCTAAAAGGTGGCCCAACTTATCTTTTCCTTCCTTCGGGACAATCCTCTCGGGATGCACCCATTGATTGAGTTCAGTTGAAATTTGTGCCCTCATTTGGGCAAGGCTGAGAAGTTCGCCGCATTTAACTCGGATTTGGTCGCGGGGGATTTTGCTGTCGATTATTTTGTAGTCGAATCCTGCCCTATCCCATATTTCCTGGATTCTGTCGCGCAACGCCGTAAGTCCAGACGAGAGCTTGGGCAGTTGGGCGATCAGATTGTCACAGAGCTCTATTCCGGACTTTGGAGTCGCACCAGACGGGGGATTTAACCAACCGTTTATTCCATGGTGAATCTGTGACGAAATCTGGAAGAGTCCGAGAAGTTCGTCGGGTTTAATGCCAATTTCGCGGTCGCGTTCCTCTTGAGGTATTTCGCTCGTCATCACGTTTTATTTGTCGTATCGGCGACCCTCCCATGCGCAATTCCGCGCGCCCAAACGTTGCGTGCCTCTTGAAGTTGATTGGCGCTAGGCCATTTTGTTGGCACGAACGACCGCATGAACATTATCGTGGTCGTCAAAAACGGAAAGTCGTCGCGCGACTGCCTTGCGCCCTCGGCCAGATATTCCAGCCCGTTGTGCGGCCGTCCCTTCGGGTATGCGAAAGTCAGCACCGCCAATCGGTGAAGCCGGTCGAGTCCCCATTTACGGGCTGCTTCACACACTTCGTTGTGCAGCGACGGGAGAAGATTTCTGACTCTCCGATCCCATGTGATATTGACCGCCCTGCTGAAATCCCCATCCGTCGGGCCAATCGTGGTGGAGGGCGCGAACGCGAACGGGGAAATGCAGAACCTGTAGCTGGTGGAATAGACGTAACAGTCTTTGTCGTAGATTATTTCTTGTAGTTTCATTTCTCACCAACGTTGTGTATTAAGCACAAATTTCAGAACTTTCTCAAGTCGTGGAGACATATCTGGATGCTTTTTCATCCAATCCATCAAATTCTCTTCTGGGACCTTTCCCAACTCGTCTAGGTTTTTCTCTAGCCAACGCTTAGTGAATGCACATTGCCCGCAAAACCACATGTCGCCAGATTTTCGATCTGGTTTTGGCACTGGTATCGCTAGCAAGTCACCACAGATTGAACAATGTGCGACGTCATCATTTTGATTTGAGTCTTTCGTCATTTCCGCGTGCTTCATATCACTTTTTCATTGCAGTGTGGAACTGAAAAGCAGCAGGTGGGTGACGACGTTGGCTGATTTCGGTTGTTGCTAGAATTGGATCGCGCGAGACATCATGATGATTTCGAATCTTTTTATCATCGGAGCAGGCTTCACAAGGGCTGTATTTCCTGCTGCGCCGCTAAATAACGAACTCCTGTGTCAAGTCGTTGGTTCAAAAAACAATTCCACCCTTGGGCGGGTTTGGGCAGAGTATGGATCCACAGAGATCGATATCGAAATGCTACTTACCCGCTTCGATCTCGATTTAATGACCAAAAGCAGCTGCTTTAGCAAAGCAGACCGAGACGCCATTAGCGCTGAGATCGCAGACTTTGTTAAGCGTTTTAGATTTCAGAAAGATGTGGAATGGCTTCATCCGTTTCTTCAAATCATCTCAGACAAGGACGTCATCATTTCCCTAAATTACGACTGTTTTCTAGAAGGCTTTCTTGATGTTCACGGGGCTTGGAGCCCGAAGGGTGGCTATGGCGTTATCCAAAATGCGATGGATGGTTTGGATGATTCGCTTCTCGATAATCCACGCGGCATTCGAATCCTCAAGATTCACGGTTCCGAGAGCTTTCGCCTGGTTCGATTTGAAAACGAGCCAGAGTCAATGAGCGTGGGCGCGGAAATCAACGAGCAATTATTTCCTACGTCGGGAAAGAATAAACATTTCAGATACCGCGGTGATGCTGGCCCATATGTGATTGCCCCGTCATTTATGAAGCAATTCATGGTGGACCTTCAATTCCTCCTTGTGGAAGCAATTCGAGGTGCAGAGAGCGCAAGAAACCTCATCATCATTGGATGCGGACTACGTCCTGAAGATAGTTATCTCTGGTTGATCGTAAGTAGCTTCATGAACACTAGAGAGTGGCAAAAGAAACGAATGTTCATTGTCAGCCCGCACGCGTCAGACGCAAAAGAGAAGATTAAGAAATTCTGGGGCAGAAAAACCTTTACTGAAGGGAATCTCATCGCGATAGATTCGGGGTTTGAATCTGGACTTTCCCGCCTCAACGACGCGTTGCGACAACCACAAATGCCGTGTGCAGGCGTGCCGTAGAATTGTTTTTATTGGCCACTCGGCTCGGAGGCGGGAAACGGGAAAACAAATAAAAGTCACAAACGTCGGGTTTTTTGGCGATTGATCTCCCCGACGAGATCGCATCTCTGATGCGCTGCCGTTCAGTCGGGACTTAGAACAGCACGGCTAAATGTTCTCTGAGTTTGCGCTGTGAAATTATTCAATCGGGCTGGTGGGATTTGAACCCACGGCCTCCTGGTCCCGAACCAGGCGCGATACCAAGCTTCGCTACAGCCCGAATTGCTCGTCAGATCTGCCACGCCAAGGTGGCGCGCGTCCTTACTTCGCGTATTTTGCGACGCATGGCAAGCGATTCAGTCTTCCGTGGCATCCAATTATCGGTGAAGCAGACCGAATTGCTCGCGTGTCCCCGCATGCGCGTGCCACTCAGCTTGCGCTGTCATATCGTGTCAGTAAGATCGGCCCGTGCTTTCTCAACCCGATTCTGCTTTGACCGACTCTGCGCACGCCGGCCAAATGCTCGAGCTGATGTACAAGCTCATGGAATATCGCAGTCATGAGATACGCCATCGGCTTGAAAAAGTCGGCCGCGCCGCATCCATGTTGCACATGGATGTCTTGCTTCTCATCTATCACTTTGCCAGGTTCGGCCCGGGAAATATCCTCGAAATCGGCCCCTACATTGGCGGTTCCACGATCGCCGCCGCATTTGGCGTGCGCGACTCCGGCACGCCCAAAAAGATCGTTAGCATCGAAGCCGGAGGACGATTGGAACACTTTCGAATACCGAGCAGGCATATCTTCAAAGATCTGAAAAAGAACCTGGCGCGATTCGGCGTGCTCGAGAATGTCACTTTGATCAACGGTCGCTCTTTTGAGGAGACGACGAAGTCGGCGGTCGGGCAGATGCTGCGCGCGGGCGAGGTGGGTCTATTTATGTTTGATGCTGATAACAACGTACGCCGCGACCTGGACTGTTACGGCGACCTACTGAGCGATCGTTGCTGGCTCGTGATTGATGATTATTTCGGACCGGCGAAAGCAGCGCCGGTCCGGGCGCAAGTCGATGAACTCGTATCCGCTGGAAGGATCGTCCCCTTTGGATATTACGGATGGGGCACTTGGATCGGCCAGTGGCGCCCGAAATGAGTCGTGCTAACGGCTACCCGCTGAAAATTTCTCGACAGCGTGGCGTACTCTTCGATCTGGAAGGGATTCGCGATGGCGCTAACAAATCCGTTGACAAGCAGCCGCTCCACTTGGAAAGTCAAAACTCGTTTTTCATCATGCTTGTCCCGCAACTTACCCCATCCGCTCTCGCAGGCAGCTTACCGACCATTCTTCAATTCCCGACGGAAGCATCCCGCCCCGTTCGTTTCTTGCGCCATATGACGACTCAACTTCTCCAGGAAGCAGCCCAAGTGATCCCAAATCAGCAAGTTCTGATCAACGTTGTCTCCAAGCGCGTGCGCCAGCTCGGTTTGGGACATCGACCCATGGTGGAGATAACTCCTCGCATGTCGCTCACCGATATTGCGCTTAAGGAAATTGTCGCAGGCAAATTAACGTACGAGCTGCTTCACGAGTCGGCGGACGGCGCGTAGCCGGGCGACACATGCCTGGTCGCCCGCGCGGCGACTGTGCAATATGACGGCTGAGTCGATCGTCAATCGCAAGGCGCTGCACGACTATCACGTTCTCGAGCGCTACGAGGCCGGCATCGAGTTGAAGGGTAGCGAGGTTAAGTCCATCCGCGCTGGCAAGGCAAATATCAGCGACGCTTTTGCGCGAATCGAAAATGGCGAAGCCTTTCTCTATAACGCTGATATCCAGCCGTACGCACAGGCGAGTCACGAAATTCCTGCCGCCAAACGTGTGCGCAAACTCTTGTTGCACCGCCAGGAGATCGACAAGCTTTACGGCGAAACGCAAGTGGCAGGTCGTGCATTGGTCGTTCTCAAACTCTATTGGAAAAACGGCAAGCTCAAAGCCGAGCTTGGCGTGGCCCAAGGCAAAGTCGCGCGCGATAAGCGCGCGGATTTGAAGAAGCGCGCCATCGATCGCGAAACGGCACGCGAAGTCGCGCGCTTTAATCGCAAACACGGCTAGTTCAATTTGTAGCGGCCCTCACGGAGCGGCGCTTCAGTTTTAATCTGTCCTAATCTGCGTAATCTGGAGATCATGCTTCGGGTCCTGCTACTCGCAGTAGTCCTCCTGTTCATCGCATGGTTAGTTCTGCGCCTGGTCCGAACACACCGCTTTTCGTTACAGGACAGC
>WNGK01008293.1_pt1 | contig 11847 bp, 18 predicted proteins | sample 5400601 | NCBI WGS metagenome assembly WNGK01 (sample SAMN13153376, study PRJNA577476) | soil metagenome | isolation source: 60 cm soil or saprolite under Garry oak tree replicate 1 | place: USA:California | collected 2016-06-15
GCGGCCGGAAGCGCCGCGGTTCACCGCCGATGATTGCGACCATGAAAGGAAGACCAAGCGCGCCGGCGCGAGCGAACGATTGTAGAGTCCCGCCAACTCCCAGCCATATCGGCAACGGATTCTGCACGGCTCTCGGGTAGACGCCCTGGCCTGTCAGCGCAGCCCGGTGTTTGCCGGACCAGTGGACGTGTTCGTTCTCACGGATCTTCAGGAGCAGGTCGAGCTTCTCTGCAAAAAGCGAGTCGTAGTCCTCCAGTTTCAGGCCGAACAACGGAAAAGACTCGATGAACGAACCGCGGCATACGACCATCTCCGCGCGGCCTTGCGAAAGAAGATCGAGGGTGGCGAAGTTCTGAAACACCCGGGGTCGGCTGAGCTCAGAACCGTGACAGCACTAGTGAGACGTATGCGGTGCGTTCGTGCGGCCGCCGCTCCGAGAATGACCGCAGGGGCGGAATCGAGGTACTCCCGACGGTGGGTTCGCCGATTCCAAACACGTCCAATCCAACCTGATCGGCATGCTCGATCTGTTCAACCAAGTTGCGCAAGCGGTCCGACGGGTTGACGGCAAGGCTGGTGTCGTCGTACGCCGCCGCGAAGCTATCGATGCCAATTTGCATTTGCGGTCTCGCCCAACTCCGTGATCATTTTGTAGCTCGTGCCTTACTCCTCTTAAACTTTGTTTCTTGTTCGTCGAGTTTTTTCGCCGCGAGCAGCCCGAGTTTCTTAAGCGATCGGTAGGCCTGTTCCTTCTCTTTCTCCGACAGTGCCGACATGAGCGCCTCAAGGTCCTTGGCATGCTTTTCGAAGCACGATGCCGCCAGCCGTCTACCTTCCGCCGTGAGTTCCAAGACCCGCGCGCGTCGATCGCGTGGGCTTGTCTTGCGAACAACCAGCCCGAGTTTCTCAAGACGATCAACTGCCGCAGTCATGGAGCCGCTGGCTAGGAGCACCTTGTCCTGGATCTCCGAGATCGTGAGCGGGCCCTTGTGCAACAGGGCTTCGAGCGCGGCGAAATCCGTCCGGCATAGTCCCACCTTGGCGATGCTCTCCTCAGCCAGGGTGCTGTAATGCGATCGCTGTTTTTCATGGTCCTTTGCCCAGTCAGGCCTTGGTTCTGGCGTTCGGAAAAGAGGAAAACAACCGGCGATCGACGGAAGCTGCTCCTGCGCCGTGAATCATTAGAAAGGCGGTAATCGCCAAGACGAGAAAGTGGTACTCATAACCTTCACCCTTCTGTGCCCCGGTCCAGTTCATAAAAAAGCCGAAGTGACGATGAACCATCGTGACCGCCACGACCATGTTGGCCAGGATTCCAAAGGATGCAACGCGAGTGAGCAGTCCGAAGAGAAGACCAAGTCCGCCGAAGAATTCCGCCGCAATTGCCAGAAACGCGAATGGGGCCGGAATGTGCATGACGTCGGTGAAGAAGCCCATGGTGCCGGTGAAGCCGTATCCGCCGAACCAACCGAGCATCTTCTGGGCGCCGTGCGCCAAGAAGATGACTCCGAGTACCAACCGAAGAATGGCTGTTGCAGTGTCGTTGTCGGTGGCTATCAGTTTACGAATCATAGAAATTCCTCCATAGCAAGCTCGCTGCCCGGATGGGGCACAAGACACCCGATGGGATGATTATCCTTACATAAGGATTCTTTTTATCAAGATACTTGTGACCAACCGAACGGGAGGCTACAGGCAATGGGCATGCGCTACCGCTTCGCTATAGAAAATCATGTGCGAATCCACGCCGATAGAATGCGAGTCAAAGGCTGGGACCCTTGCCTCTCCGCGAATTACGCGCAAGCCGTAAATAATCCACGGCCAAAAGCCAAGCGGGGAGACGGGTTCGGATAGTTTGTGCCGGCGGGTGCAAGACTTGAGCTGGGGAAACCGGACGGGGCAGGGAAGTCATCTGAACGCTAGAAATACGCTGAACCAGACCAACAAATCTTGGATCGGAACGGAGGTTGTTTGGGACGGGATCCACCTCAAGTAGGCCACTTTTCCGAGCCAGATGAATGCGTTGTCTTTTTCTCCCAAGCCCGCGTATAGCAACGCAATGGCGTAAGCTGGAATGTACCGTCGTCCGGAACGCGACTGCAGAAGGGCGAGCATTCTGCGCGCAGCCCTTACATTTCCAGTGTTTCACATTGGGATCAATGGCTTCTTGACCCGCGCCCTGGATTTGAGCCAGTCCTGCAGAATACTGAGATCTACAGGAGGAATGCGGACAAATTCGCAACCGGCAGCACCGTGTTGCCGGGTCCAGAGGACCCGCGCCTGAATGTAGATTTCTCTCTTTGCCCCAGGCAACAGGAGCCGGAAGGCTAAGACCTGTCCGATGGTGACCTCCTGCTTAACACTGAGCCCGATTCCGCCGTCGCCGATATTCGTCACAGTCAGCGCAATACTCCGATTGTTGTCGTCCGTTGCGCGGACAGAGAGCATGAGGGCGTACCGCGCATGCAGACGATGGTCCATCAGCATTCTCGAGTAAGCAATTTTCAATGATTTCGTCCCGGACTCAGTGGTGATGGGTTTGCGGAGAGTAACATGGGCGCCTCGTATATCAGAATCCAGGGCAGAAATCGCTACGATAGTCGGTTTGTGCTTCATACCGGACTTCCAGATGTCCTGCAACAGATCCGAAGAAGCGTCGCCCTCCCAGTCAATCACGAGCAGGTCAGTGCTCCCTTCGGCCAACATGCCAAGGGCATGGGAAGAGCTCAAGCAGAGATTTGTACAAACCGACAAATCTCGCAGCAGGCCATCCATAGCAGAAAACACCGCCGGATCACGGCAAATGAACAAGCACTCAAAGGCCATATCAGGTGTCATGTGAGTCTTCAGGTAAGGGAGCGAGTTTGTCGTCGGGCGCCCCCCCAAACGTTCTGCTCACAGGAGTCCTAGGGGCTGGTACAGTTCGATGTTGATCTTTCAGCACATGCTGTCGGCCTGCCCTCTTCAATCTGTTCCCGTTCCTTTGGCACAGACTGCCCAAGACGATTACCGGTACTTGGGCAGTTCGTGGTTCCTCACTCAAGGCTTGGGGGAGTCTCTGGTTCTTCAAGTTTCGGTAGCAATGTCATCAAGCTACTCCGAACTCGATTCAGAGACTGGTCAGTATTGACCGCGCGGCAGCGAGTGGTTACACAAGCTAACGTTCTATGTCTTTTGGTTCGGGATGTAGCGACAAGCAGGGAATACGACGAAACAGTGAGGTACCATACAACTGAACCGATGACTGGCGGCACCGCATTCAAATTCGGTTTCTCGAAGCATAGCGTCAACGCAGTGGATTTCAACAGCACGAATGGCAACCGCCGCACTCAAGCGGCAGCAATAATAAACCAGCATGCTACGGCATTGCATTTCTCTTGTCTGCAGCCCGTCAGCCGCCGAAGCGGAAGATCATGAAACAGGGAGATTTCGTAAAGGTCATTGGAAGAGACGGATTTTACGTATTCCTGGAAGAAGTGCAAGGAACGGCAACCCTTCGAGTAGGTGGTGCGAAAAGTCCAAACACACCCACCTTGGCCATTCCGATAAATCGGGTGGTGTCTCTGGAAAAAACAGAACAGGCCCGTCGGCTGAGCCCAAGCGGATAAGCTCGAATGGATTCCTGTTTGGTGCTGATGAAATCCGAAAGAGCAAAATTGACCGTCTCTCAAATCAGCGATTTCGAAGAATACTGATTTCGAAGAATACTGGGGATGAGACCCGCGAAACGCACGTTGGGATACATTTTGTCCGTCCCTGGTGCCAGGTGCGAAGCTAAACCAAGACAAAACTGCACGCTTAGCCAGAGTTCCACGGCCCCAATTACCGGCAGGTTTCGTGACCAGAATAAAAGGATTTCGATTCGCGCGAGCACTTGGTATCGTGCGTTACGCTGGTCGGGAACCCGACATAGACTCGAGCATTTCTATTGCAGAAATCCTCATACCGCCGAATCGACGGTACTAGCCGACTTCGTGCCTCAGCGCCGTAAGTGCTTCCTCCGCGGTCTTATAGCTTGTTTGGTTTTCAACAATCTCCTCACATCGTTTTGCTCTTCTGCTGAAGTGCCAGTCTGAGTGTGTTTCTGTACCATGATTCACGATCCGGGCTTCTTGGCCTTCAGGGAGACCAGCGACCGTCTGTGTGAAAGCATGCCTTCCGCGTCCTGTTACCAGGCTGCTACCTTCCCTCAGGCTCAGGTTCGTTTTCATGATAATAAGAGTTTGCACCTAATACTTTCGCCGATTCAAGGCTCCCAAGAGCCAAATAAACATGGGAGTGTTTTCAAGGGATCGCATCAGAGTAAAGAGTTGATCCGCAACCGTGAACGTGTAGGCGATGTTCAACAAAGTCTGCGGGTTGAGTATACCTTTACTGGATTGGGAGTGGAGTGTCTGAGCTATAAAGCTCACATCAGTCTCCGAACGCGCGCACTTTCGTAATTATGTGCTCCCTCATTCCATCGGTACTGTTTAGAGTAGGTGGAAAAACCTCGGGGACGCGGGGCTCTTCCAACAAGCTTCTACTCGTTTGGGAGGGTTTGCTGTGCAGAATAACACGCGGCCATCTAGAGCTGCGCTATCGATTGGAATCGCGGTCGCATTGCTGTGTACACTTGGCTGCGGTGTTAGGAGCACGCCACAGAACAATTATCTTTACGTGGGACAGGTCTTCGTGCCCCCTGTGAGCCGGGTCCGAATAGGCTCTGTAGCCCAGTTTCGAGTGGAAACCGACGGAACCCTCACAGCGCTTAACCCATCGACTACGGTCCAGAGCGTCATCCCCTTCTTTGCCGCTGCAGTTGCTCCCTCGAGACAGCACCTTTTCATTCTCAACGGGCCAATCAGCGAGTTTGGGATCGGCAGCGATGGAACACTCACACCGAATGCAGCTCCAGGCGCCACCGGCAGCTCGGTCGCCTTTACACCCAACGGGGAAGTTGCCGTCATTGCGAATCCGACGAGTGCCACGCTGGGTTCATACACGCTGAGCTCCTCGGGGGTGTTGACTCCGGTCAACAGCGTGGCGACGGGCAGCTTTCCCCAATACGTAGTTGTTGATGGATGGGGAAAGTTCGCTTATGTCACCAGTTGGAAAGATCACACAGTTTCGGAGTACACGATTTCCGCGAGCGGCATACTTGCGCCCAACGGTTCCATTCCGACCGGCGGAGACAATCCGCGTGCCCTCGTAGTTTCCCCTAAAGGGTTTCTCTACTGTGCGAACGTTACGTCGCGCTCGGTCACGGAGTTTTCGATCGATGCATCTACCGGAGCGCTCACTCTGGTTAACAACTATCCGATATGGGTAGAGCCACAGCCTGGCCCGTTGTGGATCAGCTTCGATCCCACTGGAACCTATGCTTACGTTGGCAATCTCGCCGAAATAGCACAATTTATGGTGGATGGGCCCACCGGCGCCCTCACCCGCAACGGCACGATGAGCCTCCCTAATGGCGCTCTCGGGGGAGGGGTTGATTCGTCTGGGAGGTTTGTCTTCACAGCGGGGGTAGATGGCACGGTTTCCCAGTTCATCATCAGCAACAAGGGGAAGCTCATTCCGAACGGCTGGCTCTCACTGGGAGAGAACATGGTCGGAGAGACTCTCGCCTTCGCGCAGAGATAGATTTCTCCGCAATGGGGTCCACGCTCTGCCCGCCGGCCCGCACTCCCACAATTGTTAGCCTCGTCGCGATGGGGGCAGCAGTCCCTTCGCACAGCCGAGGTATCCGCCCGGAGTTCGTCTTGCTTAGACAAGAGCCGTTCGGAGCGGACATGATTGGGCGGCAAAGGGATCAGGGATCATGGAAGGACTCCAGCCTGACGCATCCCGACGGGCCACGGGTGTTCTTGAATCGTGAGCCTCATGTGTACGTGACATCGTCAAGAGGAACAGTGGCGAAGCGTGGGGAGGATGTAACAATGGTATAAGGCTGCTGTGCCACCGGAGGCACAAACGACCGCGTGGGTTGCATAGTTCCCGCACGTCTCTTCCGGGAAACACAATTACAAACTGTGACATATTCAGTGACTGTTCAAAACGGCTCAGTTCGTGAAGTAAAACGTTCTATGCCTTTTGGTTCAGGACGGTACCGACAGAACGGACTAGGATGGCAGAGTGAGATGCTACACGACCAAAGCGATGAAGGGCCGTACCTTATTCAAGTGTACGCGTTGTGAGCACAGCGTTACCACGCGCTCGTTCCAGACCACAAATGGCAACCTTCGCACCCAAGCGGCCATGGCACTCAACCAACACGCCGCTGTTGCTCATTGCCGACCGGTGCCATTTCCAGGCCGCCCCGGTCCCGTGGCGCGACTGGCATTGTTAACAGAAAAATTCGCAATGTTTTCGAACGAAACCTGAAATAGTGGACTGGTCGTGTGTGGGGTCGGGTGTTACGTTGGAACCGGCTAAGCGCATTTCATGCTGCGAGTTGCATTGAGGGACAAAGCGGAGTCGAGAAGGCCATGGGACACTTGCTCCGGCGCGAACCTTACAACTGTCCCATTCGCATACTCCTGCACCATGATGTCAGTTTCGCTGACTCCGACCCGCATCTGAAATTCCACGATACGTGGTATTCCAAATTGTCCCGGTGGCAGTGGGCAGCTGCGCAGTCTTCCCTTGGTAAGGTCTACTTCAATCATGAATAGCGGTGCTATCTCGTTTTCCCGGCGAACCTGAATCATCGTTGGGCCATGCTCTACGATCAACTGCTTTCCCATAGCGTTGAGTTGGAGGACATCGCTGTCGATAGCAACGAGAATTCGGTCCCACATGGCCACCATTTGATATCGTAACGTTTCCTTGTTCGCACACACGTAGTTGGCGATTGTTCTTGCACGGTCGGCTTGCTGTCTCTGGCGTTCGTCTGTGATCCACGTCATATACGTTTGTCATCCCCAGCGGGGTCCCCGCTAGTCTCCATATTCACCAAGCTAGTCAGGATTCAAGACCGAGTCTGAGCAATATGGCACGATAAAAGGCCATTGCGTTGACGACTGATTTCTCGACGTTTGGAAGATCGAATCAAGGAACTTTGCGTGAAGGCGACCTCAACCCCCGATTCTCCCGAATTCAACGAAGTTCTTAAACAGCTCAAAGACGCCCTCCGCAACATACCGACCGACTGGGAGACACGGTCGCCTGGAATCAGGCCCGCATCGAGCGGCGCTCACGAAAATAATCGGCAACACATTCGTTCGTCTACGTTCGGGCTATCACTCTGTCTCGAATCGAACAAAATGCTGCGACTGGATGTCGTATGAAGTTTGCCCTGTGCTTCGACCAATCCAGCTGCAACAACTCAAGAGGGCGGATAGCCGCTAAGCCACCAGCGTCACTGCCTCCGGGCGGGTGTGTCGCATGGCGCTGACGACAGTGAAACCATCACCGGCGTGCGGCATGTGCAGGTCGGAAAGCAGTAGGTCAACGTTTTCCGTAGCAATGCGACTGAGGGCTTCGCGCACGGTCGCGACCACCTCAAAGTCGTCACTACTGAGCCTACTGTATAAAACCGACCAGACAGAATTGTCGGTGGCGCGGAGAATGGAGGAACCATGAGGCTTCCCAATGAGCGAGATGAGTCGCGAGCCGCCGAATAAGAATCAGCCACGTCCTGAGACGTTCAGGGAACTGATTCGTGCGATGGACCAAGCATTGAAGGCTAGAGCAAGGCACCTTGACAATCTGGAAATCGAATTTCAAACCAGCGTTGTTTATAGCGATCATCGCTGGTAACCCACCGCCCCACACCGCCAATGAGGACTTCGGGTTAGACCTGCCAAAGTAAGGCCCTTTTCTGCGGAGTTTCCCTTTTTTCCGCTCCTCGGCCAATTTCTCATCCTTCCAGTCACCAACATTTGCAAAACTTCCTTTTCCGGCTATGAGGGCCGCTCGATCGGTCAAACGAGTACTCGGAAGTCTCCGAGAGGACACTGCGTCGGTGGTCAGCGCAAGACTCTGCAGCTTGCCCTGATGCGCCATTGCCTTCGTGAGGCACCCGCTATTTGGGAGCGCCTGCGAAAGAATTCTGTTGGAACGAAATCTCAAGATACCTGACTGGCCGCAGCGCTGCGTCCGTTGACCGGAGACCACAAAAGGGAAGTGACACTGCCTTTAGACTCTCGAACGGTTCGCGGTTTATGCCGGCTGCTTTCGCCAACGGCTGAAGTGCCGGGTTTAACTGAGGTGGCGGGCCATCTCTACGCAGACCTAACGAGAGGATCCGGAAATGCATTCCCGCTCCCGGCGTAGTTAACAGGTGACCCCGCCTTTAATCCGCGGACGAGCCGAACTAAGTCACCACCGACGGCGTTGATTAACGTAGCCAGTACCCAATTCGGTAATAGCAACCCGTGGGAAGCATGACTATAAAGGGTGCTAGAGCACTACTAAGTCAGATCGGGATCAGGGGTTGGGGGTTTATTCAGTTATGCGGCTTCCTCCACCGGAAAGCGAAGTTGCAAGGCTCCAAGTTCTTGACCGATATCAGATCTTAGGCACTCCTCCCGAAGAAGCGTTCGACGACATCGCCCGTTTGGCGGCATACGTCTGTGGGACGCCCATCGCTCTGATCAGCTTCATTGACCAAGACTGTCAGTGGTTCAAGTCAAAGGTCGGGTGGGACGTCGACGAGATCCCTCGGAATGTTTCCCTTTGCGCTCATACCATCCTCCAGTCGGAGGTCGTGGTCGTTTCCGATACGCTGGCCGATGAGGCGACGAAAACCAGCCCTCTCGCCACGCACGGCGGTTTGCGGTTTTACGCCGGAGTTCCACTGCTCACGCCAGAGAGGTATGCCCTAGGGACACTTTGCGTTATGGATTCCGTTCCGCGTGATTTAAGCGGAGAGCAAAGGCAGGCGTTGCTGCGATTAGCCTCGCAGGTAATGAGCATACTCGATTTACGCCGAATATCAGGGCAGAAAGTCGCACCGCAGAACGACTTCACCGGTGGCCTGGAGTCCAAACCCGCCGGGAGCGCGCTGTCTGAGTCAGATATTTATCGCGCAGTCAGCCAAGCAGCGTCGGACGCCATCATCGTTATTGACGAGCAGAGCACGATCTTGTTCGCTAACCGCTCAATCGAGAGGATTCTTGGATACCGTGCGGAGGAGCTTGTGGGGCAGCAATTGACGGTGTTCATGCCCGACCCTCTACAGCAGGTCCGCAGGCAAGCGATGCGGGAGTCTCTGGAAACCGGAGAAAAACATATTTCTTGGCAACAAGTGGTTCCCGCGATTCACAAGAGCGGCCAAGCAGTTGGTCTGGAGGTTTCGTTTGGCGAGTTTGTCGCCGGTGGAAAGCGCCTCTTTACGGGTATCTGTCGCGATGTCACGGAGCGTAAAAGAATTGAAGATGAGCGGTTCCAGCTGGCCGCCATCGTGGAATCCTCAGAGGATGCTGTCATCGGGAAAAATCTGGATGGCATTATTACGACCTGGAACACCGGTGCGAAGCGGATCTACGGGTACCGCGCAGAGGAAATTCTAGGCAAGCATATTTCCATTCTGACACCGCCGGAACGACCCAATGAGCTTCCGCAGACCGTGGAGAAGCTCAGACGGGGTGAGCGAGCCGAACTCTACGAGACAGTCCGCATCACCAAGGATGGAAGGCGTATCCATGTTTCGCTGACTGTGTCGCCCATCCGGGACAACGCCGGAAGGATCACTGGCGTTTCGTCTGTGGATCGCGACATCACGGATCGCAAGCTGGTGGAGATGAAACTACAAGAACAGGAAAAAGCCCTGCGTTCTTCCGAACAACGCTACCGCTCACTTTTCGAGGGAATGGTTCATGGCATCTATCGGCTCGGGCGGGAGGGCGAATTCCAGGAAGTAAACCCGGCCTTGGTGGCGATGCTAGGTTATAACTCTGCGGGTGACGTGCTGAAGCTGAACCCCGCAACTGAGCTCTACCTAGATCCGCAAGAGAAACCTCGTTTGCTCCAGAAATGGCTAGAGGAAACGAAAATTGAAGACGAGGTGAAGTGGCGTAGACGGGATGGGACCATCATTACCGTTCGCCTAAATGGTCGAACTTTGACCGATGAAGGGGGCGCGGTTCATGGGTTCGAATTTATCGCCGAGGATGTCACCGAGCGACGATCCTTGGAGCAAGAGTTGCGGCAAGTACAGAAGATAGAAGCTGTGGACCAGCTTGCCGGCGGGATCGCCCATGAATTCAACAATTATCTGGGCGTTATCCTAGGATACAGCGAGATCTTGGTCGAAGAAGCTGGGACGAACCAGAGTCTGCGCCGGTCAGTCGCCGAGATCAAGGCGGCCACGCACCGAGCTGCTTCGCTGAGTCGCTCGCTGCTCGCCTTTAGCCGAAAGCAAGTCTTGGAACCCACGATCCTTGACCTCAATCACGCAATATTGGAAGCGCATAAGTTGCTGCATCGTCTGGTTCCTGCCAACATCGAAATTGTCCCGCTATTGGATCCTGCCTTGGGGCGGGTCAAGGCGGATCCGGGCCAGATCCAACAGATTCTGATCAACTTGGTGATAAATGCCCGAGATGCTATGCCACTGGGCGGTAAGATTACCATCGAGACCACAAACAGGGAACTTGACGAGTTCTACTGTAATCAGCACCCCGGTATTCGGCCCGGTACCCACGTCCGGCTGACAGTTCGCGATTCAGGCTGCGGCATGGACAGGGAGACGCTGGGCCACATCTTCGAGCCCTTCTTCACGACTAAAGAGCAAGGTAAAGGTACGGGCCTTGGCCTCTCGACCATTTATGGCATCGTGAAGCAGAGCGGCGGCCGCATCGACGTAGACAGTTCCTTGGGTGCAGGCTCGGTTTTCCGCATCTACCTGCCACGCGCGCACGGGCAGGTGGCGCACTCTGAACCCACTGTGATGCCGGCCGAAAAGCCGCGAGCATACGGGACGATTTTGGTCGTCGAGGACGAAATGGCGCTGCGCAGGCTGATTCGCTTATCTCTTGAGAGATGCGGCTATAAAGTACTGACCGCAAAGGACGGGACAGAAGCCATAGAAATCTGTCAGCGGAATCCTGGCCAGATCCACCTGGTGCTGAGTGACATCATGATGCCGCACGTGAATGGCTTGCAACTGAGAGAGCGAGCTGCGACACTTTGCCCGGAAGCGAAATTCCTCTTTATGTCTGGCTACTCGGAAGAAATCATTCTCCCCGGAAATCTCTCGGCGCACGGTTGTGCCTTTCTGGAGAAGCCGTTCCGGCCCGATGAACTCGCGCGGAAGGTACACGACCTGCTGACGGGACCAGCGGCGGCCTAACTGAGGGTCCGCAGCTCAGTGGTATCTGATAGTGTCGGTGAACGACCACAGACAATCCCTCGGCCACTGGAAAGCAGCCTTGGGCTTGCTGGGAACTAAGACCGGCTTGCCGGGTTTGTCGTCTGGTGGTTGGTGCGGCCTCGGTGGCTAGGGGTGCCTTATGTGGGTCAGGCGTGGTACGCGCCATTGGTGCGTGACTGGTCATATGTAACCCGTCCAAAAAGTAGATATGGGCAGCGGTAGCGCCCTCAGAGGAACAAACGACCTGGCCGCATAATGCGCCCGCCATCTCCTTTGGAAACTTGCAACGATGGCATATTTGGTGACATTGCGTATTCCGACGATGTGAATGGTGGATTCCAGCGCGATGTGAATGGTCATTCCGGCGATGTGAATAAAGTCGGAGCGCAGCGACGCTGGGATTACAATTATGCTCGATAGCTTCGAGATTAATCAAGGTGCACGATTCATATTCAGCATTGTTTCGTTTCCGTTTTTGTCATTGTTTCGTCTCTCAGTTGCCCTCGTGAAACCAGTTCTTCGTTCTTGCTCGTTTTCGTCTTTTTTGT
>WNGK01006999.1_pt1 | contig 11846 bp, 8 predicted proteins | sample 5400601 | NCBI WGS metagenome assembly WNGK01 (sample SAMN13153376, study PRJNA577476) | soil metagenome | isolation source: 60 cm soil or saprolite under Garry oak tree replicate 1 | place: USA:California | collected 2016-06-15
TCACCCACCGCTCGGCGTGCTTGCGCGTCGAAGTGAAGCCAAGGACTGGATCTTCCCCATAGCTGTATTTCGCCGCGCGGGTATCGAGTCCGCTCTTCCGTGCAAGCCAGTGCAGCAGGTTCATGCGGCCTCCGCGGAGAGATACTCGGTGGCTATGTTGGTGGGAACCACGCTGACAAAGTACAAATAGCGGCTCGAGAACTCACCGGCGATTAGCACAAGGGCTGTCAAAACTGTTGCCCAACTTGCTTGCACAAACGGCAACATCAGAAGTCCCGCGCACAGGAAGAGAAAACGCATTAGCAGACGATTGGCGAGCACCGTGAAGAGAAGTGAGAAGGCGCCTCGCCGCTCGTGGACTTCGGATTGAGCCAGCCAAACAATCTTGAGTCCTGCCACAAGCAGGGTGGTGAGGCCAGCAAAAAATGTAGCCGTTCGCGTCAACGGAGATGCACCCGCCAAAATGTTGGCCCCTGCAGAGCCAAGCAGGGCGGCCGTTAAATAAAACTCCAGGATGGTGAAAGGCGAATTCCAGGCTGGGCGCCCAGGAACGAGATACAGGCGCGCACTCGCGCCTACGCCGCAAATTCCAAACACTACCGTCAGTCCGCCAAGGAATCGGGTTCCGGGCCAGTGCATCCACAGTGCCCCGGAATAAGCCGCTGCTGCGTTGGCAAAGAGCGTAAACAGCAGCACCTCGCGGCTGAGCCAGGAACGACGCCACATTTTCAGCGCACGCACGGCATGAATGGGTCGACCAAGATGCAGAGTGGATGCAGAGAGTGCCAGAGCTGCCACAAGAAGCGCAACGAACGCTGCTCCGCGATGTAAACGCGCAGTCAAGACCTGCAGCAGCCAGATGGAAGTAAACGCGCCCACAGAGAGTTGCGTCAGGACGGTCATCACAACCAGCGGCCAGTGGGGGTTCTCGGGACGCAATCGGTCAAGGTCGACTTTGCGCACATCGCTCGGCATACGCACAGGCAAAGTGATACGCGTGGTGGAGACGCTGTCGTCGGCTGACGGCATGCCCGGCGAATTGGCATCAATGCGATATGCCTCGAGCCACTCCGATGTGCGAACAGTCTCAATTCGAATGGCGCCCTCGGGACATGCAGACACACATGCAGGATGCTGTCCCTGTGTCAACCTTCCGTAGCACATGTCGCATTTGCCCACAACGCCGCGTTCGGGGTTGTACTGCGGCACGCCATAGGAACAATTCCAGGTGCAGTACTGGCAGCCAATGCAGATGTCAGCGCTGTGACGCACGATTCCTGTGGGGCCATCTTTGGAGTAGGCGTCGACCGGGCAGCCCGTCATGCAGGTCGGTTCAAGGCAATGATTACAGCCCATCGAGAGATAATTGCGAAGCGTATCCGGGTAGGTGCCGCCTTCAATTTCGCCCACGCGGCGCCAGAGAATATCCGGGGGATTGCCGTTTTGTTCGTTGCAGGCCACAACACAACACTTGCACCCGATGCACTTGGTCATATCGAAGTGGAAACGATATTGCTCGCCGGGTCCCGGTGAAGGAGGCAGTTCGATGTTGGAACCGATGCCACAAAACGATGCCACCACTCCGTCCGCTTGATTCGCGGCGGTGGTCAGGCGGAAGGCGTCATCGCCAGCCTGGGCTCGTTCAATAAGGGGCAGTTCCACGAATAGCTCCATCCATGCGCAAGTTCAGCGCAGATTGCGAAGAGGTCTGTTGGTCTCAGGCCAAGGACGGTTATTAGGGCCGAATCCAGGCGCTGGAAATCCTGCTGATTTTTAGGGCGTTTTGTGGCGGCAAGGCCAGACTCTTCGCGGAGTCTAATGGAAATCACTCCAGCCTTGGGGAAGGTACCGGCGCACAGGGCCGGCTGCTTGTGACGAAGTGGCCAAAATGCGCCACTCCGCACGGAGTGATTGCGTTGAGCATAAAGGTAAATCGAATAGAGTGCAAGTGGAATTCTCTGATGCTTCTTAAGCCCTTCGTTTCCTTGAATTCGTCGGAAACCTGGGTTCTCTCTATTGCATTCTCGATGAACTCCGTGTTAGTCAAGAATTTGGGGAGCCGTCCGGTGACATCGGTACCACGATGTGCCGAAGGCATCGAGAAAATCGGATCCGTATTTGGCGCAGTACCCGACGAATGCGGTTCCTGCTTCGAGCACACTCCGGAGTTGCGCAAAAGACACTTTGCTCCGAATCCAAACATCCGTTGCGAGAGTCGCGCAAGGGTGCGGGTCCATGAACCAGAAAAGCTGATGTTACGATAGCCTCAAATCAGCACGATGTGGAGGCCGCAATAACCGTTCCATGCATGTGAACCCTCTGCCGCCGTATTCACTCGCACTTCCGTCGGCGCAAACAACTTAGATCGACCAGTTCGCAATGAACAACACGGAGAGTCAACATGCCAGGGGCGAATTTTGACGGCTTGCGAGTCCTTTCCCTTGAATCGCGCCGCTCGGTTGAAGTTGCGAAGCTTATCCGCACATACGGCGGTGAGCCGCTCACTGCGCCTGCCATGCGCGAAATTCCTCTCGACTCCAATCAGCCGGTTCTTGAATTTACAGAAGCTTTGATGCGCGGTGCGTTTGACTTGATCATCTTCACTACCGGGGTTGGCGTCCGCACACTGGTCAAAATTGTCTCCGAGCATTATGATCGCGAGCAATTTCTCACGGCTCTTCGTTCAATCAAGATTGCGGCTCGTGGACCGAAGTCTTCCAGCGCGCTTCGCGAGCTGGGAGTTCCCATCGCGGTAATTGCGCCGGAGCCGTTCACCTGGCGTTCACTGTTGTCGGCACTCGAAGCCAATCTCGGAACCTCGCTTCAAGGAATGAATTTGGCAGTGCAGGAATACGGCACCTCGAATCCAGAACTGTTAACAGCTCTCGCCGAAAGAAGCGTCTCAATTACCCGCCTTCTGGTTTATCAGTGGGCATTGCCCGAAGATGTTCAACCTTTGCGCGAGGCTGTCCTGGCGCTCGCACACGGCCACGTCGACGTCGTTCTTTTTATGAATGCAGGGCAGGTCGCGCATTTGTTCCTTATGGCAGAGCGCATGGGCTACACCGAATCGCTTTACGAGGGCTTCCGCTCCACTGTCATCGGATCCATTGGCCCAAGTACTTCTGAAGGTCTTTCGCTGTACGGATTGCGGCCGGATTATGAGCCAACCCAATCCAAGATGGGATTCCTCATCAACGAGATTGCCCAGAATGCCCGTACTCTTTTGGAGCAAAAACGCTCAGCCGCCGCTCTTCACGTTTCCAGCATCCCTCCTCCACCCATCAGTCCACTATTGCGCGGCGAACCATCTGCTCCCTCGGCAGGAAAACCCGCAATTTCCGCCGTCGACTTTATCCATGAAATCGGAAGCCGTATGGCTGCGTCTGATCCTCTTCATACGGTCCTCGATCGCATTGTGGATTTCGCCTGCTCTGTCATCAATTGCGACTCCTGCTTTGTTTACGTTCTCGAAGACGATCAACTGGTGCTCCGCGCGTCGAAGAATCCGCATTCCGATCTCGTCGATCATCTTGGTATCTGGCTTGGTCAGGGAATTACAGGCTGGGTCGGCTGGCATCGTGAACCCGTCGCCATTCCCGCCAAGGCCCTGAGAGATCCGCGCTTCAAACGCTTCAAGGATCTGCCCGAGGACACCTTTGAAGCCTTTCTCTCTGTACCTATTCTTTGCCGCAGCAAGTTGGTAGGAGTTATCAACCTCCAGCATCGCAAGCCTTATCACCACACACAAACCGAAGTTCGTCTGATCACCACCATTGGCCATCTGGTCGGCGCGGAATTGGAAAGAGCAAGACTCGAGACCGAGAACCTTCAACTTTCAGATCGGCTGGAATCGCGCAAGCACATCGAAAAAGCCAAGGGAGTGCTGCAGCGCGATTTCGGTCTGGATGAAGACTCGGCCTACAGAGCCATGCAGCGCGAAAGCCGGCAGCGCCGCAAGTCCATGCGTGAGATCGCTGAGGCAATTATTCTCAATGAAGATCTGCGCAGGAGCCGCCTCGGTGAGACTGGCAAACCGGCAGTCGGCGAAACCCCGCCACAAACGGCGATTAATCCATCGGACCTCCTGGACCGGCAATAGTGAGAATCTGGCTGGTGAGTCGGGGTGGCAACTCTTAACCAGCCTTTCGATTCTTGGCGATGCGCTCACACAAGTTCTTCAGAATGTCCCAGCGGATGTATATCCCTGGTCCCGCCGCAGAGAGTGTGGCCCGATAAGAATCCCTGCGCCACTACCCTTATTTTTTCGCCATTCCTCTCTGATCGAGTCCCCAGTGATAGACGAATTCCACATACCCATACTGCATGTTTCGGTTAGTGGGATAGATCGCAGCCACCACGGTCTTGCCCTGCGCATAGGCATAGTAGAAGTTGAGCGCCAAGCTCTTTGTTGCTTGCCAGTCTGCACTGACGTCGGCAACCGACGCCAACGATGAGGAGCCGTTTGCCGGACGCCCGGTGTATCCGAAGACTTTGTTGTCGTAGGCTCCGCCGCCCTGGTACCAAAGGTCGTGCGCAGATGTGAGTTGCAGCCAGTGCAGGTCAGAGCGGAGGGCGAGTCGCTTGACGGGTTTGTCCATGAGTTGCACAAACTCGTCAGTGCTGTTCATAAGATTGTAGAAAGGCAGACGTGCATAGATGCGCGGGGTCGGCAGCATCTGGAAGAAAGTACTGTGAGTGCCATTGGTGGAATTGTTGTCCCCGCTGCCGCGGAACCAGCCTCCGCGCAACCAGGGTGACTGGGGTTTCCGGCCCATCTGGTACCCGCCCTCAAGGGCTACAGCATTGGCGCTGTGACTCAACCTTCCCCAGCTTCCATTCTGCAGTGCGCCCCAAAAGAGAAAGTCCAATTGACCTGGCCCAGCGGGGATCGCCGCAAGAAGATCACCGCCATAGGTTCCGATGCGAATGTTCTGATGATCAGTCGAACGGACTGCCAGCGCGCGGTTGTCGGTCTTGGTCAGGCCGGTCCGCCCGTCGTGATAGCCGGCCGCGAAGGCCCGCCAAAGCACATGCTGCTTCCATTCGGAATGGGTAAGAGCGAGAAACTGAACATCGACGTTCAGTTCCGGATTGCCATTCATGTTGAAGACGCCCTGATCGGCTCGGGCCGCCATCCCTGTTAAGTCCCAGGTGCCGGCGTTGTAGTGAGCGTCGATTCCGTCGAAGCTGCGCTGTGCGTTGGAAAACCCAAAGTTGGCGATCAGCCGCTGGGCAATGCGGTTAGTCTGGAGCCAGCCCACAGTCGCATTTTTTGGCTGCGTCTCTTGTCCATCGAAGAACTCGAAGCGCCCCAGGCGGAGTTTCGCATTTTCGCCATCAAAGCGCACAAAGCCTTGCTTGAGAAACGCGGCGGCCGGGTAGGAGTTTTTGTTGGCGGCAAAATACGTTCCTCCGAATCCCAACTGACCCTGTGCAGTGACAGGTGAAACGGCATCGTCGGGCGCGTCGAGTACAGCCGGTTGCGACAACTCCAATTGCCAGTCAAAGCGACGCAGGTGCTGGGCCACACCGATGCGGAGCAACGATTCAACGTATCCGTAGCTGTTGGACTTTGGCGGAGCGGCAAACCACTGCCATGCATCCACGCGGGTACGATCATTCACGAAGACGCTGACGGGAGAGCTGTTGGGCGACGCCGATTGTGCATGGCTTAACGCGCCAACTGTCAAGAAAAACAGGACGAAGGCGATTGCCCGTATGGGAGTGAATTTGCGCATCTAGTCTCCTTATTTGTATTTGGGCGTCTGATGACACGGTGATTTCCGGTTGCTCATTTTCAATGCTTTGGGCAATCGGGTATGGCCTCAAAAGTGTGCGGGATCGGCAATTTCGGTGTCTGATTACACGAACACGCAGATGCGTGTAGCGCGCAAAATCTGAAGTGCAATGTCTGGGTGCTCGGCGTAGAGCGGGGAAGATATCGGTAGATCGAACGACGAACACGACGCGGTGTTCACCGGAGCTACCTCATCAAATGACTACCATAGCCCGAAATTCATTTCAAGCAAAATTCACAAACGCTCCGCAGATTGCGGTGAATGCGCATTGCAGGAATTGGCTTCGGAGCGCCCATTGAGTGAAACGCCTTAAGTCCTTATTGCAGTCGTTCGGAAAACGCGATATGATCCGCAATATAGGAGAGACTTTGTCGTCATCTCCTGTCATCTGTGCCCTGCACCATGCCGTGCAGCGGCTCCCTCACCCCGACAGATTTAGTCCGTCCGCGCTCCGCGATGAGCCTTGAATCCTCCGCATTGCTTGCGGTGTTTGATTTGGTCTCGACGCTGATCCGCTTCTTTCAGCGCGATTGAGCGTCCGCAGAACGCTGCAGCCCACTCGGCTTGGGCGTGAGCTTCATTTGAGGAAACCTGGCATGGAAACGTTGGCGCCCCCCAATTCGGCGGAATTTACGGCGGAACAGAAAGAGTACCTTCTCGGTTTTTTGGCCGGAGCGGTTCAGATCGGTGCACGTCCGTTTGTTGGGTTGACACCGACCGGTCTCCTTACCAATGATCCCGGCGCGGGAGCCGTAAACCATGCGGAGCCTGCGGAGGAATCCTGGTTCGGCACGCAGGTCTCCGATCTCTCGAGAGAGGAGCTCTGGAAGTATGAGCTGAACCCCCTCGATATCTGGGACAAACTAATCGCGCATGCCGATGAGAATCGCGCACCGGCGCCGGATGATCTCTTCAGATTCAAATTCCACGGCTTGTTTTATGTCGCGCCTGCACAGGATTCCTTCATGTTGCGGCTTCGCATGCCCGGCGGAATCGTCACGGCACACCAGATGCGCGGCCTTGCCGCAATGGCTGAGGACTGGGGCTCGGGCCGCGCGGACATCACCACGCGCGCCAATTTGCAGATTCGTGAATTTCAACCCAGAGACATCGTCCGCGTACTCAACAAAGTTCAGGCACTTGGCATGACGTCTCGCGGTTCGGGCGCGGACAACATTCGCAACATTACAGGCTCGCCCATCACCGGTCTTGATCCAACCGAACTCTACGATGTGGCGCCGCTCGCCGATGCGCTCCACCATTACATCCTGAATTCGCGGGACATTTATGGGCTGCCGCGTAAGTTTAACGTTGCATTTGACAGCGGCGGCGCCATCAGCGTCGTTGCGGATACCAACGACATCGGCTTCGTTGCCACGCGAGTTGGTGAGGGCCGGAATGTGCCAGCCGGCGTCTACTTCCGTGTTCTGCTTTGCGGAATCACCGGACACAAACAGTTTGCCTCCGATTGCGGCTTGCTCTTGCGTCAGGAGCAGACAGTAGCCGTTGCAGCCGCCATGATTCGTGTCTTTGTCGAAAATGGCGACCGCACCGATCGGAAGAAGGCGCGATTGAAGTACCTAGTCGACCGATGGGGAACGGAGAGGTTCATCGCTGAGACGGAAAAGCGGCTCGCCTTCCCCTTGATTCGGTTCCCTGCCGAAGACTGCGAACCGCGCAATCCGATCGACCGCGCAGGGCATATCGGCGTTCATCCGCAATGCCAGCATGGTCTCAACTACATTGGCGTCTCTGTGCCGGTTGGCCGTCTGCCGGTGCAGCAGATGCTTGCACTTGCCAATGTCGCGAATTCTTTTGGAAGCGGCGAATTGCGACTCACTGTCTGGCAGAATCTGCTCATCCCGAATGTTGCCAGCGAAAGAATCGATGAGGCGCTTGCGGCCATACGCGCCGCAGGGCTCGACTGCACCGCTGGCACGGTAATGCGCGGAACCGTTGCCTGCACAGGCAATCGCGGTTGTCGGTATTCTTCTACCGATACCAAAGCACATGCCGTCGCGCTCGCCAGTCTGATTGATTCACGATTCAAAATCGACCAGCCAGTCAATCTCCACGTTACCGGCTGCCCGCACTCGTGTGCACAGCACTACATTGGCGACATTGGCCTTCTTGGTACAAAAGTTCGCGGTGCGGAAGGCTATCAGGTCGTGATTGGCGGGGGCTCTGATCAGGATCGCGGGCTGGCGCGTGAGTTGATCTCGGCAATTCCCTTCACCGATCTGCCCCCAGTGATGGAACGCCTCTTCGTTGCGTACACCGAGCGTCGCGCGCCAAACGAAACATTCCTTGAATTCAGCCGCAGGCACAGCGTTACAGAACTACGATCTTTCTGCGCGGTGAAGGAGCAAGAGTAGCTATGGTTGCAAGCGTTCCCTATATCCCTGACAATGCCCCGTTCACGCCCGAACAGCGAGCGTGGCTCAATGGCCTATTGGCAGGAATTTTCTCGAAACCCACGCAGCCCGGGATGGAGGTTACTAAGCCTTCGCATCGCGTAGCCGTACTCTATGCTTCGCAATCGGGTACAGCCGAAGGGCTCGCGCGCAAGTTGACCAAAGAGCTGAAAGCGCAGGGGTATATACCTGCCGTCTCCACACTGGTGGGGTACACTCCGGCGGCGCTGGCAGCGGAGAAATACGCCTTAATTCTTGCCAGCACCTATGGAGATGGGGATGCGCCCGACGGAGTTCAACCTTTCTATGAGCAGCTTTGCCTGGAACACTTTCCTCGCTATGAAGGTCTCTCCTACGCTGTCTTCGCCCTTGGCGACAAGCACTATGAGCATTTCTGCAAATTCGGATGCGACCTGGACAATAAGCTTGCAGCTCTGGGGGCAAACCAACTCTGCAGCCGGGTGGAATGCGACGTGGAAGTCGCTGAGCCGTTTGAACAGTGGAAATCAACGTTGTTTCCTCGGCTCAATGAAATCGCGGCAATGAGAGCGCCGTCGGTACGGGATCCGGGAACGAACATCAATGAATCGAATCCGAGTCACAAAGCAGACTCCGGGTCTACTGAGGTGGCGAACTTATCGGTCAAATCGTTATCCGCACCGAGCCCATCGCGAGAGAATCCGGCGCTTGCACCGATCGTGGATAAAAGAAACCTCGCACAGATCGATTCCAGCAAGGAGACGCTTCATCTGGTCTTCTCAATCGAAGGTACCGGCATTTGCTACGAAGCCGGCGACGCTTGCGGCGTCATCCCGCAGAATGACCTCAATCTGGTAGCAGAGATTTTGCAGTCATTGCGCTTCAATGGGAACGAACAAGTTCAATGCGGCAAGAATGGCTCAACAACCCTCCATGACGCGCTGACCCATCACTTGCAAATTACTCGACTGTCTCGTAAGACAGTAAGCGAATATGCGGCTCTAGGCAAGTGCGCAACACTCCTGGATTTGCTCTCCCCAGAACATCGCGCGCAACTTGACGCGTACGTATTTGATCGCGGTCTAATCGATTTGTTAGTCGAATTTCCCGAGGTCGTCCAGGATCCAGCTGAACTAGTCGCCATGTTGCCGAAGCTGACACCTCGACTCTATTCCATCTCCTCAAGCCCGTTGGCTCACACTGGTCAAATACATACAACCGTTGCAGTCGTTCGATATTCCTCACACAATCGCGAGCGCGGCGGTGTTTGTTCTACTCTCTTTGCGGATCGTGCAGCTATCGCTGACCGTTTGCCAATCTACATTCAGCCGAATAAGAAGTTCCGTCTTCCGCAACCCGACGTACCGATGATCATGATCGGCCCGGGCACTGGCATCGCGCCATTTCGCGGCTTCTTACATGAACGCCGTGCGCTCGGCGCCAAGGGCCGCAATTGGCTGTTCTTCGGCGAGCGCAGCGCAAAGACCGATTACCTCTATCGCGAAGAGCTTGAAGCAATGCGCGCGGATGGCCACCTGACGAGGCTCGACACCGCCTTTTCGCGCGACCAGGAAGAGAAGATATATGTACAGGACAGGATGATCGAACACAGAACCATCTTCTGGAATTGGCTACAGGATGGAGCAAGTGTTTACGTCTGCGGCGACGCCTCCCGGATGGCTAAGGACGTGCACGCGGCGTTGCACTCAATCGTAGAAAAGAATGGCGCCATGTCGTCGCAGGCCGCCGAAGAGTATATCCAGACGATGAAAGATGAACATCGCTATCATCGCGACGTCTACTGAAGCGAGGTGGGTTCTCCGCCTCAGGAGTTTCGCGCTCACCCTTTGTTGGATGCCGCGCGGTGCGAGGTAATGGCTGTCCTTGTTTCGTTCGATGATGTCTCTTGGCCCAGCTCTTCCAGTATTTCCGTATTGACGACTTCCGCCCCGCCACTCGCAATCGCGCCCATTGCCAACTCTTCCTGGCCTGGAATTCCGATCTTTCGCACAATAACAACATCGAGTAGGAAGTCACACCTGCGTGCAACTTCATAGCCCGCCGGTACGCCGCTGCGGGGCAATGCAAGAACAACCCCGTCCTTAACGTTTGAGGCGGCGGCCTTCTCTGCAAGAACCCGGCCGGCGTCTCTGCGTCCTCGAACAACATCTCAGTCGTTCCTCTTGCCCCTCGGATGCTTCTCGACCGAGGCAGGATGCCCATTTTGCTGAGTCTTTGGACGAGATTCGGAATCTCGACCGTCTGATTTGTTCCTTATTGATGATCCATCATTCTCGCGAGCATACATTCGTGCGCAACTGCGGCCCCTCCTCTATAGGGATGGCCCAGGCGCGTAGGCGCGAGTTCTCGGTCGGAGTGCGCGCCATCCCGGCTGTGGAACGGGTGTTGACTTCACTGTCCAGTTCCAGACCCCAACCCGTAAGACCGGAACTGCCAATTCAGTGCCAGGCGCACCGCGGAAATCATGTCTTTTGCTTGAACGTTTTGCTCTGAGATAGCCTCGCGCCCAATGACATGCACTCTTGGATGCGTGACCCGTAAGAATTGTGAGAACTCGGTTAATTCACCCGAGGCAACGTGGCTCGGGGTAAATCATTCTAAGGACTGCGGGCGTGTCGCTCAGTATGCAAGCGTTTGGGCGCAGTTCGGCAATCAATACTGCTTGCTTGAGAGAGCAGCGAGGAGGATCAATGGCACAATGCGAAGTCTGCGGGAACGAATATGACAAGGCTTTTACAGTCGAAGCGGCGGGAGCACGGCACACGTTCGACAGTTTCGAATGCGCAATCCATGCGATGGCGCCCATTTGCGAACATTGCGAATGCAAGGTGATCGGACATGGTGTTGAAGTGCGGGGACACTTCTTCTGTTGTGCCGAATGCGCCCGCGTTTCCACATCCGCTGACGTAAGAGACCGGGTCGCATAACTCGAGCGATTCGAGCAGGCGCGTCAAAATACTGCCCGAAGGAGTCGATGTATGACTACTATGGCGGAACTCGTTCATTGCAGGAGTTTGTTATGGATAGAAATACGCAAAAGCGCGATCGCGATGAATCGGGCCTGCCGAGCGGTGGCCGAAGAGACGACGTTGGCAGGTCAGGTGTGTATCCGGCGTCGGCACCTTATCCAAAAGACAATGCCGAATTTCGGGGGCAGGCCTCGTGGGGTCAGGGCGAGCGAGGTGCAGCCAACTACGAAGATCACGGCGGTTCTGAGCTCTCATTGCAGAGCGGACAGGTTCTGAGTGCATACACGCGAGAAGCTCGCACGGAACAGGCTCTCAGCATCGATCTCCCTGCGGGCGAGGACACACTGAAAGGAGATCTCCATATCCCCGAAGGTCTGCGAGGGTTGGTCCTGTTCGCGCACGGAAGCGGGAGCAGCCGCCACAGCCCCGCAATCAGCTTGTGGCCCGTTTTCTGCAGCAGGCGGGGATGGCAACCTTGTTGCTCGATCTTCTGACCGAACAGGAAGAGGCACTCGACATAACCACTAGAGCATTTCTCTTTTAGATGTATACTTGATTTGCTTAGTTTGGCGATTCTGCGCGTAACGCGATGGCGAAGGCATATTCGGATGACCTTCGGCGGAGGTTTTTGTCCGCCTATGAGCAGGGTGAGGGCACGCTGG
>WNGK01007001.1_pt1 | contig 11845 bp, 10 predicted proteins | sample 5400601 | NCBI WGS metagenome assembly WNGK01 (sample SAMN13153376, study PRJNA577476) | soil metagenome | isolation source: 60 cm soil or saprolite under Garry oak tree replicate 1 | place: USA:California | collected 2016-06-15
ATCGTCTCACTGGACGGAGCGACATAGACTGGTACGCCGTGGCTCGCACACCCGAACATCAAGACGCCGACCATCCCGGGGAGGAGAGCGCGCTGAGCGAGAGTGTCCATAACCTGGGGTTCCCGAGGAATGGGGATACTTTGGCCGCCGCCTAACGGCTCGCGCTTAAGCTGCGGGCGCAATGGCCGCTGGCGCAAGGTCGTGGAGCGGCAGATAAAAGGGCTGGGCGGCGAGGCAACACAATTCTTCCCTACTCGTGAGTGCCCGGCAGCTTCAAGCGCTTGTTAGGCGGCGCCTTCACTGTTTGCAATCGTCCCGCTGGAACCGAATGACGGTGCCTGTCACCTCGCCACCATCGCCGAAAGCAAGGCGTACCACGGCGTCCCCACCCAGCTTTCGAGCCTTGCTCCGCAACGCATCCACCTCCGCGTCAGTGGGAGCCATCCAAGTCTCGCGGCGTGCACTGACAATCGCGAGCTCCGTGAAGGCACACGCAGGTAGCTGGGAGCTGTAAAGTGCAATCGGGGTTTCGGTCGATCGCGACTCGTACGTGGTGGGGGACAAGTGGACGACGCTTGTGCTTACACAGCCGAGGCCAATCAGAGCCGTAAATGGGAAGGAGCGCATACTCACCTCCTCGGCGGGCCTTGATGGGGGTGGGCCATCCGGCGGCAGACTCGCCCTTGCCGGCCCGGCGAGGGCGACGCTCGCCTCTCGATGAGTACGACGGGCAATGGGATTCTGTTGTGAACTGAATGCGGTGCGGACGCAGCAATCGGGCGCGTATCAGCCGCCGCCTAACGGGCAGCGCTTCAGCTGCGGGCGCAAGGCGGCGGAGCGGCAGACAAAGAGGCTGGCCAGCGAGGCAACGCCATTCTTCCCTACTTGTGAGCGCCCGGCAGCTTCAAGCGCTTGTTAGGCGGCCACGCCTCAGTCTCGCTTGCGGAACCAAAAGTAGCCCGCCAAAAGGCCGAAAAATGCCGTAACGCAAACGAAAACGATCGCATCTGACTTGTCAGAGACGAGGGGTTCATCCTTGGAAATGAAAGGGGCAGCGACAAGCAGTGCCGCCATGTAGGACCCGATCGTGATTAACCCCGCAACGTAGGGACCTAGGTACGGTATCCTCCGAGCTGGAGCTCCCAGGAACGTGTACCCGAAGCCACCGGCAGCCCCCGCGCCCGTCGCAGCAGCAAGCCCAAGGGCGAATTCGCCAAGCTTGTGTTGCCGGATGATCAGCGGCACGGCGAACAGCATTCGGAGGCCAACGATGAGGAATAGTGCGACCGCACCGAAGTAGGCCGGTCGAAGCCACGGAGGCAGGCGCTGGGCAAAGAGGATGAGAGTCTTCAACATGTGTGGAAGATCGCGTGGCCGCCTAACTAGTTATTGGACGGCGAGCCTCGCAGCGTAAGCCGCCCTGAGAGCCCTAATACGCCTGCGCCCACACCGCCTCCGCGACGCTCGGTTTGCCGCACCACATGCACGTCCTCGGCGCCTCGGGCGAGCGGAACTCGGCATCGGGCAGCACGCGCACGGTGGCCGCCGTCTCCTGCTTGATCTCCGCCTCGCAGGCCGCCGAGCCGCAGAACCCTCCGTACGCGAACCCGCCGACACCCTTCATGAACTCGAGGAACTGCTGCTTGGTCACGCCCCGGACGGAGTGGGCCTCGCGCCGCTCTCTCGCGGCGTTGAACAGCCACGCCTGGATCTCGTCCAGCGCGGTGGCGACGGTGCGCGTGAGCCCGTCGAGCTTGACCGGCGCCTTGCCTCCCCCCCGCCGCGCGGTCATCACCTGCCCCGCCGCTACGTCGCGCGGGCCGATCTCGAGCCGCAGCGGCACGCCCTTGGCCTCCCACTCGAAGTATTTGGCACCCGGTTTGAGGCTGTCGCGCGCATCGAGCTCCACCCGGAATCCGGCGAGCGTGAGCTCGGCCCTCACCTTGTCCCCCACCCCGAGCACCTGACCCCGCTCTTCTTCCGACTTCCAGATCGGCACGATCACCACCTGCACCGGCGCCAGCTTGGGCGGACACACCAGGCCGTTGTCGTCCGAATGCGTCATCACCAGGCCACCGATCATGCGCGTCGAAACGCCCCAAGACGTGTTCCACACGTGCTCGAGCCCGCCCGCCGCCGTCTGGTACTGGACGCCGAACGCCTTGGCGAAGTTTTGGCCGAGATTGTGCGACGTGCCCGCCTGGAGCGCCTTGTTGTCCTGCATCAGCGCCTCCAGCGCGTAGGTGCGCAGCGCACCGGCGAACTTCTCGCTCTCCGTCTTCAGGCCCGTGATCACCGGCATCGCCATCCATTGCTCCTGGAACGTGCGGTACACGCCGAGCATCTGGCGCGCCTCGGCCTCGGCCTCCGCCTCGGTCGCGTGCGCCGTATGTCCCTCCTGCCAGAGAAACTCGGTGGTGCGCAAAAACAGCCGGGTCCGAAACTCCCAGCGCACGATGTTGCACCACTGGTTCAGAAGCAGCGGCAGATCGCGGTAGCTCTGAATCCACTTAGCGAACATCGCGTAGATGATCGTCTCGGACGTGGGCCGTATGACGAGCGGCTCCTCCAGCACCGACGCGGGGTCCGGCATCACCGCCTGGGCGCCAGCTTTCCCGGTCGCCTTGAGACGAGTGTGCGTCACCAGCGCCACTTCCTTGGCGAACCCCTCCACGTGCTCGGCTTCCTTGGCCAGGAAGCTCATGGGAATGAACAGGGGGAAGTAGGCGTTGCGATGACCGGTCGCTTTGAACAGGTCGTCCAGGGCCCGCTGCATCAGCTCCCAGATGCGGTAGCCGTGCGGCCGGATCACCATGCAGCCGCGCACCGGCGAGTAGTCCGCCAGCTCCGCCTGCATGATCACGTCGTTGTACCACTCGCTGAAGTCCTGCGCGCGTGGCGTGATTTTCTGGGCCTGGGCCTTCACTTGAACACACCCTTACGGACTTTCGTCAACGCCACCTTGCGCTGCCGCCCGCTCTTGAGATCCCGTACCACGGCCACCTTGGCCTTGCGCTCGTCGGGTCCGACGATCACCGCGCGCGGGGCGCCCCGCGCCACGGCGAGCTCGAGCTGCTTGCGGAGGGGGGCGTCCCGCAGCGCGTACTCGACGGCGACGCCGCGATCGCGCAGCTCGTGGGCGAGCTTGAGCACCGGGGCCACGTCCTCGCCGCCCACCGCAATCAAAAAGGCGTCGAGTCGACTCGGCGCCTCGGCGGCTTTGCCGTGCTCCTTCAAGAGTTCTCCGAGGACGACGTCTCCCATCCCGAACCCGACGCAAGGGAGATCGACGCCCGCGATCTCCTGGATCAGCGAGTCGTATCGGCCGCCTCCACAGATCGCCCGCAGCGACCGCTTGGCATCGAACAGCTCGAACACGAGCCCGGTATAGTAGGCGAGCCCACGCACGATGCGGAAGTCGAGCGCGACGAAGTCGCCCAAGCCCATCGCGTCGAGCCGCGTGCGGCATTCTCGCAGCGGTTCCGCCGCGGGAGCCGCCAGCAGCCGCTCCACCGTCGCGGGGTCCTCCTTGGCCAGCATGCTCAAGAACGCGGATACCGAGGCCTTCCGTTCAGGCGAGTCGCCCAGCGCCTGGTGCAGGCGCCGCTCGGTCAACGCCGGCTCGTCGCCCCACTTGTCCAGGGCGCTCAGGACCCCCAGCATCTCGCCGGCCGCCACCGCGTGGTGCTCCTGCAGCTCGTGCGCCAGAATCCGGCGGTCGGACACCCGCAGGCGGACGTCCGCCGGCGTCAGCCCGAACGCTCGCGCGATGTCGATCACGGCCGCCATGATCTCGGCATCGGCCGCCGGTCCCGCTTCGCCGATCACGTCCATGTTGAGCTGGAAGTGCTCGCGCAGGCGCCCCCGTTGCTGCCGCTCGTAGCGGAACAGCTGGGGAATCGAGAACCAGCGGATCGGCTTCTTCAGGGCCTGCGCGCGGGCGCCCACCATGCGGGCCAGGGTGGGCGTCATTTCGGGCCGCAACGCGACCTGGCGCTCCCCCTTGTCCTGAAACGCGTACAGCTGTTGCGCGATCTCCTCGCCGCTCTTCTCGGTGTAGAGCTCGAGCGGTTCGAGTGGGGGCCCGTCGTACTCCTGGAAGCCGTAGCGGCGCGCCACGTCGCGCCAGGTGGCGAAAATGTAGTTGCGGAGCGCTAGTTCTTCGGGATAAAAATCACGAAACCCTGGTAGGGCTTGTCCTTGCATCGCAACAATTTAGGCGATCGGCGCAAAGCCGGGCAAGCGGGCGAGCGCGTCGCCGACGGTGTGAAACGATCCGGTGACGATCACCGTCGCCGCGCCCACGGCCACCCGCTCAAGCGCGCCCGCGAAACTTGGCTCGAATGCCCGTGCTACCGTGAGGCCGCCCAGCTCGCGCTCCAGCCGCCCCAGGTCCCAACGCCGCCGCTCCGGCGCGGTGTCGGGCACGGTGAACACGAACGCATCGACTTGCGGCGCGAGCGCGTCGATCATGCCGAGATAATCCTTGTCGCCGAGCACGCCGACCAGGGCGTGACGGGGACGCGGCGGGTTGCAGTCGCGCAGGGTCTCCGCGAGCACCACTGCCCCGTCCGGATTGTGGGCCACGTCGAAGATCCATTTGCCGCGCACATCGAACCGGCCGGGCACATACGCCTGCCCGAAGCTCTCGGGCCAGGTGTCGCCGACCGGCCCGAACGGGGGTGGCAGCCGGTTCAGGGCCTCGAGCGCGACCCAGGCGTTGGCCTGCTGGTGGCGGCCGAGCAGCCCCAGGCGTCGCGTGGGGGAGCGCGTGATGTCCACGAGGATCACGGGCGCCGCGCCCCGCCGGCCCGCCTCGGCCGCCAGCTCTTGCCGCACCGCGGGGTCCCGCTCCCCCGTCACGAACGGCACGCCCGACTTCGCGATGCCCGCTTTCTCCCGGGCGATCGACGCGAGGTCGGTCCCGAGGTAGTCGGTGTGCTCCCGCGCGATCTTCGTCACCACCGACACGAGTGGCGTGATCACGTTGGTCGAGTCGAGTCGCCCGCCCAGTCCCACTTCGATGACGGCTATGTCCACGCCCCGCGCCGCGAGGTCGGCCAGGGCGATCGCGGTGGTCGCCTCGAAGAAGCTGGCATCGAGGCGCTCGATCTCCGGCTGCAGGAAGCTCGTCCACTCGGCGAACGCCTCCTCGCCGATCGGCACGCCGTCCACCTCGATGCGCTCGCGGACCGAGACCAGGTGGGGCGACGTGTACAGCCCGACCCTGAGGCCGCGGGCCCGCAGCTCGGCCGCCACGAAGGCGCAGGTGGACCCCTTGCCGTTGGTCCCCGCTATGTGCACGGCGGGGAAATGGCGCTCGGGATGACCCAGCACGCGCAGGAGCCCCTCGGTCGGTCCGAGGCTCCATTTGATGCGGCTCCCTTGTCGTGCGAAGAGAAAGCGGCAGGCGTCCTCGAAGGACAACAGGCTCAGTCGGCAGCCTCCGCCGGTTGCCGGCCCGCCATGTGACGCAGCAGCTGACCCGTGGTGTCGCGCAGCTCACTCCGCGGCACCACGGCGTCCACCATGCCGTGCTCGAGCAGGAACTCGGCGGTCTGGAACCCCTCCGGCAGGTCCTGCCCGATGGTCTGCTTGATCACCCGAGGCCCCGCGAATCCGACCACCGCTCCCGGCTCGGCCACGATCACGTCTCCCTGCATGGCGTAGGAAGCGGATACGCCGCCGGTCGTGGGGTTGGTGAGGATCGAGATGAACGGAACACGCGCCGTGCGCAGCCGGGCGATCTCGACCGACGTCTTGGCCATCTGCATGAGCGACAGCACGCCCTCCTGCATCCGCGCCCCGCCCGAGGCGGACACGATGATCAGCGGTGTCCGCCGCTCGGCCGAGCGCCGCGCGACCCGGGCGAGCTTCTCCCCCACCACCGAGCCCATCGAGCCACCCATGAAGTTGAAATCCATCACGCCCACGCCGACCGGTATCCCGTCCAGCCGGCCGTAGCCGGTGCGGACGGCCTCGAGCGGCCCTGCCTTATGGATCGCGGTCTCGAGGCGCTGCTTGTAGTTCTCGAAATGCAGGGGATCGGTGGACCGGAGCCGGGTGTCGAGCTCGTGCCACGAGCCCTCGTCCACGAGGAGGTCGATGTATTCCTGAGCGGAGATGCGGCGATGGTGGCCGCAATTGGGGCAGACATTCAGGGCACGAACGAACCGATCCTTGATGTCGATATGGCCGCACTCGTCGCACTTCTCCCACGCGTCGGCCGGGATCTCCAGTTTGACCCGTTCCGACGTGCGCGGTTTGCGCTCTTTCTTGAACCAGGCCATGCGCGCCATAGAGGGGGGGTAGAAGGCGACAATTTGGGAGCGGGTCGCGATCGGCGCTAGCCCCGTTCGCGTAACTCCTTGTCACAGCTCGGCATAGCCTGACTGGCGCGATTCCCATGCGACCCGGAGCGAGATTCCCACCGCCAGCGAGCAGGCGAGCATGAACGAGCCGCCGTATGAAAAGAATGGCAAGGGGATGCCGGTGATCGGCAACAGGTTCACCGTCATGCCCACGTTTTCGATGATGTGCGTGAACAGGAGGCCCGAGATCCCGAACACGCACAGGCTGGAGTACTGATCGGTCGCCCGGCGCGAGATGCGCAACAGCATCAGCACGAGCGCCGTGAACAGCGCCAGCGCCACGATCACCCCGACGAAACCGAGCTCTTCGCCCACCACGGGAAAGATGAAATCGGTGTGCTGCGCCGGGAGAAACGCGAGCCGCTTCTGTGGCCCGTGGGTGAACCCCTGCCCCAAAAACCCACCCGATCCGATGGCGATCTTCGACTGGATGACGTGCCACCCCGTGGCGCGCGGGTCCACCTCGGGGTTGAGGAAGGCGAGCAGCCGGTTCTGCTGGTATGGAGCCAGCCGGCGCCAGAACGGCACGGCGATGACGCCCATGACCACGTTCGCGAGCATCACCCCGAGCCCCTCCCAGACGTAGGGACGCCACCACAAGAGCAGCGCGAACAGCACCACGATCCATGCGCCCCATGCCACGGTCGAAAACGCCAGCACCAACCCGATCACCGGCGATCCGAGCAGCAGCAGCAAAGACGGCTTGGTGCCCGCCCAGTAGAGCATCGCGAACAGGACCGCGATGAACACGATGGCGCTTCCCAAGTCGGGCTGCTTGGCGACGAGCAGGGTGGGCACGCCGGCGATGAGGCAGGGCGGGACGAGGTCGCGCAGCGTGGCTGGCGCTTCGCGGCGCTCGGCCAACCAGCGCGCCAGCATCAGGATGACGCTGAGTTTGGCGAGCTCGGCCGGCTGGCCCAGGCGTATCCCGCCGATCGAGATCCACGAGCGTTCGCTCGCCGCCGTGCCGGCCCCGGTCCCGGTCGAGAGCGTGATCAGGAGCACCAGGATGCCGATCCCGTAGGCGTAGGGCGTCGCCCACTCGAGCAACCGCGGCGACGTGCGGTACATCAGGAACAGCGCCACGAGCCCCACCCCCAGCCAGATCAGCTGCTTGTGCCAGATGGTCGTCACGAACGTCGGCACGTCCGTCTGGCCGGCGGAATAGAGCGCCGCGAGCCCGTATGCCGCCAGCGCGACCGTGACCGCGAGGAGCGGCTTATCGATCTCGCGGAGGGGGGGTCGCATTGCCGGTATCGGGGGGTGTGACGCCCGTGTCGGTGGGCGCGATCGGCACGATCGTGGAATCCTCGATCGACGGCGGGCCCGGGAGGAGGCGCCTCGGATGTGGCGCCGTATCGGTGGGGAGCACGATCCGGACGTTGGAGGCCGCTGTTGTATCGACCCCGAGGTAGTGCCCGATCACGCGGGTGACGAGCGGCGCCACATACGGTCCCTCGCGGGCGAACTCGATGATGGCACCGACCACGATCTCGGGCTTCTCGGCGGGCGCGAACCCGATGAACCAGCCGTGGTCCGGTCCGTGGGAATTCTGCGCCGTGCCGGTCTTGCCGGCGATGGCGATGCTGCCGCCGAAGCGCCCGGCGCCGCGCGCGGTGCCCCGCTCCACCACGCTGACCATCGCCTGACGCAGGCCGGCGAGCTGGTCGGGGAGGAGCCCGAGGCTCGCGGTCGTGCCGGCGGCGGGGTGAACGAGATACGGCGGCCGGGCGCGCCCGTCGCTCGCGAGCATCTGGTAGAACCGCACCATGTTGACCAGCGTCTGCGCGTTCTCCCCCTGCCCGATGGCGAGGTTGAGCGTGACCGCGGACGTCCACCGGCGCGGGCCGTACACGCGGTCGAAGTAATCCGTCCCGCCGGGGAACACGGCCGTGATCTCGCCCGGGAGGTCGATCCCCGTGCGCGAGCGGAACCCCAGCCCGCTCGCGTCCTCGAGCAGCGACGTGAGCCCGAGCTTCAGCCCGAGCTGATAGAAGTACACATCACAGCTCTGCGCGATCGCGTCGGTGAGCGTCAGGTCGCCGTGGCCGCCGGCGTGCCAGCAGCGGAAGAAGCGATTGCCGTACTGCAGCCCGCCGCGGCACGGGATCGGCATGTGCGAGCGCAAGGTGACGATCCCGCGGCGCAGCGCCATGGTCGCGATTGCCAGCTTCCAGGTGGAGCCGGGGGGATAAAACGTCTTGATCACGCGATCGAGCAGCGGGTGCGCCGGGCTCGTGTTGAGGGAGCGCCAGTAGTTGGGATCGACACCGCCTACGAACGCGTTCGGGTCGTACCCCGGTGCGCTGTACAGCGCGAGAATCTCCCCGCTGTTGGGATTGAGCGCGAGCACGGCGCCGCGCTGGCCCGCGGGAAAGATCCGCGCCACGTAGCGCTGCAGGTCCAGGTCGATCGTGGTGGAGAGCGCCCGCCCCGGAATCGGCTGCAGGGTCGAGGCCGCGCCGGCGTCCCGCACCACGCGTCCCAGCGCGCTGACCTCCACGAATCGCACGCCGTCCGCGCCGCGCAGCGAGTCGTCGTACTCCCGCTCCAAGCCATCCTTCCCGAGCAGCCCGCCCAGGCGCACCGGAGCCAGGCGCCGCTGCGCCCGTTCGGCTTCGGTCACTTCCCCGATGTAGCCCACCAGGTGGGCGACGAGCGAGCTGTCCGGGTAGTGGCGCTTCGGCTCTGGTTGAATGAGCAGCCCCGGAAAAATCAGGCGCCGCTCCTCCAGCGCCGACACGATCGCGAACGTCGCATTGGGTAGAACGGGGACCGGCAGGTAGGGCGTGCGCCGGTAACGGGCCAGCACGCGCTCGATGCCGACGCTGTCGAGCTTCACGATCGGCGCGATGCGCCGCAGGGTGGCATGCAGCGAGTCTTCGTCCGCCCCCGGGAGCAGCGAGACGGTGTAGCCCGGCACGTTCTCCGCGAGCACCTTGCCGTTGCGGTCGGTGATGATCCCGCGCGGCGCCGGCAACGGGATCGGACGCAACCGGTTGGTCTCCGACTGGAGCTGGTACTTGGAGTGCTCGAGGATCTGCGTGCGGAAGAAGACGATCACGAGCGCCGCCACGGCCCCCCACACGACGAGCCGGACCAGCCGCAGCCGGCGATCGAGCAGGTGCGGGTGGAACGAGCTCACGCGTCGCTCAGCCGCACCGCGATGCGGCGCCCCACGAGCCAGAGCACGAGCACGCCCGCGACGGCCGTGGTCAGGCTCTGGATCGGCGACCAGACGAGCAGCTCCCAGCCGAGCATGCCGCCCTTGAGCTTCCCCGAGGCGACCGCCACCGCCAGATTGCGGCACCACGTGCCGGCGAAGAACAGACAGCCGTTCACAAACAGGTTCTCCGCGAAGAAGACCGCCTTGCTCGAGGAAGCAAGATACGCCACCAGCGTGTGGGCGAGCGCCCCGGCGCCGAACGAGGCGGGGGTGAGGGCGTCGCGCACCAGCCCCACGACGAATCCGGCCCCGGCACTCGGCCCGGGCCGGGCCCGGATGGTATAGATGAGGAGGGCGAGCAGCAGGAAGTCGGGCGCGACCCGGTCGCCGCCGAGCCAGCGGCGCGCCGAGAATTGCAGCACGACCAGCACGCCCAGGATCACGTAAAAGCGGTACTTGTCGCTCCGCCTCACGGCGCTTCCCCGCTCGCTTCAAACACCGACCGCAGGTCTCCCCGGCTCGGCGTGCCGCTCAAGATCATGACGTGCGTGACGGCGGCGGGATGCACGGCGGGGCGCAGCAAGTAGGTGCGCTCCCACCCTTCCGCCTCGCCCGCGACGCCTACCACCACGCCGACCGGAATGCCGCGCGGCATCACGCCGCCCAATCCCGACGTGAGGATCAGCGTGCCGTTGGGGACGAGCTGTCGATACGCCACCCCCTCGAGCTCGAGCAGCCACACGCGCGGTCCCTCGGACCCGTGTGGCGCGACGATTCCGTACACGCTCCCGTCCGCTGCCATCGCGCTGGCCCGGAACTCGGGGTGCGCCCACGTCACCACCACGCTGGTCTGCTGGTCCACCGTGCTCACGATCCCCACCAGTCCTTCGGGGCTCACCACGGCCGAAAGCGGCTTGACCCCCTGCTTCTTGCCGGCGGAGACGATGAACGTGAGCGCACTGGTGGGCTCGGGCTCGCGCAGCACTTCGGCGGGGATGTAGCCGGTGCCGAGCCGGGTCCCCAACCCGAGCAGGCTCCGCAGGCGGGCATTCTCCCCCCGCAGCTCGGGCAGAAAGGTGGCGACCAGGGCCGCGGAATCGCGCTGCGCCACGACGGCATCGTAGCGCGCCAGCGAGGCCGAGAGGCGCTCGATCTGCTGCTGCAGACTCAAGAACGGCGCCAGCACGGTTCGGCGCAGGGCCCCCGCCAGGGGATCCCGCAGCCGGCCGGGCAGGCTCATGGCGGCGCCGGAGAGGAGGACGCACCCCACAAAGACAAGGGTGTCGGCCCGCGACGCGTAGCGGTCCGCTCCGAGCGCCATGGCCTTAGGTGGTCAGGACGTTGCGGTATTTCTCCGGATCGTCGAGGATCCGCCCGGTCCCCCGCACGACGCAGGTCATCGGGTCCTCGTCCAGGTGGATCGGCAGGCCCGTCTCCTGCTGCAGCAGCACGTCGAGGCCGCGGATCAGCGCGCCCCCGCCGGTCATCACGATCCCCCGATCCACGATGTCCGACGCCAGCTCGGGCGGCGTGATCTCGAGCGCCCGGCGCACCGCGTCGACGATCTGCTGGATCGGCTCCTGCACCGCCTCGCGAATCTCGCTCGAGTGCACCCGCACGATCTTGGGAATTCCCGACACGAGGTCGCGACCCTTCACCTCCATCTCGCGCTCCTCCCCCACGGGCGCGGCCGAGCCGATCTGGATCTTGATTTGCTCCGCGGTGGGCTCGCCGATCAAGAGGTTGTAGTTCTTGCGCATGAACTGCACGATCGCCTGGTCGAGCTCGTCGCCCCCGGTGCGGATCGAGGTGTCCGATACGATGCCCGACAGCGCGATCACCGCGATCTCCGTGGTGCCGCCTCCGATGTCGATCACCATGTTGCCTGTCGGAGTCTCGACCGGAAGGCCGACGCCGATCGCCGCCGCCATCGGCTCCGCGACCATGTAGACCTCCTTGGCGCCGGCCGATTGCGCCGAGTCCCGCACCGCGCGCTTCTCCACCTCCGTGATACCCGACGGCACGCACACGATCACCTTGGGCTTCACGCGGAACAGATGGCGGTCGATGATGGTCTTGAGGAAGAACCGCAGCATCTTCTCGGTGACGTCGAAGTCGGCGATGACGCCGTCCTTGAGCGGCCGCACCGCGAGGATCCCGTCCGGCGTGCGGCCCAGCATCCGCTTGGCCTCGAGCCCGATACCCTTGATTTTCCCGGTCGCCTTCTCGATCGCGACGACCGAGGGCTCGTTGAGCACGATGCCCTCGCCCTTCACGTAGATCAGCGTGTTGGCGGTGCCCAGATCCA
>WNGK01009098.1_pt1 | contig 11841 bp, 8 predicted proteins | sample 5400601 | NCBI WGS metagenome assembly WNGK01 (sample SAMN13153376, study PRJNA577476) | soil metagenome | isolation source: 60 cm soil or saprolite under Garry oak tree replicate 1 | place: USA:California | collected 2016-06-15
AAAGAAGCAATTCGCCGCGAGGAAGAGGCGTTTAACAAGACGCTCGATACAGGCCTAGAATTGTTCGAGCGGCAGGTTCAAGAGCAACGAGTAGTTTCCCAATTTTGGAGTTTGAATCCACTAAGCGAGGGAGCGAAGGCGTACGCGACAGAACTTATCTCACGCGAGTTCGGGATTCCGCGAGAGAAAGTTATGTCAATGGCTATCAAAGCTGCACTCGAAGGCGTTGCGGAGGAGATTAAGAACAATCAATTTCCGTCGGCTACAGCCTTCAAACTGTACGACACCTACGGCTTTCCACTCGATCTCACCGAACTCATGGCGCGTGAGCGCGGCCTGACTGTCGATATTACGGGTTTCGAGAAATTGATGGAGGAGCAGCGCGAGCGGGCGCGCAAAGCGCAGAAGAAAGAAGCGATCAGCGTTGAGGAGGAAAGTCTGCAGGTCGCGCCAACAAAATTTCTCGGATACGATTTTCTTGAAACGGAATCGGTTGTTGAAACCGTTCTGCCCGGCAAAAAACCGAATGAGCTAAACCTAGTTCTCGATCGGACGCCATGTTATGCCGAAATGGGCGGGCAGGTTGGCGATCAAGGTTTGCTGCATGTTCCCGGGCATGACCGGACGGAGGTCGGGCAGTTGCGCGTAATCGATACTCAAAAACGTGGAGACGTTTTCGTTCATCGCTCGGTGCTGGCGGAAGGGCGCGCGCCGGAACCGGGCGAGGCGGTTCGCGTTTCGGTAGATGCCGATCGCCGCCACGCGATCGAGCGCCATCATACAGTTACGCACCTACTGCACTGGGCGCTGCACGAGGTTGTGAGTCGCAATGCGGCCCAGAAAGGAAGTTACGTCGGGCCGGATAAATTGACGTTCGATTTTTCAAGTGCGCCGCTTACGCCGGAACAAAAGCGCGATGTGGAAAAACTCGTGAATGAAAAGATTGCGCAAAATGCAGCGGTTTCGTGGACTGAAATTCCGTATCCGGAGGCCAGGAAGCGCAAGGACATCATTCAGTTTTTTGGCGAGAAGTACGGCGACACCGTGCGCGTTTTACAGATCGGCGGGACGCCGCGTGCGCTGAATGGTTATTCGATGGAGCTCTGTGGCGGCACGCACGTAAGATCGACGGGTGAAATCGGTCCGTTCCAGATTGTGAAGGAAGAAGCGATTGCAGCGGGCACTCGGCGTATCGAAGCGGTTGCGAGCGATGCGGCCCACACTTGGGCGAAGCAGGAAGCTGCGCATCAACAAGAAAAGTTCGAAGCCTTGGCGCGTAAAAAACCTGACATTCCGGCGCTGCCCCCCTTTGAAAGTAAAGCTGAGACCGCTGAAGCGTTGAAACAGATCGATGGTCGCGCGGCGCATCTCGAAAGACTGGATGTCGACGTTCGCGAGTGGGAAAAGAAGACCGCCAAAGTGGCCGAAGCGCAACTGCAGAGTCGCGCTGCCACAATCGCCAATGATCTTTCGACGTCACACCTAGGAAAGAAGTTCTGCGTAGCGGAATTACCGGACGCGGATGCAAAATTGCTTCAAGCCGTGGTGGACTCGTTGCGGTCGAAGTTTGAAGGGCCAATTTTTCTCGCCGGCATTAAGGATGGAGCTGTCGCGTTAATCTCAGCGGTGCCGAGAGAGCTAATCTCGAAATTTCAGGCGAACAAAATCATCCAACAAATTGCGCCAATTGTCGGCGGCAAAGGTGGCGGTCGTCCAGAAAATGCGCAAGGCGGCGGTACCGACGCCAACAACATCGACAAGGCGCTGGCGAGAGCGAGGGAATTGCTGCACTAAGTCGCGCTATTGGGCAATTACTGCGCCATCGAGACCGAGGCGATAAATATTCGTCATGTCCTGCAGGCAGCGGCCCGTCCCAATCTTTGCGGTTGGCTTCCTCACCCATTTCGATACCAAGGAGCAGGCGTTTCCCATCCGGCGAAACATCGATTCGGCAGTCACCGCTCATGTCCCCATTCGGAATAATTTTGTCGATCTTCCATTGGGCAATTACTGCGCCATCGAGACCGAGGCGATAAATATTCGTCATGTCCTGACAAAAAACCGATTGACCGTCGCGCGCCCAAACCGGCGAATAGCGGGTCACTTCGTTCGGATCGCCTTTTTTTAGCACGCGAAAATCGGTTCCGTCTGCATTGATCAAACCGAGGTCCCAGACCTGGTTTTGCCGCAGCGTAAAGAGAATACGATCCCCGTTCGGCGACCACGTCGGGTAATAAGAGTTGTCGCGTGGGACATCCTTGGCAACCGTGGTCTTGCCAGTGGCGACATCCGTGACGGCGATGTGGCGGATATAGGTCGTGTCGCTCGTTTTTTCCACAGTGTTAAACGCGACACGCGTCCCGTCCGGCGAGATCGCAGGGAAAATTCCGTCAGCGATTTTTCTCTCGCCGGTGCCATCCAGGTTGGCGAGGTAAACGGCGTTGTTACGTTCGAAAGCGACGTGCCGGTCGCCGGAAAATGCTACGGCAGGTGAAATGAGAAAGACGAAAGCGAGCAGACCGATTTTCTTCATGGCATTACCAGTGTGAGGAAAAAGGTCGCGGCAAGTGCGATTGCGAGGACGATTAGATATGCCAATCCGCCAAAAAGGAATTTAAAAATGCTGATGAACCACCTCTGCCTATAAACGCGGCGAATTGAGAGGAAAATCTGCACCGCGAACGTCAGCCATAGTAGCGCAATGATCCACCCGGCGAATGCGCCAGCGGCGACACGGTTTAGACCTATCGTCGCCAGAATGATCAAGATGATTGCGACGTAGGCGAAACTATGGGTGTGCAGCGCGTAAACGAGGTGATCGATATAAAAGATTTTGCGGCGGATATAGAGGATCTTGAGCACCAGCGCGAAGAGGGGAATGCAGCAAAGCATCATGTAAGGCAGGTTGCTGATCAGCGTTTTGAGAAACAGCTGTAAGTTAGTCCCGTGTTCGCCGATCTTTTCTTTCGCGCGTGTTTCTATCCATTTCTCGAACGGTGTTGATGGATTGCCGGACTGGAAGAAGGCCGGACTGGAGTCGGTAAGGGGCGGTGCGGTTTCTTTTGACGTTGGCGTGGCTTGCGGGGTATCAGTCTCCTCTGGAGTCGTATCTCTTCTTTTCGCGGCCATGATGGCGGCCACTTCTGGCGACATGTTCGCCATGTTTAGAGCGCCTTCCACTTTGGCGCGCTGTTCCGGCGTCAAATTTCGCGCTTCCAAAGCCGCTTCGATTTCGGCGCGGTCCTTGGATGTTATTTTGCTTGGCTGCAAGTGAATGGATTTCGCCCAGTAATTGACTGCGAAGAAAAAGAGGATGCTTGCGAGAAGATAAAGGCGCAGCGGGTGCACGTAGCGCACGCGATGCCCGGCGAGAAATTGATTCGTCAGTCTCCATGGCCTGACAAGAAGCAGGCCGATCGTGGCGAAAAACTTCGAGTCCCAATTAAGGAACTCATTGAGAAGATCGGCAAGCACGTGCCGGAAAGAGCGGCGGTAATCGATTGCCGGTTGGCCGCATTGCGCGCAGAAATGCCCGCTCAAAAGCGTGCCGCAGTTCTCGCAACGCGTGAGCGGCTGGCGCTGCGTTTTCCGCTTGCCGAAAAAGTGTCTTCTCGCACGTGGAGATTCTTCCAGTACGGAAATCGCCGTATCACCCAGGATCAGCTTTGCCGGTTCGTCGTCCACGTTGAGCAGAATTTATAAAACGGCCCGCCTTGCGTCTATCGAAGAAAGTTGCGCCAGATTTCTACAGGCGATGCATCCGCACCAAAGTCGAGACCGGAACTTAAGATTGACCGCACGGCCAGCCCAATGTCACGATCCGCCGCAATCCAATGTTTGAATCGAACTTCTAACGAGTAAGAAGCAATGGCCCTTAATCTTTTCAAGACGAAAAGCCCGGATCTTTTGATAGCCGAAGCGGCTGCTCCCGAGCGCCAGCTCAAGCGCGCACTGGGGCCGTTCTCTCTTACCTGCATCGGCATTGGCGCCATCATCGGCACTGGGATTTTTGTTCTTACGGGCACTGCCGCCGCCGGACAAACCTTCTCCTCGCGCCTGGAGACGCCGGTTCTGAATTTTATTCAGGCGTGGCTGTCGGGCGGGGACGTCGTTCTGGGTCGCTCCGGCGCCGGCCCTGCTATTGCGCTGTCGTTCGTCGTCGCTGCTATCGCCTGTGGCTTCGCGGCGCTTTGTTACGCCGAGCTGGCTTCGATGATTCCGGTCGCAGGCTCGGCCTACACCTATTCCTATGCAACGCTCGGTGAAATAATCGCGTGGATCATCGGTTGGGACCTGATCCTCGAATACGCCGTCGGCAATATGGCGGTCGCCGTAGGCTGGTCCGGATATTTCGTGAAACTTTGTAGAAGCCTGTTTGGATTGAAGTTTCCGCTCTGGCTGGTGAGCGACTATCGAACGGCTAGCGACTTGGTCGCCAAAGGCGGCGAGAATCTCCAAAATTTTTCTTCCACAACGCTCCCCGTTATTGCGAGTCATCCGATCGCGTTCAATCTACCGGCGTTGTTGATCGTTGCAGCCGTGACGGTGATCCTGATTTATGGGATTCGCGAAAGTGCGCGCACGAACACGACGATCGTCATTATCAAAGTCGCAGTTGTTGTTTTCTTCATTTCATTCGGCGCTTTCATGGTCCACCCAAGCAACTGGCATCCGTTTGTGCCTAACGGATTTGGCGGTGTGATGGGCGGCGCAGCCATTGTCTTTTTCGCCTTTATCGGCTTCGATGCCGTATCCACCACCGCCGAAGAAACGAAAGATCCGCAACGCGACATGCCCATTGGCATCATTGCCAGTTTGATCATTTGCACTGTGCTTTACGTGCTCATGTCCGCCGTCCTTACCGGAATCAAGCAATACACGGTTTACTTGGGCGATTCTGCGGCCGCGGCCACTGCATTCGCCTCGAAACCATGGGCACAGGCGCTCGTTAGTGCGGGCGCGCTGGCCGGTATCACTTCGGTGCTGCTTGTTTTTCAACTCGGCCAGCCGCGAATCTTCATGGCGATGGCACGCGACGGTTTGCTATGGCCATATTTCGCCCGCATTCACCCGCGTTTTCGAACTCCACACATCACGACAATCTGGACCGGCGTCATTGTTGGTGGCGTCGCGGCCGTTACTAACATCGGTGATCTGGCTGATCTGACGAATATTGGAACGCTTTTTGCCTTCATTTTGGTCTGTCTCGGAGTCAATGTGCTGCGTCGCGTCGACCCTGAGCGGCCGCGACCGTTTCGCGTGCCGCTGGTTCCACTTTTCCCGATCCTGGGCGTGATCATGTGCCTGGTATTGATGTTCAGCTTGCCCGTGATGACTTGGATTCGTTTTGTAGTCTGGCTCATCATCGGGATGATCATCTATTTTCTATACGGCATCCGCCACAGCAAACTCCGCCTCGGCGTTGACGCCGGTATAACGGAAGATATTCCACCGCCGCTTATCAAGACGTAAGATCGACAATACTTTCTACGCCGCTTTCTGCGCGTGGCTTACCATATCGTCGGTTTCGAGCCACTCGAACGTTGTGGTCTTTGCCGGATCGAGCCCGAGCTTCCTGGCCTTTTCGCTGAAGAAATCGCGCTTTTCAGCGTCGTTGTAGAGGCTGCTGGCCTCCGTCTCGATTCCCCAGCGGGTGATTTCCTCGGGCGTTTTCTTTTTGCCATTGCGGTTGAGCCATTCGACGATTTTCTGATCGCTCGCTCCGTTTTCAATTTGGGCTTTGAAATCGTCCCCCTTAACGCCCTTGAAACCGAACAGCGTGTTATCGAGCGGGCAATCAAAGTGATATTCACCGATGTCTCCCGCTACGAGCGCGCGGCATTTATCGATCGTTCGCCCGAGAATTGCATAGCCGCCGACGCGAATACGCGGACTGCGCGGGGCTTCCCTTGTTAAGTCCTTACCAGCAATTTTCTTTTTCATACTTTACGTATTTCGCATAGGGCGCGGAGTTCGGTTGCCGTACCAAAACCTTTCCGCGTTCCCCATTATTGTCGCGCTGCCCAATTTGTATCTCAGCGCGATGCGCGCAGAGTAGGTGTCGACTTTGATACGGAAGATAGTCTGTCGATCTTTACTGGCACTATTCTGCATCGCGCAGGCTGCAGCGCAGGTTGCCGAGCCGCCAGCGGGAAAACTTTATCATGGATTCTATTGGGGCGGCGTTGGAACTGACGAACACGATCCGACCGAACACGACGTCACGCCAGGTGACGTCGCGCGTTACGAGCAAGCAGTCGGCAAACAAGCCGCTTGGATTTACTTTTCAGACAACTGGTTTGAGTCCCGCAAATTTCCAGCCGCGACCTGTAGCTGGATCCGGGAGCTGAAAAAGATTCCGTATGTCCGCTTGATGCTGCGATCCAACGTCGACCAAGGGCACCCGGAGAAAATCTTTTCACTCCAGAAAATCATTGCCGGGGACTTCGATGTCGATCTTCGAGCCTGGGCGCGTGACGCGAAGAACTTCACATCGCCGATTTTAATCGAATGGGGGACGGAGCCGAACGGAAACTGGTTTAGCTGGAACGGAAAATGGAACGGTGGCGCCAAGGAAGGTCCCGGACGCTATGTCGCGGCTTATCGGCACATTGTCGATCTTATGAGTGCCGAGGGGGCCGATAATTTGCAATGGGTTTGGCATGTAAATTGGCTCGATGAGCCGGAGAGAACATGGAACCGGTTCGAAAATTATTTTCCGGGTGAAAACTATTGCGATTGGGTTGCGCTCAGCGCCTACGGACCAACGACTCCGACGATGCACGATGGTACCGAGAGCTTCGCGTTTAAAATACGGGCAGCTTATGCGCGCCTTACGAGAATAGCGCCTGGCAAGCCAATGATCATTGCCGAATTCGGCTGCGATTTGCACAACCGGCACGTCAATGCCGCGCACTGGGCAAAGACGGCGCTAGAAGATCTGTTCTCAAACCATTGGCCCGCCGTAATGGGCTTCTGCTGGTGGAACGAAGGCTGGCAGAACGACGACATTAAAAAACACGACACCGATATGATCATTCTCCACGATCCCGATGTTACCGGTGTCTTTCGCGACGAGCTCGCAAATCACAGCGACAAAATTCAGGAAACGCCAATCTTTTCTCGATGATGTGCCTTGAGAACTTGACTGTTTAAAGCAGTCAAGTCTCGGTGTCTCCTGAATCTGCGGAAATCTGTGGTAATTTGCGGCAAATTTTATGGTTAAAGTATCCATCAAATACACGGGCGATTTGCACTGCGATGCGACACATGGCCCCTCGCACTCGAAGATCGCGACGGACGCGCCAACGGACAACAAAGGCAAAGGCGAGGCATTTTCGCCCACCGATCTCGTAGCCACTGCGCTTGGCACTTGCATGATCACAACCATGGGAATTAAAGCGCAGGAACTCGGGGTTGATCTGCGCGGCATGACGGTGTCAGTGCAGAAGGAAATGTCGAAAGACGCGCCGCGTCGGATTGTAGGACTACCGTCGGAAGTTTATATTCCCCTGCCGAAGAATCATCCGCAGCGCGAGGTGCTCGAGCAAACGGCGCTGAATTGCCCCGTGCATAAGAGTCTTCCGCCGGAAATCGATCGCCCGACCAAATTTTTCTGGGAAGGGTAAATTTGGAGTGCGCGGACAGGTCCGCGCTTTGAAAGCGGCGACATGTCGCCGCACTCCAAAAAACCCTGCGCTACCCGTACAACCACTGCATATAGTCGCGCACTCCTTCTTCGAGTCGAAACCGCGGTTCATAACCGAGCGCGTTACGCGCTTTCCTGAGATCGGCCTCGGTGAAGTTTTGATAATGCGCGTGCGGATTATCGATGTAATCCGGCTGAAAATTTGTGCCGAGACATTTGTTTAGAATATGGACCAGCTCGTTGAATGAGCGCGCTCGGCCGCTGCCGAGGTTGTAAATCCCGCTTTGCGAAGCTTCGAGCGCGCGAATGCTCCCCTCCACGGCATCCTTCACATAAACAAAATCGCGTTTTTGCTCGCCGTGCTTGAAAATTCGCGGTCGTTGACCTGCTTTCATCTGTTGTGCCAGATGATAAACCATGCTTGCGGGCACTCCTTTGTGCGCTTCGCGCGGGCCGTAAACGTTGAAATAGCGGAGCCCAACGATGATCCAATCGGGCGATTCGGCGGCGGCGCGCAAGGCGATGTTGTCGATGATCACTTTTGAAAACGAGTAGGCGTTTGCCGGCGCGGCGCTGTTTGATTCCACGCTCGCTTCAGTCGTAGCGCCGTAGGTCGATGCAGAGGAGGCGTAAATAATTCGTGTCCTGGTTGGCCGCGCAAAATTCAAAATGCGGCGAAAACTTTCCACGTTGTCATGAACCTGCTCGAACTGATCGTGGTTGGTTGTGTCGGTGATTGACGCAAGATGAAAAATCGCGTCGAACTTTTCGTTGCCGAATTGCTCGCGCCAATCGAGCGTGGCGAGGTTCCGCGCAATGAAATCCTCACGATAGCCGGCGAGATTCTTGAAATCGCCGGACCGGAAATCATCAATCACCGTGAGATGTGCGTCCGGAAATTTTTCCTGCAGCGCGAGCGTGAGATTGGAGCCGATGAAACCAGCTCCGCCCGTGACGAGCAGATTAGGAGAAGAACTAGCCGAGGACACAGTCGATTAAATAAATCTTGAAGCGCCGAGCGCAAGCCGCTACTTCTGGATGCAGTTCTTTGCGAGCTTGAAAAAGTGGATCGGCGCAAGAAATCCCGTGCGAATCGGGAGCAGTTGCGCTGCTGTAACTGGTTACGACTTTCCATGGGCCAATCGCATCGCACTAGCGGGGCGGTGAAGGCGGGAAGAAGGTGCGTCCGGCGGCTGCCGGACCAGAAGCCAGGAGCCAGAATATTTGTCCGGTCCACCTCATTCGTCCTGTTCTGTAGCCGCGGTCGGTGACCGCGGCCGCCGGGATTACCGATCCCGGCTAGACGCAGCGCGAAAAAACTTCTTCGCAAAAAGAAGAATGAGAGCTGGGCGATGCGGCCTCGGCCATACAAGTCCGACTCTCGGAGTTGGGGGTAATTTGTATGAAAAGTCGCTCAGTTTGGTTCGTTCGAGTTCGTCCTGGTAGCGCACGCGTCCCGCGTGCAATCGCCGGTCCGGATTGGACTTTCGGCGTTTCGCCGAAACAGTCTTTTTTGCGAACGTGGACCGCAGCTTCGGACGTTGTACAAGAAAAGTTCGCGACGGTAGGACACTGTCGCCAGCACGCGAGACGCGTGCGCTACCCAATCGGATTCGCTGCGTTGCTCGTCTTCGCGCCAGTCGTTTGCTTCGCGCAGGACGCCGTAAGATCGACATCCACCGATCAGGAGGAAACGGCGGAAGCCGAACAAGTCGTCGTCTCTGCAACACGTTTCGACATTCCTCTGGATCAATCGCCTGCAACCGTGAGCGTGATCACGTCGGAAGATCTCGAGCAAAAACAAATCGAGCGCGTGAGCGATGCGCTCCGCGAAGTGCCCGGGCTATCCGTTGTACAAACTGGAACGGCTGGCCAATTGACTTCGGTTTTCATGCGCGGTCTGCCGAGCCAAGACATGCAAGTGTTGCTCAACGGCATTCCGATTAATCAAGGTTTGGCCGGTCAGTTTGATTTTGCCAATCTGATGACGGACGACATCGACAGGATCGAGGTCGTGCGCGGTCCGCAAAGCACTTTGTATGGGCCACGCGCTCTGGCCGGCATCATCCAAATTTTTACGAAACGAGGCGAGGGCCCACCCACCATCGCATTAAATGGCGAAGCCGGATCGTACGACACCTTTCGCGAATGGATGCAAAGCGAGGGGAAGATCGGCCAGTTTGATTACTCAGTAGGTGCAAGCCGGCTCGATACGGACAATGCGCGTCCAAACAACAATTATCGGAACACTGCCGGAATTGCGGACGTTGGCTGGTCGCCTAACGAACAGTTGCGAATAGGTGGTCTATTCACTTACTCACTCAGTGACACGGGAAACCCCAACACGATCTTTGATCCACGACCAATTGATCACTTCCTCACGGAAAAGTGGCTCATTGGTCCTAACGTCGATTGGAAAGCAACCGACTGGTGGGAGCACAAAGTCATTTTCGCTTACGATCAGGAGCGACAGGTAAACGATCCGAACCAGGATGGATTTGTCGGGCCGACACGTGCGTTATTTGAGCGGACAACGATCGATTACCAAAGCGATTTGGAAGCGGCATCGTGGTTGACGCTGACCTCGGGGTTCTTTTATACCCGCGTCAACGCTGGCCAGGAGCGGCCCTTCGTTTCACAAACGTTCGGTCCGCAACCGACTTTCATCAGCGATCATACGCAGGAAACGGCTGGATTCCTGCAAGCCACTGTTAATATCGACAATTTCATTTTCGTCGCCGGCGGCCGTTTGGATCATTTCAATCAGTTCGGCGACGTCTGGACCTATCGCTGTGCCGGCAGTTACAAGATCGACAAGACGAACACAACGCTGCATTCAAGTGTCGCCACGGGATTTAGTCCACCTAGCAGCCAGGACAAAATTTTCGGAAACAATTTCGGGCTGAAACCCGAAAAAGATCTCGGTTGGGACATCGGCGTCGAACAGCGACTTTGGGAGAATCGAGTGATCGTCGGCGCGACCTATTTTCACAACGATTTGTCAAACGTGATCGGGTTCAACGGACTGTTCAAGACGCTCAATCTAGGCGCAGCCGAAACGCAGGGGCTCGAAGCAGAATTGCGCGCGCAACCTATTGTCGATCTCATTTTCACGGCGAGCTACACCTACCTCGATGCGGAAAAAACTTCGTCGGCGGACATTTCGCAGCCGCAGGGTGCGCGTTTGCCGCGGCGGCCACGCAACGAGGTTTACATTTCGGGGTCATATCTTTGGTGCAAGAGGTTGCGCACGACTGCAGAAGCGAAGTTTGTAAATGCCCGGGAAGAATTGAACTTCGGCGGACCCAATTTCGACATTGAAGATTACAGCTTCGTGAACTTCGCCGCGGAGTATGAAATCAATCCGCATCTGTCGATCTTTGGGCGAATCGATAACCTCACGAACGAACACTACGCAGAGGTTTTCGGTTTCCCCGCGCTGGGCCGAGCGGCATATGGCGGCGTGAGGGTGCGCTTTTAGTCGCCCTTGTCATTCCGAGCGAAGTCGAGGAATCTCTTACCGTTAACAATGAGAGATGTCTCGATCCGAGCCGGACTGGCATTTCGCTCAACATGATAGAAGAAAAATGAGCCCGTTGATGTATCTAATCGCCGGTTTGATCGCTGGCGGGTTTTTCGCGGCGATCGTTTTTCTGCTAAGTCGGCGCAAGCCTGGCGGCGTCGAATCGGAGCTGGTAACGCGGCTCGAGATGCTCGATCGGGCGCAGGAGCGCGCCGAGCGGATCATACGCGAGGAAATGTCGCGTGGGCGCGAGGAAAATGCGAACGTCGCGAAAACGCAACGCGAAGAGCTGGGCAAGTCTCTCGAGGGCGTACGCTCGATTGTCGACCTTCGCTTGAAAGAGTTACAGGAGGATAACGCGAAGCAGATTGACAAGATGCGCGCGACGGTCGACGAGAAATTACAAGGCACACTGGAAAAACGGCTGGGCGAATCGTTTAAGCTGGTAAGCGATCGGCTTGAGCAAGTTCATCAAGGGCTTGGCGCGATGCAGCAACTTGCTAGCGACGTTGGCGGACTTCAAAAAGTCCTGACAAATGTGAAGATGCGCGGCGGCTGGGGCGAAGTGCAACTCGGTGCGCTGCTTGAACAACTGCTTACGCCGGAACAGTTCGCGCGGAATGTGAAGACGCGTGAAGAGAGCGCCGATCATGTGGAATTCGCGATCAAG
>WNGK01017424.1_pt1 | contig 11841 bp, 9 predicted proteins | sample 5400601 | NCBI WGS metagenome assembly WNGK01 (sample SAMN13153376, study PRJNA577476) | soil metagenome | isolation source: 60 cm soil or saprolite under Garry oak tree replicate 1 | place: USA:California | collected 2016-06-15
CGGTAGGCCCCCTTATCGGGCCCGTTGGCAACTGATGCATGCATCTCCCCCATCAATGTCCGGCCGAGGCCGGAACGGCATCGCCGGGAACCGCATCCGCTGGAACCACATCCTCGGGCCCGAGCGCATGCTCGGCCTTCAGCTCGCCCTCCCATTTCGCCACCACGGCGGTCGCGAGCGAGTTGCCGATGACATTGGTGGCCGAGCGGCCCATGTCGAGGAACTGATCGATGCCGATGATCAGCAGCAGCCCGGCCTCCGGGATGTTGAAGCTCGACAGCGTCGCGGCGATGACCACGAGCGAGGCGCGCGGCACGCCGGCCATGCCTTTCGAGGTGAGCATCAGCAGCAGCAGCATGGTGATCTGCTCGGTCAGCGACAGCGGGATGTTGTAGGCCTGCGCGATAAAGAGGGTCGCGAAGGTGCAGTACATCATCGAGCCGTCGAGATTGAACGAGTAGCCCATCGGCAGCACGAAGCTGATGATCTTCTTGCTGACCGGGAACTTGGCGAGCTGTTCCATCGTCTTCGGGTAGGCGGCCTCGCTGCTCGCCGTCGAGAAGGCGAGCAGGAACGGCTCGCGCACCAGTGCGACCAGCCGGAACGCGTGATTGCCGAACACCAGGAAGCCGACGAACACCAGGATGCACCACAGCACAAAGAGCCCGAAATAGAACTCGAGCACGAACTTGCCGTAGGTGATCAGGATGCCGAGGCCCTGCGTGGTGATGATCGCCGCCATCGCGGCGAATACCGCCAGCGGTGCAAGGCTCATGATGTAGCCGGTGATCTTCAGGATCACATGTGAAAGCTCGTCGATGCCCTCGACCAGCGCCTTGGCCTTGTCGCCGAGCGCCGCGCAGCCGACGCCGAAGAACAGCGAGAACACCACGATCTGCAGGATTTCGTTGGTCGCCATCGCCTCGACCACCGAGCGCGGCACGAGATGGGCGACGAAATCCTTCACGTTGAGCGCCGCGACCTTCAGGTTGGTCGTCGCATTCGCGTCGGGTAGCGGCAGGTTCAGGTTATCGCCCGGCCGCAGGATGTTGACCAGGATCATGCCGGTGAGCAGCGAGACCAGCGACGCGCCGACGAACCAGAGCATTGCCTTGCCGCCGATGCGGCCGACCGCCTTGGTGTCGCCCATATGCGCGACGCCGACGACCAGCGTGGAGAACACCAATGGCGCGATGATCATCTTGATCAGCCGCAGAAAGATGTCGGTGACGAGCGAGATGTAGTCGGCGACGGTCTTCGCTGTCTTCGGATCAGGCCACAGCTCGTGGCAGCCCCAGCCGACGAGAATACCGAGCACCATCCCGATGAGAATGATGGTCGTGAGCTTCTGAGACTTCATCACCGCCCTCCAGTTCCGGACTTCCCGGCGGGCAGCGTAACAGAATAGTTGCGGCCGTCACGCGCGACGGGCAGACTTCGGCAACAGGCTGTGCATGGCCGGCTGTGGCGCTCGTCGTAGATCGCGGCGGGCAGCCGCTCGCTTCCCGCATGCGGGCGCGTGAGCTCACTTCCGCAACGCCGGCGCGACCAGAAAAGGCATCATGCCGAGGATGACGCTGCTCATCGCAAAGACGAAGACCAGCTCGTAGCTCTGCGACCAGTCGTGGATCAGGCCGCCGGCCCATGAGCCGATGGCCGAGCCGAGGCCCGCGCCGATCGAAATCGTCCCCATGATGGTGCCGACGCGCTTGCCGCGGAAGATCGACATCGCGGCAGCAGCGACCAAAGGTCCGCGCGATCCCATTGTGCTGCCGAAGCAGAACAGAAAACCCGCGAGCAGCCAGATATTCGGATGACTGCTGAGCGACCACAGCATCAGGATGCCGATGATGGTGAGACCGTAAGCCAACAGGATCGCACGGCGGCGGCCGAGCAGTCCGTCGAGCCAGCTCACGGTCAGCATCCCGATCAGCAGCAGCACCCCGGAAAAGCCCCAGGCGGTGGCGGCCTGCAGCGGCGGAAATCCGACTTCGACCAGATACGTGACGACCTGGACCGAGATCGAAAACATGCCGGTCGCGGTGAAGAAGAAGATGCAAAACAGCGACCAGAACGCGTGATGACGCATCGCGCTGCCGAGTGTCCACGTGTCATCGGCCACGCGCGTTTGCACGGAGCGTGCGACGTGTCCGGTCCCGGCCGTGATCCGCCGCCACGGCAGCAACAGCAGCGGCACCGTGCCGGCGAGCATCACACCGCCGAGGATGTGATAGGCGCCGCGCCAGCCGGCGTAGTCGATGAGGATTTGCGTCAGCGGAACGAGCAGCAGGACGCCCGCGCCGGCCGAAGACGCGACCACCGCCAGCGCGGTTGGCAGCCGCGGGCCGAACCAGCGGCTGACCAGTAGCGAGCCTGTCACCTGGCCGAGGCACGCGCTGCCGAGGCCCGCCGCAAGGCCGATGCTGAGCTGCAACTGCCATAGCGACTGCGCAAAGGCCGCGGCTGAAAATCCTGTGCCGAGCAGGATGAGGCCGATCGCGTAGACGGCGCGCGGCCCTGAGTGGTCGAACAGCCGCCCGACGAAGGGCGCGGCAAAGCCGACGCAGAGCGCGCCGATCGAATAGACCGAGACCGTCTGCGCCCGGTCCCAGCCGAACGTGTTGGAGATGGGTAGCAGGAAGACCGTGAAAGTCTCGCTCGCGCCGCGCGCCAGCGCCATCAGCAGGAAGCAGAGCCCGAGCGTAACAAAAGCAAGGCGCGGCGTCGCGTGGTGCGACGGCTCTGGGTTCGAAGGCTCCGTGTCCATGGAAGCGTCAGATGCCTTCGGTTTCGCCGTGAGCTACCGGCGCGGCCGCTGGAGCACTCTAAGCAAGCGCGCTGCCCGGCGTAAGCGGGAGGGGACACCACGAAGGTCCGCTACCGCCCTTTGCGCTTGAAGCCGCCGCGCATGCCGGGGCGGCCAAGCGTGGAGCCGGGCTTGCGAAGCGGCACCGCTTCGACGCCGGGACCCATCTCGTCGAGACTGGGTTTGCGCGGGCCTTTCTGGCGCGAATTCGCCGGTAGTGAAGGGCGCTTCGCGGTCGGGTCGTCGACCACCGCCAACTCGGTCGCACGCAGGCGCTTGAGCTCGTCGCGCAGCCGCGCGGCTTCCTCGAAGTTGAGATCGGCGGCGGCGGCGCGCATGCGGCCTTCGAGATCGGCGATCACCGCCTCGAAATTGTGCCCGATGGTCGCGGCCTCATCGAGTCCGCCGGCGCCGTCGGTGCCGATCAGCACGTGGTCGCGCTCATACACCGAGTTCATGATGTCGTGGATCGAGCGTTTGATGCTTTCCGGCGTGATGCCGTGCGCGGTGTTGTACTCGACCTGCTTCTCGCGGCGGCGATTGGTTTCGGCGATGGCGCGTTCCATCGAGCCGGTGACCTGATCCGCATAGAGGATCACGCGGCCGTCGACGTTGCGCGCCGCACGGCCGATGGTCTGGATCAATGAGGTCTCCGAACGCAGGAAGCCTTCCTTGTCGGCATCGAGGATCGCGACCAGTGCGCATTCCGGAATGTCGAGACCTTCGCGCAACAAATTGATGCCGACGAGCGCATCGAACGCGCCGAGCCGCAGATCGCGGATGATCTCGATGCGTTCGATGGTGTCGATGTCCGAATGCATGTAGCGCACGCGGACGCCCTGCTCGTGCAAATATTCGGTCAGATCCTCGGCCATGCGCTTGGTCAGCACCGTGATCAGCGAGCGGTAGCCGGCCTGCGACACCTGGCGCAGTTCGCCGACCAGATCGTCGACCTGCGTGCGGGCGGGACGGATATCGACCGGCGGATCGATCAACCCGGTCGGGCGAATGACCTGCTCGGCGAACACGCCGCCGGATTGCTCCAGCTCCCACGCGCTCGGCGTCGCCGACACCGCGACGGTCTGCGGGCGCATCGCGTCCCACTCCTCGAAGCGCAGCGGCCGGTTGTCCATGCAGGAGGGCAGGCGGAAGCCGTATTCGGCCAGCGTCGCCTTGCGGCGGAAGTCGCCTTTGTACATCGCGCCGAGTTGCGGAACCGTGACGTGGCTCTCGTCGCAGAAGACCAGCGCATTGTCTGGCACGTATTCGAACAGCGTCGGCGGCGGCTCGCCCGGGCGGCGGCCGGTGAGATAGCGCGAATAGTTCTCAATGCCGGCGCATGAGCCGGTCGCGTCCATCATCTCAATATCGAACGTGGTGCGCTGCTCCAGCCGTTGTGCCTCGAGCAGGCGGCCGGCGGCGTTGAGCTGGTCGAGCCGCCACTTGAGCTCGTCCTTGATGCCGTTGATGGCCTGGATCAGCGTCGGGCGCGGCGTGACGTAATGCGAGTTCGCATACATCTTGATGAATTGCAGCTCGTCGGTCTTGTGCCCGGTGAGCGGATCGAACTCCTCGATGCTCTCGATCTCGTCGCCGAACAGGTTCACGCGCCACGCCCGGTCTTCATAGTGCGCCGGGAAGATGTCGAGCGTATCGCCGCGCACGCGGAACGAGCCGCGATAGAAGTCATGCTGGGTGCGCTTGTATTGCAGCGCGACGAGATCGGCGATGAGCTGGCGCTGATCGATGCGCTCGCCCTTCTTCAGCGCGAAGGTCATCGCCGAATAGGTTTCGACCGAGCCGATACCGTAAATGCACGACACCGAGGCGACGATCACCACGTCGTCGCGTTCGAGCAGCGCGCGCGTCGCCGAATGGCGCATGCGATCGATCTGCTCGTTGATGGAGGACTCTTTCTCGATGTAGGTGTCGGTGCGCGGGACGTAGGCCTCGGGCTGGTAGTAGTCGTAATAGGAAACGAAATATTCCACCGCATTGTCGGGAAAGAAGCTCCTGAACTCGCCGTAGAGCTGCGCCGCGAGCGTCTTGTTCGGCGCCAGGATCAGGGCGGGGCGCTGCGTCGCCTCGATCAGCCGTGGCGGCAACGCCCATCTGCGAGATATCGCCGCGCTCGACCCAGCGCCGCTCGCGCTTGGGCTTTTCGAATTCGGGCTCCGGGAACGACACAGTGTCGCTATCGAGCCCGAGTGCGCGCGCCAGTTCCGGCGAGGCTTCGACCAGTTCGGCATCGGAGGTGTAGGTCGCCTGGGGGGCTTCGGAGAAGCCCTTTACCTCCCCCTGGAGGGGGGAGGTCGACGGGCGAAGCCCGGCGGGTGAGGGTGAATTGCGTGACGCATCGTTCACCCCACCCCGCTCGCCTCCAGGCGAGGGTGGCACCGAGCCATGATCACGCGTCGACTTCCGCGCCGTATGAGCGGCGGAAAAGTCCGCGCGGCGTTCCTTGGAATTGCTCGGCGGCTGCTGCAAACCGGGCCGCGAGCTTTCTTCACTTGACCTCTCCCCTGTGGGGAGGGGTCGGCGCGAAGCGCCGGGTGAGGGGGGCTCATCGTTCGCCTGAGGCCCCCTTACCCGACCTCGCTCTGCTCGGTCGGCCTCGCCCCGCTGGGGAGAGGTGTAGTCCGAGCGCGCGGTGAGCCCCGTGCCTGATCCAAGCCCGGCGGTTCCGGCCGCAATGCCGGGATTGAGCAGCTTTTCGAGGTGCGGCGCGATCGGCGCGAGCGGTTCGCGCGCCGCCTTGGAGCGCGTCGGGCGCGCCGGATCCTTGGATTTCTTCGAGTCGGGGGGCTTGGCCATGGGCCGAATATGGGCCAGCCAGGGCGGCGAGAAAAGGGCGGGCCTTGCCGTCACTTGCATGTGCGGCTTTCGTCTATGATCGGAACCACCGGCCGCAAGCGCGTTCGTCAAAACGCCATCAGGAGGATATCTTGCATCACGCGATCAACCCGACCCGCCGCCGCCTCTTGAAAGCCGCGGGCGCGGCACTCGCGGCGCCGCTGATCGGCAAGGCCGCGATGGCGCAGGCCGCCTGGCCGTCGCGACCGGTGCGGGCGATCGTGCCCTATCCGCCCGGCGGCGGCGCCGACACCACGGCGCGCATCATCCTCTCCAAGCTCGGCGAGTCGCTCGGCCAGCAATTCGTCATCGACAATCGTGGCGGGGCGGGCGGAACCATCGCGGAGGCGGTCGCCGCCAAGGCCGATCCCGACGGCTACACCATTCTCTATGATGCGACCGCGTTCTCGGTGAACCCGTTTCTCTATCCGAAGCTCTCCTTCGACTACAACAAGGACTTCCAGCCGGTGTTTCTCGCCTCGCTGGTGGCCAATCTTCTGCTCGTGAACAACGCCGTTCCGGCCAAGACCGTGGCCGACGTGATCGCGCTCGCCAAAGCCGCGCCCGACGGGCTCGACTTCGCGTCCTCCGGCAACGGCACCGTGCAGCATCTCTGCCTCGAGATGTTCCGGCACATGACCGGCACCAAGATCAATCACATTCCGTATCGCGGTGGTGGGCCGGCGCTCAACGACGTGATGGGAGGCCAGGTGAAGTTCTTCTTCTCCAACGGCTCGGCGTCCATCGGCCAGGTGCAGGGCGGCGCCGTGAAGGCGCTCGCGCATACCGGCAAGGGCCGGCTCGGCACGCTGCCCGATCTGCCGCCGGTGTCCGACACCATCCCGGGTTTCGAAGCCTATGAGTGGAACGGCGTGTTCGTGCCGACCGGCACGCCGCCGGAGATCATTCAAAAGCTCAACGCCGGGCTCAATGCGATGATCAAGGAGCCGGAGGTGACCGCGCGGCTGACCAAGCTCAATGTCGAGTCGCGGCAGAACACGCCGGAAGAATTCCGCGCCTTCGTGGCGGCCGAGATGGAGAAGTGGAGCCGCGTCGTGAAGGAGGCGAATATCAAGCTGCAGTGATGCCGCATTGGCGTGAGACGGGCCATGGCTTCGGCCGATCGGCGCCATCGGGCTGCACGCAGCATATAATCTCAGTGCAGCATCATCGCGGCGCACTGCTCGACCTGGACCCGGCGGTCGCGGACCGAAAGCTTGGTGAAGAACGCGATCCCGGTGAATTGCTCGACCATGCTGACCGAGGTGCGGAAATCGCCGACATACGACAGCAGGTCCGTCTTCTTGATCAGTGGGCGGTGGTCGATGTTCGGCAGGATAAAGGCATTCGCGCGCTTGAGGCCCGGATCGTAGATAATCTTGAACATCGCGATCGGCACCATCACGCCGGCTGGGCATTTGTCGTCTTTGTCCTTGCCGCAGATCTTCGTCTCGGACAGCGGCTTGAATTCGATCGCCTTGCCGCAGGAGTTTGCCGTCGCGGAAATCTGCGGTGTCCGCTTGCGCGCATCGGGGTCGATCGGTCCGGTAATGACAAAGAGCTCTTTGCGGTCGACCGCGAGCTTGCGCACGTGCTCCTCAAGCCGCTTCCAGACCCCCTGATTGAACCCCTTTCCCTCCTGCGGAACGATGTTCGAGAAGAGAAACGTCTCTTTCATCCAATCCTCGTCCTGGTTGAAGTCTTCCGATGGCGCCTGATGACCGCGATCGAAGCCGAATGGATTGTTCTTGTAGTCGTCGTCGGTCGCGCGCGCCTTTTCCGGAAGCAGCTCATCCGCCTTGAACGGGATCGAGGGACGCGAATTGTTGCCGCTGACCTGTGCGGCGGTGAGATGCTCGATGACGAAGGCCGGTATCTTGCCCGGGTTGTTGTGTGACAGGACGTAGCGCGTGTGACACACGGCGGTGGACGTCGTATCTCGATCGGAGTCCTGATATTTCGGAAAGCCGATCGCCGACCACAATTGACTGCAATTGGCAGGATCGTTCTTCGGGCCGGGCGTGAAGGCCTCTTCGGAACGAGCTCCGCTTGTCGACAAGCCGATCGAGAGGGCGGCGAAAATCACGACGAGGGCGTATCGCACGATCGTTTCTCCTGTTTTGGGAAAAGCGAAGCGTTGGCCGGTCACCTGAGCCTGCCATTCATCCGCCTGTCTTCGGAGTGGATGGACCGACCGTCTTCGAAACCACGTAACTGCCGCCGCTGATGCCGAGCAGCACGAGCACGTTCTGCGGCACGTCGACGAAATTACCCGCTTCAATCGATAGCAGCAGGAACAGTCCCGCAATCACAAAGGTGAATACGAGGAACTGGAAGCGCGACAGACTCGCTTTCGCGATGGTGTTAGGCGGCGATCCCGGCGGCGGTGACTCGGACAAAAGGTCGGTGATGTCTATTTCTTTGTTGTACATCTTCCAGAGAACCAGCAGCGCGAACAGAAGAATGATCGCCGCGATGACGCCAAAGCCGATCGTGGAAATAGTCTGGTTCATGATCGCGTGCCTCCCTTTCAGCTGCGGGCAATTTTGCCCGCAAGGTAAAGTCCGTTCGTGCCGATCATCAGGTTGAGGAGTGATTCCGGCACATCGGGCAGTCGCACCGGGCCGCCGGTGGAGATGTCGGTGTTCAATGCGGTGTAGGCGTAGCTGACGATCACGACAGGAAACACCGCCATCGAGAGCGCGCGTTCGGGCAGCACGGTTTGATCGTCGAGGCGATGTGAAAGCAGACCCTGCGCGTTGATGTCGCCGCTCAGGATACGCGTCCCGACAAGCAGCATCAGCAGGCCCATCCAGCCCAGTAGCCCCGACTGCAATACGGTGATCACCAGCCCCATCACTCGCCTCCCCCAGGCGATTGCAACCTAACGTTAACACAGGGCGGAAGTTTCGCAAGTATCCAGATGCTCTATATCGGCCGCGCCGACCGGCACGGTGCCGGCATGGGCATCCTCCAGGCGCTCGTCACGGCCATCTAAGGCTGCAATTCATGCGCGTGACCCAACCGCAGCAAGTGGCGCGCGCGCCGCGAACGCATGCGAGCCGTGCGCGGGTGCGCGATTGACGGTTTTTCACGGCGGTGATTGTCTCACCCGACGCCGCAAAGGTCGCGGATTTTCCACGGGAGCTAAGGACTTGAACACGCGCATGACGCGCCGGTCGCTGATGCTTGGCGCCGCTGCCACGGGCCTGATCGGCGCGCCGCGCATCGCGCGCGCCGCGTTTCCCGACCGGGTGCTGCGCATCCTGGTCGGCTTCGCGGCCGGCGGCACCGTCGACACCATCGCCCGCATCCTGGCGAATGCACTCGGGCCGATCCTCGGCCAGCAGGTCATCGTCGAGAACAAGCCGGGCGGGTCAGGCAGCATCGCGGCGAATGCCGCGATCTACGCCGAACCCGACGGGCACACGCTGCTGTTCGGGATATTCTCGCTTGCGGTCGCGCCGGCGCTGACCAAGCTCTCCTACGACACCACCAAGGACCTGACCGCGGTGTCGCAGATCGCGAGCGTGCCGCTCTTGATGTTCGCGGGCGGCAAGACGCCGTTCAACAGCGTCGCCGATGTGGTGGCCGCCGCCAAGGCCGCACCGGACACGATCACCTATGCGTCCGGCGGTGTCGGCTCGTCCGCGCATATGGCGGCCGAGCTGTTCTCACGCCGCGCCGGAATCAAGATGGTGCATGTGCCGTTTCGCGGCAGCGCGGCCGCGATCCAGTCGCTGGTCGCCGGCGAGGTGCAGCTTCTGTGGGACACGCCGACCGCGCAGACGCGCAACTTCGTCGACGACAAGCAATTGAAGTCGCTGGCCGTGATGACGCGCGCGCGGTTGCCGGCCTTCAAGGAAACGCCGGCGATCGGCGAGGCGGGGCTTGGCGACGATCTCGAAGTGCAGGCTTGGCAGGGCGTGCTGGTGCGTTCCGGCACGCCGCCGGCCATCGTCGAAACGTTGCACAAGGCGATTGTGCAGGCGATGGCCTTGCCCGACACCAAGACGCGCATCGAGGCGATGTCGGTCGAGCCGATGGCGACCGATCCCGCGGCGTTCAATGCCTTCTTCAAATCCGAGGTGGTGCGCTGGACCGATGTCGCCAAGCGCGCGGGGTTGAACGCGCAGTAGAAGGTACGGTTGTCAGTCCCCGCTCATTCCCGCGCAAGCGGAATCCAGAACTGCTCGGACGACACTGGTTGATGTCCCTGGGTTCTTGATGTCCCTGGGTTCCCGCTTTCCGCCTTCGAAGCTTCGGCGGACTGAGTAGTCCGCCCGCCGAAGCGTTGCGCGTAGTGGGTCGCTGGGAACGGGCGGACGCATGGTCGCATTCGACATCGCGGCAAACTGGGCTAGACTGTCCCCATAAACAAAAATCATCGTGAGGGAGGCGGTCATGCTCAACGGAAAACCGACCCGGCGTCATGTGCTCCAAACGGGCGCGGCGCTGGCGGCAACAAGTTTCGCGGCGCCGCGTGTATCGGCGCAGGGCGCCAAGACGCCGACCAAAGTGCTCGACTTTCTCACCTATGCGGACGTCGCGAAGGCGGAAGCCGAAGGCCAGTTCGTGTTCTATTGCCACGAGAACGAGGCCGGCACCGCGGCGATCGTCGAGGGCTTCGGCAAGGACTTCCCCAAGATCAAGACCAGCTATGTGCGGGCGCAGACCGGCGCGCTGTACAACAAGATTCTTTCCGAACGCTCGGCCGGACGCTTCGAGGTGGATGCGATCCAGCTCTCCGACGTCGCGCCCGCGGTCGATTTCGAGAAGCGCGGCGGTTATGAGCTCTATGTCGGCCCCGAGCACGATGCCTACAAGAAGGACTATGTGAGCGCGACGCCCGGCGCCTATTTCTGGACCGGCGTGACCTTCGGCGGCCTTGCCTACAACAAGACCAAGGTGAAGGCCGAGGAGGCGCCGAAGACCTACAAGGATGTGCTCAATCCGCGCTGGCGCAACAAGATGAGCTGCAAGATTTCGGCCTCGGGCATCCAGTATGTGCAGTGGTATCTGCTGCGCAACATATACGGCAATGATTTCTGGAAGCAGTACGCCACGCAACGCCCGCGCGCATTCGACAGCCGGGTGCAGTTGTTCGACCGCCTCTCCAAGGGCGACGACGATATCACCTCGATGGCCGAATATGCCGCCTACGTGCTCTACAAGGCGCGCGGCGCGGATGTGGAGTTCGTCGCTCCCCCGGAAGGGTTGGTCGCGACACCGTTGATCGTCGGCGCGGTGAGCAAGGCGCCGCACCCCGAATGCGCCAAGCTGTTCGTCGACTGGGCGATGTCGAACCGCGGTCAGAAGTTCTATCAAGACCATCCGAACCTCTATTACGGCTCGGTGCGCGACAATCCGCCGGCGATGCCGACCGGTGAGAAGCTGTCCAAATACAAGCTGATCTTCCCGACCGACTGGGACGACTACGGCAAGCAGCGCGAGGTGTTCAACAAGGAATGGAATGGAATGTTCGGGTTGTAATCTCCGAATGTCATCCCGGCCGAGCGAACGCGAGAGCCGGGACCCATGAAACGCAAACCGCGCGAAGACAGACCGGTCTTCGATACATGGATGCCGGATAACCGCCTGCGGCGGCTTCCGGGATGACAGCTTGGGGAAGCCGGGTGGCAATGCGTCTCTCTTCTGGTTGGAGAACACCTCAGGCCCTCATCGGCGCGGTCGTCGCGCTGGTGGCGGGCCTGCTTGTGCTCTATCCGGTTGCGTTCCTGCTGCAGGCCGCGCTCAATACCGGCGATCCGGAGGCGCGGCCGCCGACCGCATATGGTTTCGACAATTTCGCCGGGCTGCTGGCCTATCCGCAGATCATTCTCAACACGCTGACGGTTTCGCTCGCCGCGACCGTGATGGCGCTGGTGCTCGGCTTTGTGATGGCATGGATCATCACGCGCACCAATGTGCCGGGACGGCGGCTGTTCGAGCAGATGATGGTCGTTCCATACTATCTGACCCCGCTGCTCGGGGCGCTGGCCTGGAGCCTGCTCGGCACGCCCGAGAGCGGCTTCATCAATCAGGTCTATCGCGCGCTCGGCGGCCGCGAATACCTGATCGATATTAATAGCGCTGCCGGCATCGCCTGGGTGATGGCGCTGTTCGAGGGCTCGGTCGCCTTCGTGATGATCGGCGCCGTGATGAAGTCGATGGACCCGGCG
>WNGK01017162.1_pt1 | contig 11840 bp, 7 predicted proteins | sample 5400601 | NCBI WGS metagenome assembly WNGK01 (sample SAMN13153376, study PRJNA577476) | soil metagenome | isolation source: 60 cm soil or saprolite under Garry oak tree replicate 1 | place: USA:California | collected 2016-06-15
TGTCGCCATTGCGCTGAGCGGTGGGAAGCGATTCCTCGAAATCCTGACGGGCACGGGCCAGATGTCCCTCATCTTTCTCCGCAACGCCAAGATTGTGCAGGATTACTGCGACTCCTCCAGTGTCCACGACTTCCCGGGCGAGAGCTAACGATTTGTGATAGGCGTCCGCTGCGCCCGCAAAGTCGCGCTGAAACAGGTGCACAGTGCCAAGCGACATAAGTGAGCCGGATTCGTCGGCCTTGTTGCCAATCTGGTGATAAGTTTCAAAAGCCTGCTGATAGGCTTTCTCCGCACTTGCAAGATCGTCGCCCTGCACTGAAGCACTGCCAATTGCTGTCAAAACGTGGGCTTCGCGATAATGATCACCAACCGAAGCAAAGATCTGACGGGCCTCGGAAGCAAGTGCCAGGGACTTGTGAGGATCACCCATCAAGCCGTTTGCGTGTGCTTGAATGTACAAAGCCTGGGCAACGAGAAGCCGCGCACCCATCGCCTCTGCTTTTTTCTGTGCCTGAATAGCGACTTCCAATTCGTGCTTGTAATCGGGACGATTTTGCGCAACATCGGCGTCCGTGATATCAACGCGCGGATCGTGACCACCCAAGGCGGTCTTGCGCAGAGCATCAATCGTCCGTTGGCTCTCGTCCAGTTTCCCAGCTTCAATTTCTGCTTTAGCTAGGTGAAGACCATAGTCCAGATTGTCAGGGAAGAAATTGAAGAGGGTGTGAAAGATATCGACCGCCTTGTCCCAGGCTTCAGAGGTTTCGTAATAGCGCCCCTCAATCCACAGATGCTGCTCGCGTGCCAAATTCGCGGCAAGGTCAAACGCTTTTCGGGCCTCGTCAGTTGCCTTCGTCTGATAACCGAGGCTGGACCAGGCCTCGGCCAAAGCCGAGTGCGCGACCGCAAAGGATGGGTCGGCAACAACAGCTTTCTCCAGCAGATCGCGGGCCCCGAGTGCGTCATAGACTTCCAGCTTGGCGACACCTTGCGCAAACAAACGGGTCGCCTCAGGTTCCGAGGCAAATGCGGCTCGCGCAGCGGCAGATTCCACCGGGGAGATTGCCGAGATACCCAGCTTCGCGCGTAAGTCAGCACCTGCTCGGGTTACGAGATCAGGAAGTGAGGTTTCGCTGCCCGTCTCTGCCATGGAGGCTACCGTTTCTCCCAGCGCTGCGTCCTGCACGCGCAGATCGAGTCGGACATTTCCATCTGAACCGCCCATATCCAGGTAAGAACCGACAACGACTAGGTCGCTGCCCATGTTCTTGTACAGACGGTTTAGCGTTTCCCGCGAAATGGAGTCAGTTTCCAGAAGCGAGAGGTTGATCCTCGTCAGGGCTACATTTTCGCCCGGGATCGTGCGCAGTTTTCCATCCGCGGATAATTCTGTGGTTAGCATTTCTGAGAGGGCGGTTGAAAGCCACGCTGTGTCAGCCCGTGTGGAAAGATTCTTAAATCCCAGTACGGCCACGGAACGGCGGCCATGTGACGCCGGGCTGGCCAACTCAGCGCGCGCTCGTTCGGCCGCACGCTGTGCTCCTGAAAGCGAGAAGCCAATCGCCACCGCCAAGACCACAACAACCGCCCCAGAGGCAATCACCTCGGTCTTGTGCCGCCGGATGAACTTCGATCCTCGGTACGCCAGCGTCGTGCGACGCGCTTGGATGGGACGATGTTCCAGGTGTCGCTGAATGTCCTCGCTGAGCTCGGCAACGGTTTTATAACGACGCTGTGGTTCCTTCCGCAATGCCTTGATTACGATGTTGTCGAGATCGCCGCGTAATGAGCGCCGGAGCTTCTCGGGCTGTCCCTCCCGGGTGCGGCTGACCGATTCGGCAGTAATCGTAACCGTCGTTCCGTCGGGTCGCGTCTCGGTTTCAACTCGATCCACAGCGGTGCTGGGGGATTCCGGCTCCTGCTCACAAATTGCCCGCTCCAAGGCAGCGGGTGTGCGCTCCTTTATCCGGTAAGGGCGGCGTCCGGTGAGCAACGCGTACAGCACCACGCCCAACGAATATACGTCCGTGGTTGCGGCCACCGGCTCGCCACGCACCTGTTCCGGACTGGCAAATGCCGGCGTCAAGTGCCGATTCGCGGTCCGCGTCGCCACCTGTGATGCCTCGGAAGTGCCGAGCACCTTGGCGATACCAAAATCGAGCAATTTGGTCGTCCCGTCCGCCGTCACCAGAATGTTTTTGGGCTTCAGGTCGCGGTGGATCACATGATGCTGGTGCGCGTAGGTTACCGCTTCGCATACCGTACAAAAAAGCTGCAGTCGGTGTTGAATCGAGAGCGCGTGAGCGTCGCAGTACTCGTCAATCGGAACACCTTCCACATAATCCATTACCAGGTAAGGCAGCCCCTCTTCCGTGCTGCCCCCATCGAGCAGTTTCACGATGTGAGGATAGTCAAGTGCCGCCAGTGTCTGGCGCTCATTGCGAAAACGGCTTAGCAGTTCCTCGCTGTCCAATTCGGGCAAGAGAATCTTGATCGCTACCTGCTTCTGATATTGCTGATCAGCGCGTGACGCCAGGTAAACCGTGGCCATGCCACCGCGTCCGATTCGCTGGCTAATTTTATATGCCCCAACGCGCCGGCCGATCATTGCGTCGTCGGCGCGCGAAGGCGCACACTCCGACACGGAATCAATTGTTCCAACTCCCGCTGCGTCGAGCAGAGATTCAACTTCGGCGCGCAGCCATTCCTCGCTGCCGCAAACTTGGCGAAGGAAGTCGCCGCGCTCTGCTGGATTTAGCTCTTGGACGTCGGCAAACACTTCTTTGATACGTTGCCAACGCTCGGGTGTGAGTTCGGCTTCCGGAGAGAGCTGGTGAACGGAAGGTAACCGGTGTTCCGTGTCGCTCATAACAGGGACTCGCAAAGCAGAGCTACGGAGATCCGGTGCGACGGATCATAGGCGCGGAGCCATCATCTCGTGAGCGGGCTGCGAGTGCGTCCCCGAGCATCCCAAGCCAAGCTGAGCAAGTATATAGCTTCCTTGCTCTCAGTCAACATCAACCCGCTGCCATGAACGAATCGCAAGAAAACCAAAAGAATCTGTCGCTTAGCTCTGATCCGCTGTCGCGCAACGAACCTCAATCCCGCTTTCCGCAGATTTGTTGCGCACTTTCTCCTTTCTTTTGCGCGTTACTAAACAGAGGCAGAAAGAGGATATTAAGAGCCGGAACGCGTGCCGGCACTAATGTTCCTCCACCCGCCGAAATGAATTGGAGGATAATCATGCACCGTAACATCAAACTGCGAATTCTTGTGGGAGCTCTCGTCACGTTTGTTTTGAGCATCGGGCCGTCGGCGCAGGCTGCTTCAGGCAAGTGCTCCCTTTCCAAACTGGCCGGAACTTATGGATTGACTACGACTGGATCGATCCCCGGTATCGGACCGGTGGCGGCAGTGGGTTTAATCACATTCGATGCTTCGGGAAATATCTCGGGTAGTCAGACGCGGAGTTTGAATGGCGACATCGCTGACGAGACATTCACCGGAACGGCCACCGTCAATTCAGACTGTACAGGCACGGACACTGTTTCTGTTTTCGAGTCGGGGGTTCTGGTGCGCACTTCAACCTTAAAGCTGGTCTATGACGACGACGGACGCTCGGCGCGGGCGATCTTCACGTCAATTGTTCTACCGGACGGGACCACCCTCGCGTCGATCCTGACGGTAGATGCCAGAAGAGTGCGGCAGGGAGATTAGGGCGGGCGGGGAACCCTCCCCGCCTCCGTTGTAAAGATCGATTCGGACTTTCCGTGCGTATGGGGATTATGCGTGAGGAGTCAAACTCAATGAATCTCTCGATGTGCATTGTGGTCACACATACATGGATCTCCCGTGCAGCTTGCCTGGCATTTCTAGGGCTTGCGGTCACGGCTCAGGGCCAGCAGTTTCTCATTGCGCCTACATACGCAACCCAAAGCTCGTATCCATCCGATGGCGGTGTGAACTCCGTGGCCGCGGCGGACTTCAATGGGGACGGAAAGATCGACGTGGTGGCTGTCCGATACGGCGGTCGCACCGTGAGCGTGCTGCTGGGCAACGGGGATGGCACCTTTCAGGAAAGTGTGGACTACGCCTGCGGTGATTTCGCCACTGCCGTTGTCACCGCGGATTTCAACCTCGATGGCAAGCCGGACATCGCGGTGATGGCCTACGGTGCCTTCATGAGCACGGTCTCGATTCTCATGGGCAACGGAGACGGCACGTTCCAATCCCACGTCGACTACCTGGTGGGGGTGCATCCGTTCTGGATCGCTGTAGGAGATGTGAATGGCGATGGTGCGCCGGATATTTTGACCGCCGACAGTAATCAAATGGGCGTCAGCGTACTCCTAAACCAGGGTAACGGAACATTCGGAATCAGCATGGATTTCGCAACCGGACAGGTTAGTCCTATTGCGATAGCTGATTTCAACGGCGACGGCAAGGCAGATCTGATACAGGCGGAATCTACGTCGACCTCGTCCCCAAGCCTGTTCTTGTTTTCGGGGAATGGCGACGGAACCTTTCAGTCACCAGTGGCTTATCCGTCCGGGAACTTCTCGAATTCTCTCGCGATCGCCGACTTCAACCACGATGGAAGCCTCGACATTGCTTCCCGGGGAGATTCCCTGGATCCCACGCTGAACGGCAGCGGGAGCGTTACTCCCAATTCCCTCACCGTCGGGGACTTCAACAAAGACGGGAGACTTGACCTGGCCGCAACGAACTCTAACAGCGTGACAATCCTGCTCGGGAACGGGAACGGTACGTTCCAGGCAGCAGTCAATTACGGCGCAGGAATGCTCCCACAATCCGTGGTGGCCGCCGATTTGAATGGCGACACAGCAGACGATCTCGTAGTAGCCAACTATAACGGTCTGGGTCAAGCCTTCGGCTCCACGGTATCAGTCTTGATGAGTAACGGATCTGGACGATTCCTGACTGACGAATATTACCCCACCGGAATCGGGCCCACGGCAATCGTGGCAGGAGATTTCAATGGCGACGGCAAACTTGATATGGCAGTAGCCAACGGCAATCCTTACACCAGACCTGACCAGACTGTCAGCGTGCTGCTGGGAAACGGCGACGGAACTTTTCAGTCTCATGCGGACTACCCGACCGGAAACTTCCCTATCTCAATCGCTAGCGGTGACTTTAACGGCGATGGCAAGCAAGACTTGGTCACTGCAAATCACGATGATGACACGGTGAGTGTGCTCTTGGCCAATAGCGATGGGACGTTTCGATCGCACGTAGACTACGCCGCCGACAGCTTCCCCTTTTCTGTAGTGGTAGGCGATTTCAATGGGGATGGGAAAAAGGACATTGCGGTTGCGTCCGTCGGAGATAATTCGGTTGGCATTCTGCTGGGAAATGGCGATGGAACCTTTCGCAGTCGTGTTGCTTATGCAACAGGTCCCGTCCCTGTCTTTGTTGCAGCCGGGGATGTCAACGGCGACGGCAAACTGGACCTAGCCACCGCGAATTCCGGGAATAACACCGTAAGTGTGTTGCTGGGCAAGGGCGATGGAACATTCGGCAACCATTTGGACATGCCTGCTGGCGGCGCTCCTCTCTCAATTGCCGTGAGCGACTTTAACGGCGACGGCAACGGTGACCTAGCAGTGGCGGACGGTGGCCTCAATTGTGGCTTGCTCTCATGCTCCAATGGTAGCCTGATTGCGATATTGCAGAGCAATGGGGATGGTACCTTCCTGCCCGCCGTTACCTTTCCTTCCGCAGAAGGTCCGCAGTGGATCGCGATTGGGGATTTCAATGCAGATGGAAAGTGGGATTTGGCGGTGGCCAACAGCGATATCCGCACCGACCCGGATGGACTTCTTTTCCTTGGTAACACTGCCAGCACCTTTTGGGGGAATGGCAATGGCACTTTCCGCCCCCACTTGGACTACCCTACTGCTGACGGAGCCTTCGCGCTAGCGGTAGCGGACCTCAACGGGGATCACAGGGACGATCTGGCGGTAGTCAATGCGACAAGCAGCTTGGTTACGGTGTTGTTGAATACACCAGGACCTCCAAACTTTATCCTGTCCGTGACCCAAGGAGGTGGAGGAGAAGTGGACAGCGTCCCTGCTGGGATCGACCGGTGCGAGGGACTTTGCAACGCGGCCTATCCAAGCGGCTCGCCGGTCACGCTGACGGCCATACCTAATCAGGGCAATATTTTTACGGGTTGGAGTGGTACCTGCACAGGGACGGGTTCTTGTACGGTAACCATGTCCGCAGACCATTCCATCACCGCCACGTTCGCAGCGACCTCAAGCATGTTTACGTTGAACGTCGCGAAGTCAGGATCCGGCAACGGGCTGGTAGCGGGTTCGAGCATTAATGGCTTGGGTCTTGACTGCGGCACTACTTGTTCCATGTCTGTGCCGCCGGGAGCCGCAATAGCATTGGGAGCCTTCGCCGATGCCGGGTCAAGCTTTTCCGGCTGGAGCGGTGCCGGTTGCGGTCCGGGACAAATCGAGTGCGTGGCCACGATGGATTCCAACAAAACGGTCACTGCGTCCTTCAAATCCGGCCCAACTCTTACACTCACAGTGCAGATCGGCGGGACGGCCTCTGGAGCAGTTCAAATCAGTAACATTGGTCCGTTTCCACCCACGAGTTGCACCAGTACATGCTCCCAGACTTATGGTTCCGGAACTCAACTGCTTCTCGATGCCGGGGCAAGCGGTTTTGATGGTTGGGGCGGTGCGTGCTCCGGCTCTGGCACGGGTACCTGTGGCATCACCATGACTTCCAGTTTAACGGTGGTTGCGACATTCAGCGCACCAGCGCCTGACTTTTCCGTGTCTTCCACCGCAGCTACGCCGGATGCGATCAGCCCGGGGCAGAGTTCTACATCCAGCGTGAGCATTGATGCAGTCAATGGTTTTACTAGTTCTGTTTCCCTGACCTGTTCGGTACAGCCGATACCGCAACTGTCACCCCAGTGCTCTGTAAGCCCGGGTTCAGTGAGTCCTGGCACCCCCGCCACGGTGACCGTAACCACCACCGCACCCACGATGGCGCTGGCTTCGCCCCCACGCTGGTCAGGCTTAGTCTGTGTTGTGTGGCTGCCGATGGTTGGCTTGACACTCGTCGCGATCAGCCTGGGCCCGCGGCGGAAAAGGAGAGTTAAATTGCTGGGCTTCCCGCTGTGCACTTTACTTTTTGCGGGAGTGATCTTTCAGGCAGCCTGCGGCGGCGGCAGCACCCAACAACATGGCAACCCCGGCACGCCGAAGGACCAGTACACAATCACGATCACCGGTACATCGGGATCTCTGGTGCATTCGACGCAAGTGGCACTCACGGTCCAATGATTCGGCGGGACAAGGGTAGGTCAACAACAAACTCCCGCCCTGTTTGCGTCGTAGGCGACCGTGGTTATGACGCGCAGTCTATCCGTAGGGCTTGCGGCTCCGCGGGATCAGGCCTTGGCTCGCGAAGCGAAACACTGAACATGGCAGTAGACTAGGCCGATGGCGATGGATGATAGAACGAACCTTCGCCTGGCTCAATCAGTTTCGCCGCCTGCGCGTGCGTTACGAAAAGCAAGCCGATATCCATGAGGCGTTCCTGACGCTTGGATGTGCTCTAATCTGCTGGCACTTCTTGCGGGCAGGCTAGTTGATGATTTACCAAGTTTACCCTTCTGCTTCCTGGAACGGGTACGCCCACCAGCGGCACGCCTCGCCTCGCCTCGCCTACTGTTCATTCTCGTTCCTCGGTGGAGAATGTTCCGATAGCGAGTTCGTGCGTACGGCTTTTCCAGCCGCATTTTCTGCCGGGGTTGTACTCGTTGTCGGAGTGAGTAAATTGGAGGCGTCCGTCCAGCACCGAAGGGTTTTGTAAGAGCTTCTAAGGCCCGCCGCGCTGGGTTAACGCTGAATCAATAACTCGCAAACCAGGTCGGTTCGGGTCATTGCTCGATAACTCCTGTGGTGGCTCTAACTCATTGAAAGTTGGCCGACGAGCGTCACTTGCGTGTTATGTCTCATCAGCGAGCAGCACGACTGCCATCTTGAGGGCTTCGATCTCCCTGTGCACCTGCCTCAGCTCTTCCTGCTTTCGACGCAGCCCTGCAAAGAGAGTCTGTGGGTTGCATGAATCGCGCACAGATCTCCGTAATTCTGAGCAACCCAGAACTGAACTGGGGAGGAGCTTTGATCGATCCCTTGCCTCATTGTCCGGAGGAAGTTGCGTGAGGAATTCCAGTCCCAAGCATTCGCCAGTACGATTACGAACCACCGCCGTAACGTGCGACGGCGTGGACGTTGGAAATTGAAGTTGCATCAGATCACCGGGCTTAAGAGCAACAGGGGCGTGCAGCGCCATACCCGCCCTGCTTATTTCGCTGCCACGAGCCGGAATCGGGGTGGTTAGAATCCCGCTTAGCGCGATGATGCGAACCGGCAGATCGACTTGATGGCGGGGCCATCGTCGGGTGCTTTGGACGTGATGCACTTCTCTTGATGTTCGTTCCATTTCGTCCCCAGTTTCGTGAGCAATCCCCACTGATGAGCCGGCAGCCTTACCCGTGCCCCAACCCGTTTAAAAGGGATCGCTCAGTCCGCCTATCGGCGTGCTGTCATATTTCAGTCGTCGTCAATCCAGAGAGTTGTCGCGCGAGATGTGACTTTTACATTCCGTTCTGGCCAGGGTTATTTGCTGTCCGCAGGTGCTCCAGGCAGAAAGCTACCGGTGCTGGACTACGAAGTGGTGGGCAAATCGATTCTGACTATGGGGCGAAGCACTTTCAAATTACGAACGTGCAGTCAAGCAGCAGTTACCACACCAATTCCAGAAATAAAGAGGGATCAGGGCCAATGACTAACGATCTTGCTGGTCGAACGTAACGGGGGCGCAATGTATTTCGCACCAACGCGGTGGTAATATCCGACTTTATTTCTTGGAACCAGCAGGCCGACGTGATGTCGCCGCTAACGACGAGTGTTCAATTTGGTGGGCATCATTTCAGTAGATGAACGTTGAGCAAATAGATCACACTTCCCAAGAGTGTAAGGACTGTAAAAGACCCAAGAATGACTCGAAAAACTCCTCGTCGCGCCGGTTTCCGATGAACTAGCGCTGCTCTGTATTTCTCTATCCACGCTTGCTCGCCAGGGTCCAAAAACGACTGAACGACCGCTCGCAGTCTGCGCTGATCGCCTTCCTCGAGTGCGACGAACCGGAACGGTTGCCGGGTCAAAGAAACAGGATTCAACATCTCTGCTGCGCCAAGCACCGGCCCTGTGTGAGTCAGGAACATCAACTTGATGCGGGAACCCCGATCCAGCATGTTCGGCATGCTGAGCAAGCCACCGGTAAGGGAAATGGTCTCCAATTCGCCTCGGTGACGGCGTCCGTCCGGCAATCGAAGGACAGCAGGGGTAATATCCGCAAGCCGTACACGCGGGCTGCGCCAATACGTGTGTGAGTGAGGAAGGTGAGTCATGTGCCTAGGTCGATTATGGAACGTGCTCGCGAAGAACAGAAGATTACGGAAGGAGTGGCGCGGTGCAAGTTACCCATCCCCGTCGCAAAATGCCGAGAGGTTTCGCTTTTGGAGCAAAATATCCCGTACGCCGCGACTCGACAGCATCCTCAGGATCCATTGCAAGTCCTGGCGGATGTGGTGAAGCAGGAAATACTGCGCACCGCACATCGGTCCGCAACGCGCCCGCAGTCCGCATTTGCTGCGCCCACTGGTTTGGGAATGTTTCTATGCTTCGTATCGGTCGATGACCAATTCATCCCCAACTTCAGTCCGGCTGCGAAAAATGGTGTGCGCGGGGAGCTCGATGACGCTTTCCGCGCGCAGTTTTGGCAGAATCACACGGAAACCCGTCATCCGGACGTTCGACGTCCACGCCTCAACCTCCCATCGGATCACCGCACGCAAAGCCGCGTAAGGGCACCCGCCAGCAAGAAAAAAGCGCCCTTTTCTAAAGTAGAAAATAGTAGAAACCCGAAACCTTCAATCTCCGCAAAAGCAAGCCTTTTAAGCTTCATAGATCGTTTCACCCGTGAAGGCGTTACTTACCCGGAAGGTCGGAACATGGCGTCTGTTCTCTGATAGCCAGACCGCCGCCTGCGACATCATGTCAACTTGGTCGTCGTGGCGGGCGTTAGGAAACATCAGTAGTTGCTCGATGAACGGTTCCGCCCAACCCGCATTCCGGTCTACATACCAATCGCCTGCTTGCCATCCTACCGCGGCGGCATGCATTCGAGAGACCTTGCCACCTTGGGGAGTGATCGCGACGATTCTGGAGAGGTTGGCTTGAAGAAGTTGGACCACAGCCGCTCCGTTCGCAGCATCTTCGACCAGAACAGCCCATACATAATGATGAAGTTTCCACTGGTTTGTAATCTCGGCTACGGTTGCCGCCACATCCAAACGCTTGTTGATCACGTTCAGAACGAATTTCTTTCTGCCCTTAACGCCGATGACCCCGATCGCTACATAGTCCGAAGTCGCAGTATTTTTGTAAGAGCAGTCCACTGAAATTATCTTCATATCAAAACTTGTCGGCAGCTTCTCGTCCGGTTGGCCGGTTCTCGGATCAACGCCTCCAAAGTAACGGACGTCGCCGCGTCTAATGTAGTTTCCTTCGGCAGGCGCAGGCCTTTGCTGATATTGCCCGGCGAAAACTAAGCGCTGTGAACGAAGTTCTTCCACAGCTGCTGGAGTGAAACGCTCCGGCATGAGGATATCGCCAGTTTCTCGTTCAACTATTCTCCCTGAAATAGGGAAGACCCACTTCTCGTGCTCCTCTGCCTCCAGCGGCATGCGAATGAGCTTCCAAATCCCAGCCTCATGTTCAAGCAGATAACCGGTCAGATCTAATTCATGCAAGCGCTGCATCACCAAAATGATTGCCCCTGTTGCCGGATCGTTAAGCCGGCTCCGAAGGGTCCCACCCATCCAGTTGTTCGCATATGTTCTTTCAGCATCGCTTAGGGCCTGTTCGGCGCTGACTGGGTCATCAACAATGGCAGTGTCACAGCCTCGGCCCCATGCCGTTGCTCCGACACTCGTAGCGATCATCTGACCACCCCGAGTGTTCATGAACTGTTCGGTTCGGTTGCAATCATCTGTGAGTTGGAAGAGGTTGCCCCACAAATTTCTGAACCACATACTTTGCAGCAACCTTCGCCGCTGAGCAGAGTGCTCAGTGCTCAGAGCAAGATTGTAGCTGGCCGTTAAGAAATGGTGCGATGGCTCAGTGAGCCAGGTCCAAACCGGGAAAATAATGGTCACGAATGTTGACTTTAATGTGCGGGGTGGGACATTGATAATCAATCTCCGCAATTCACGTCTCTTGACGAGAACGAGGTGTTCACACAGATAGTCGTAGTGCCAGCTCCAGACGAGTTTTCGGCCGGGATGAAGAATGGGCCACGCTTGTTTGGCAAATTCAGCGAGATCGTTCTCGAGCACGACTCGATGCAGCGCTTGAGCAATTTCTATCCCAGGAAAAGAAGCAGCTTTACCTTTGCGCTTCATTGTTCCCCTCTGTACTCTGTTCGTCTGGCCCAGATTCCTGAGCTGGCATCTGATCGTCTTCCTTGGGAGCCTTTGCACCAAAACGATCGATCATGTAATGCGCCCAAGCTAATGCATCATCGAGGGTGATTTCGGGTTCATTCGTTGTGCTTTCCTCATCTAAGCTGCTTATCGGCTTTGGTAATGGGTGCGTGTACCTCATGAATGACGAGTAGATGTTTATCTGGTCCCCTTTGTGAGTATCGGGATCGCGAGCGATCCTCACGAGTTCCGCGACGGGATCACACCCAAGTTCCGCGAGTTTTTGGCGCAGCACGAG
>WNGK01007005.1_pt1 | contig 11839 bp, 11 predicted proteins | sample 5400601 | NCBI WGS metagenome assembly WNGK01 (sample SAMN13153376, study PRJNA577476) | soil metagenome | isolation source: 60 cm soil or saprolite under Garry oak tree replicate 1 | place: USA:California | collected 2016-06-15
AGAACCCGCTTCGAGACCCACCAAGGTGGTCCAGGAGCAATCGTCGATCTTCTCGAACAGCCTGGCAAGCCGAGAGGACTCATCAGCGTTGGAACTGTGCATCATGTAGCTTGGCGAACGCCGAGTGATGAGGATCAGAAAGGCTGGCGTCAGACACTGGTGGAAGCTGGGCTGAACGTTACACCCATAATTGACCGAAAATACTTCCACTCAATCTACTACCGAGAACCCGGAGGAGTGCTCTTTGAGATCGCGACAGAGCCTCCTGGATTTACTGTGGATCAGCCACTCGCGGAGCTGGGCTCTCGTTTGATGCTACCGCCATGGCTTGACTTGAGAAGGACAGAGGTGGAGGCCGGTCTGCCGAAGATTAGCGTTCCTAAGCCGGTTCCTGCAAGGTGACCCCTTCGATGAGCGGGTCTAGTGAATCCTAGGTCTTCTTCTCGGCGTCGCTCTCAAGGACCCTTGAGACAACATAGGTTCGTACCAGACTTGTGCCCGCTGATAGTAGGACGAAGCCGATTATTGCAGACAGTAGGCCAGCGACGACCTCAGTCGCGGGTGGACTTATGAGACTGATGGCCGCTAGGAAGAAGTAGATAGATGTGGCTATCATCGCGATTCCGACCCAGAGCGCGACGCTCGAAAACTTAGGGGGCACTTCCTAACACCCCTCTTGAAGATTATCCCCTTCGTCCATCAGCCTAACCCCATAGCAGTTTGATGATGAACCTTGCAATGCTCTCCAATGTTGCGGCCCAATGATCGATTTGCTTCACTATGTTCTTCGCAGAGTTTGAGGCCAGTACCTCCGGCCGAGAAGCCGGGTTCCGGATGACGCCAACTGTCGAGAGAAAGTCGTTGAAGATGGGCCCTGGCCCCTGCGAAAAAATCAAGATGAGAAGGATGATTGAAGCCGCTGTCAGAGACAGGTATAGAGACCTCCTTGCAGTACTCGGTTTTTTTTCCGCGACTGCGACCATACTTTCCGCGCAATGTCGGTAATTTGAGAGAATGCTATTTCCTCCGCGTCGGCTCTGCTCATGGTATATCTCATCACTACGGGCTCAACAAGTTCTCGCATCGCCCAGACGACGCCGCCTGCGACGGTGATAGTTGTGAGTATGAGGTAGAAGTTTGACTCAAGATATAGGCCTCCGAGTGTCGCTAGAGGTTCCGGCAGAATCTTCACTTGCGCTGTAACAAGGCTCATTACGAGTGCGACGATAGCCATGGTGCCTAAGGCCGCAGATACTGGAAGGATAAAGTCGAATCCGAAGGTAACGGCCCGGAGAAGAGGTGGACCACGTGACTCACTATCGAGTGCCCGTCCAGAAAGAACCCTAGCGGCTCGCAGATAGTTGAAACCCACAAGAGTCGTGAATGAGGATAACACAACGCTAGCAGCTACGAAAAAGTCCACTTGCCCTACGGTCGACGCCACAAACAGCAAGAGTACGGTCTGAAGGATGATGAGTGTTGAGGGCCGTGCAGAAAATAGGGCGTAGAGTGAGGCCGCGATGAGTATCCACGGGGCCAAACTTACCAGTTGAAGAAAGGCACTCACCAGCCAGACCTCCAGCCAGACTGTGTACTGCGGAGGTTGAACAGAAGCTAGAATAGGGTTAGAGTGAGAAATCGAGATGCTGAGCAGTAGAATCTCTATGATGACAACCGGCGAGGCCAGAGCATAATACCATAGTGCCTGGGGATGGGTTCTGTCCCAGCTATGTGACATTAGGATCCTCCCAGGCGTCTATGATTCTCTACTCTCTCGATGAGGGATGAGAAGAGATCTTTGGGTCCTACATCGATGAGAGGAATTCCTTGAATGGCTGCTTGCTTCACGATTTCCTTTCTTGTCCGCCACTGGTACGCGGTACGGATTGTGAATAGTACGCGGTTTAATCCTTTGAATCCCTGAGATTCGAAGAGGGGGGTGTATGGAGAGATGATTACAGCCTCATTTCTCATGGCGACGAGTTGTTTGAGAGGCTCAATTTCCGACTTGGTCTCAAGGTCTGTGAGGATGAGGAAGAGGGTTCGCCCCTTGACCCTGCCCAGCGAGAGGGACCTTCTCACCGCCGATGACATTTCTCTCCAGTCCCCGGCCGCGGTTGGTTGAAGCCCGCCTAGACTGTTGAGAATTCTCGTAATCTGGAGTTGTCCTCGGCCCAGTGGAATGACGCTTGCGGGGTCTTTGCCTTGTATTATCGTCAGTCCAAAGAGGTCGCCACGTCTGGTGAGGTACGAGATTAGGGAGGCTATCGCTCTTGCTGAGTAGTCGAGTTTAGTTTGTCCGGCCTGGCCATAAGCCATTGTATCTGAAGCGTCAAGAAGTAACATGACGTTGAGCGGGGTTTCCGCATAAAGCTCTCTGACCATCAGCTCTCCGGTTCGAGCGGTAGACTTCCACTCAATTCTCTTGTAAGGGTCCCCATAGGTATACTCGCGGATGTCGGCGAACTCGATTCCCTCGCCCTTCCGAGGAGATGCGAGTGAGCTTGAGAATGTTGAGAATGCTTCTGCTTTGAGGTTTCCACGGACTAGCTCTCTTCCCCGAGGGGCGACTTCTACTTCATCTTCAACGATTATGTCGCGCTGGTAGAAGAAGAGCCCTGCAAGGTCGCGCATTACTAGGTGCAGGGTTCCGAAGGCTTGTTTACCAATCGATGTAGGTTCTATCTCATACTGGAGCCTGGTGAAGCCCTTTGCTCGGATCGGGAGTAGGGCTGCGTTGGACCCTGATTTCAGTCTGAAGAATGGGGGGTAGCTGTCAAAGATTTCGAGTCTTATGCCGATGAATGTTTCGTTTGTGAGTTGGAGAGATACGACCAGTCGCTTGTCCTCGTCAATCGACTTGTTGTGCGCTCTTGAGACTTGTAGCTTGTTGAGGGCCGCGATTCTTATCTGCAGTACCAGTCTAGTTGTGTAGTAGAAGAGGAAGAGGCCAATTCCGGTATAGACCACTGCTATGGTTTGCCGGCCAATCTGGAGTAGCCCGAAAGTTATCAGAACCGCGGCCAGTAGGAGGACCGCGGTCCCACGAGGGCTTCTCAGAAGAGGCATTTGTCACGGCACCTTCACGGTGTTCATGATTGCTTTGGCGATGGCGGCCTGGCTTTTCCCATCGAGTAATGCTTCCTGGGTCAGTATGAGTCTGTGGGGGAGGACGTGTCGGGCCACACGCTTGATATCGTCGGGGATGACGTAGTCTCTTCCTTCGAGAAGGGCTATTGCTGAGGAGGCTGTTTGAAGCGCGGTTGCCGCTCGGGGTGAGCCTCCCAGCCTAACGGAAGGATGCTTTCTGGTTGCCTCAACGATGTCGGCTATGTAGCCGGCGACGGAATCGTCTACGTTGACCTCCCAGAGTTGTTGGACAACGTCGTGAATCGTCTTTTCGTCCACGACTGGGCTTAGATTCCACTCGTAGATTTCTCTCAGTCTCTTGAGAATCTGTATGGTTTCATCTCTCGACGGATACCCGATTTCGATTCGCATTAGAAAACGGTCTATCTGTGCTTCAGGTAACTGGTATGTGCCCTCGAACTCTATCGGGTTTTGAGTGGCGAGGACGATGAAGGGTCGTGGGAGCTGCATCGTAGTTCCTTCGATCGTCACCTGTTTTTCCTGCATTGCCTCGAGAAGAGCTGACTGGGTTTTTGGAGAGGCCCGGTTGATTTCATCTGCGAGTATGATGTTCGCGAATATGGGTCCCTGACGAAGTCTGAAGTCAGATGATTTCTGGTCGAAGACAAATGTCCCCACAATGTCTGAAGGCAGGAGATCTGGGGTGAACTGGATCCGTCGGAATTGGAGGCTTAGAGAATTTGCCAAGGCCTTCGCAATAATCGTCTTAGCAACACCAGGGACTCCTTGGAGAAGAGCGTGCCCGCCTGCTATCAGGCAGGCTACAATCATCTTCACCTCTTCATTCTTGCCTACGACGACCTTCCCAACCTCTGAGGAAATCTGATCAGAGAACTCCTTGACACGCTGCGGGCTGATCTTTAGACCCGCGGTCGTACTATGGCTCGTGGCTTTCTAATCCCTCCAGAGCTTATACTCCAGCAGTTTTTTGTCATCGGAACCCGTCATTGTGAGCCCGAGCAAATTGAGAATCTCTTCAGTTTCCGCGCAAAGTCTCTCAAAAGTCCTCTTCCAGCGCAGGACTGGTGGCAAAAGAAATCGCAGCTTGCCTTCAGCGTACTGGGAAAGCTTGAACAGTCTTGAAAGGACCCGGGTCGCGTCCCGTGCTCCTTTATCACCCAGCCTCTGGGCTAGATCTTCATAACCTACAAAGGAAGCGCTTGAGCCAAACTCTCTAACTATAACAGAGTCCATCACGTCGTAAAGCTGTTGAAGTGTCCCAACGTAGAATTCTCTGTCTCTTGTGGTTCTGAGAAATCTGGTTTTTTCCCTCGATTCTGCGACGATTGATTTTTCCACGCTTGGTATCGGGTCATCGTCCTTTCCCCGGCTCTCTGCTGCGTACTTGCTAGTCAGAATTCCGTACACGGAGGACGTTGTGAAAAAGACTGCGATTATTGCATAGGGCCCTAAGGCTTGCAGGAATCCCGTATAGAATTCGTTTGTACCTGAGATCCAAGATGAAAGGGCTAGGGCAAACAGTCGGGCGATTGAAAGGTTTAGGCCCGCCGAGCCTTGAACGTTTATGACTGGAACAGCATAATGAGCATTGTCCAGTATTATGGTGGCGTTTCCGTCGGATCGCGTCACCCATTCGACCGTAGATTTGACGAACGCATGCTCATCCACTCCAAGCTCTGAAAATTTCGCGTTGTATGCTGTTGAAAATGGAGCAGAGTCTGAGACTATGATTGCTCTTGAACCGTTCAGTTCTCCCGAGACGCCGACGATTCTCGGACCCTTGGTTACGTTTGCTTTCAAGCTAAAGTCATTCGAAATCTCCGTCGAATTCGGGCTTGAAGTTGCGAATGGAGTGACAAAGGTCTGGTTTTGAAGTATAATTGGCGAAGCGATATCGAAAACGCCTATAGCATTGCCTGAGCCTAGATGAGACGCGGCTGTAAACACTCGAGCGTCCAGAAAAGGACTGGTGGGGTCTGTAATCACGTCCCCTGCCACTCTAATTTGGAACAACGAGGTGAGGAAGGAATTGTTGGTGTCATTTCCCTCCGCCATAAGCAGCGACAGGCTGCCATTCCGGTACCTTTCGCTGATGATCCTGGCCTCGTCCCTGGTAAAGCTGTGATTTTGATCGGGCCCTATCAATGCGTACACAACTTTTCCGGTGCCGTCTAACTCATTGAGCAAGGACTGCGTCGAGTTCACAATAACAACTCGGTAGTTTGACCGAAGATAGCCCACGAACGGAGACATGCTCTTGAACGTTCTAGAGTCCTCATGTGAAGTTCCTCCGCCGTTGACCGGCAATTGCAGGGCGGAAGGCGAGTACAGGACCGCAACCAGTGCTACGAGCAGTAGCAGCCCAAGAAATTTCCGAAGACTCATCAGTCTCCAGCGCTCAACCTTACGCCTTGCCGCTCGCTCCTCTCTAGTCAACACTTGAGCCAGAGTGACCGAGATCAGTAGAATGGCAGCTAGTCCGACAAACGGTCCAAACAGGAAGGAGATGTAGACAGCTAAGAGAATGAAAAGAACGAGGAGGACTTTCCTCGTGGTGGGCGAATATCTTCTCCCCTGGGGTCTAGGAGTTGCGGGTAGGCTTGACGGGATCTTTGGAGCCACTTGCCGGCGGCCCTTCTACGCTGAGCGTGTTTTCTCTGGCCTCATCGACGTCTGTACGTGTTACTTCTCTTCCGGAGAACATTGCCTTCTCGTAAATTGCGGAGACTTGTCCGACCAGTTTTGCATCCGACAGCGGCGCGCACTTTGCTGAGAATTCTCTATGGGTTTCGAAGTGCAGTTTTGTAACTCCTTTCTTGCCCATCGCGGCCACAGTTCTTCTGAAATAATAGACGACCATATCTCGAGCGCTTCCCAGGCTTAGACTCATCTCAGGTCTCTCCAGACCTTCAGAATGTTTCGGACTGGAGCTTCTTGCTCGAAGAGCGTCAAATGAGAATGGAGTCCTTCTCGTCATTACGAGTGCAGCACCGACGATTGCAGCGATAAAAGGCACAATGAATATCGGGTTGATTCCTCCCAGTTGAAAACCGGTCCCGACACTCGGGGAGACCGGAGGAAGTCCCGGTGCGAACCCGCCCCCGTTGGGTCCAGAAACACTCAGGTTTGGCGGTGGAGGAATCGTGACGGCTCCTGGGGAAGAACCGTCCAAGCCCCGCAACAGATCCTGAATCTGCTGAGAATCCTGAGCTAGACTCAAGGCAGTCGACGGATCGATACCTCTCAAAAGGTTGGATAGGGTTGAAAGATCACCGGCAACCCGGGCTGGGTCCATTCCCGTAAGATGCGCAGGCACTCCTTCCTGATTCGGATCGCCCAGCAAGGATTTCAAGACATTCGCATCGACGGAGACCCCGTTTGGTTCAACTTTGAGGCTCTGGACCAGGTCCTTCAGAGAGGGGGAGATGCCTGTTCCATTAGAGGAAGTGACATAGGACTGCAAATTGCGGATAGTTTGAGCTGCGTCAGTATTGTTGCCAGTTTGAACATCCTTCCTGAGCTGGTCGACCAGAGGCTCGGGCAGCGTATTATTACCTCCTTGGTTGAGCTTGTCTATCGCGTCAACAGTCTTGGTGGCGTTCGGGCTCGGAGAGTATTGACCTGGAGAAGGATTTGTAGGAATCAGTGTGATGATTCCCGTGTTCGAATCATCGGAGGCTGCGACTGTCGAGGCCAAGGTGCAGAATAGCAAAACCAGCAACAGTTGAAGCAGTAGGACTTTGGATAGACTAGACAATCAAGTTGAAAATGATAAAATTCCTCATATAACCCTATGGGCTGAGCTCTTCGAATTTAAGCGAGGACACCGTGACCAAGGGGCATTCTTCTGGGATAGCCCTTGCTATCTTGGGGCTGCTGTCACTGCACGCTTGAGCCCATTGGACGGGAATACGAGCACCTCTCTCCTCTAAATCTTCCCAAGCCAGTCCCTGTTCAAGAGCATTGTTCAGCACAAAACTGGGTTTCACGCACAAGTACGTTCCAGGGACTAGGGACTGGCTGACCCTGCTGCTTCTCCACGGGACCGGAGGAGACGAGAATGAAATGCTCCCGTTAGGCCGAGAACTCGCCCCCGGCTCCTCCCTCCTCAGCCCTCGAGGTAGAGTGTTGGAGAATGGAATGTCGCGATACTTTCGCAGGTTCAACGACAGATTCTTCGACTACGGAGACATGAGAGACCAAACATTTGCACTGATCGACTTCATCAAAACTGCCGCGGAAGAGTACGGATTTGACCATCGACGAGTAGTAGCAGTTGGTTACTCGAACGGAGCCAACATGGCCGGAAGCATACTGCTACACAACCCGTACGCGCTGAAGGCTGCTGTTCTTTTCCGGCCGATGGTCCCATTCACCCCTATCATCCCGCTGAAACAGGAGGGAAAACACGTGTACATTTCAGGGGGCACAAATGACGACATGGTCCCTCAAGGTGAGACAGAGCAGCTAGAAAGAATGCTGAAGAAAGCTGGTGCCAACGTGGTTGTCAAATGGACTGAGGCCGGACACGCTCTCACCCCGGAGGATGTAGAAGGCGCGAAAGTATGGTTCCGAGAAAACCTTGGCGAGTGAGGCTACAAGCCGGGAACGGGCGCCTCTAGCTCTTTCTCACTGCAGTCCTAATCTTACATTTCATCGGTACTGACTAACCTCTTAATTACGAGCCTTTTCAAAGGACCCATCAGTGAAGGATTACGGACTTTCTGAAAGAGGCCAAGGCCATCGAGGCCGAGATAATCAAGACGAGACGCGAAATCCACGCCCATCCAGAGCTAGCTTATCATGAGGAGGCAACAGCCAAGCTCGTTGCCGACCGGCTGAAAGCCCTTGGAATAGAAGTCAGGACAAAGGTCGGGGGGACGGGAGTACTCGGGACCCTCAAAGGAAAGGGCAAGGGAAAGGTTGTGGCCCTGAGAGCCGACATGGACGCTCTACCGCTCGACGAAATGGCAGAGGTCGACTTCAAATCCGGCGTGAAGGGAGTAATGCACGCTTGCGGTCATGACACCCATGTAGCCATGCTTCTCGGAACTGCAAAACTACTCGCCAACCACAAGGACGAGCTACAAGGCACGGTAAAATTCCTCTTCCAACCTGCAGAAGAACATGGGGGACGCGGCGGAGCAAAACCTATGATCGAAGACGGAGTCATGGGGAACCCAAAGGTCGACTATGTTTTCGGACTGCACATTGACGGAGACGAGGAATCAGGAGTTCTTGCATATCGCGGAGGGCCGATTATGGCGGCACCGGACACGTTCAAAATCAAGATCACGGGAAAAGGAGGCCACGGCTCAGCTCCACACCAAACAATAGACCCGGTCTATATTGCGGCACAGGTGATAATTGCGGTCCAGGGAGTATCAGGCAGGATGATAGACCCCATCCAGCCATTCGTCATCACCGTGGGCGCAGTTCACTCTGGGACCAAGGAGAACATCATCCCAGACGAAGCGGTCCTTGACGGAACAATACGGACGCTAGAGGAGGCAACAAGGAAGAGGGCTAAGGAGAAGCTTGTTGAAGTCGTTAAGGGCGTTTCGAAAGCATTCGGCGCTTCGGCCGAGGTAGAGTTTGAGGAAGATGCCTACCCAGTAACTGTGAACGATGAGAAGGTGACAGAGGAAGCGGCAAAAGTACTTCGAAAGTTGCCGGGAGCGAAGGTGAAGGTCAGAAACCAGCTACTCGGAGGTGAAGACTTCTCCAGATTCCTCATCGAGGCACCTGGGACCTTCTACTTCCTCGGGACAAAGAACACGTCCAAGGGATGCGTCTATCCTAATCACAGTTCACGGTTCCTTGTCGACGAAGATGTCCTCAAACTTGGAACAGCATCTCTTGCACTCCTAGCAATGGAGTTTACGAAGCCATAGGACTGCGGATTCTACAGAAACAACGGTCTCTAACTTAATTGACAAGCTTCCAACATGCCAATCTACCGCCAGCTACCGGCAGTACGGCAGTGGGATTAAAGTGCGGAGTAGCGGTAGGAAAAGTGATTCTCGTCATCACGATTTTCCTAAACCCCACCCTGACTTGAAAGTAGGCGTAAGCTTCACGAATGGTGCCTCACCCTCCTTCCACGGGTCCCGTTTGACCCAGTCCAGCTTGGAATGGAACAGTTTGTACAATCGGCGGTATTCCTCGCCTTTCTCGATAAGCTCGACAGGACCACTAATCAGCAGCAGTTTCTGGGTCCCCGCTGTGTCTACGAGTATTGCGGCCTGAGGGTTCTCACGCAGATTCCTAAGCTTCCGCGTTCCATAATCGGTGACAATGTAGGCAAAATTATCGTCCCATACGTAGGACACTGGGACCACATGAGGCTCGCCTGTCTTGGATGCGGAGGCTAACCTGCACATCTCATTCTGCTGGAGGAACTTGATCTCCCTTGGGGTGAACTTGACAGGACCTGACGACTTTACCAAAGGATCGTTCCCGTCGCTCAGACTGAAGCTTTTGGATATAACCTTGGAGGGCTTAGCTTTCTACTCAGCACCTGTGTGTATCCTAAGTGAACTCTTTCCTCTCGAATAATACTAGTCCCAGAATGGCTGTGATCACGAAATATCCTGCCATGATTGTGAGTCCTTGGACGATTGTAGGAGCGTATATCAAGAATTCGCGACCGGCATCACCTCTTCGAACCACCTGCGTCGTAGGATAAGGATCTTGGAGCACGTTGCCGATAATTGACGAACCGTACGATATGATGAACCAGGGCTCAATGTGACCGAAGTTGTTCACTATCAGTGAGATTAGGTTGAAGACGAAGAGGAATAGAAGTGCCGTTATGAGAATAGACATGGAACTGGACTTGAATAGAGAGCTGAAGAAGAAGGTGAAACCAAGTACTGATGCAAGATAGAGAATTGAGAATAGGAGCGATTCTCCGAATTGGACGGGAACGTTCATGCCAAAGTAGTAGAGACCGTTTCCAATCGTAATGACCGCGAAAACCGCGAATATCATAAGTGAGGCTATCAACGCACCTATCCACTTTCCAATGTAGACCGATGATCGGCGAAGCGGGTTCGGGACCAGAAAATACCCTGTCTTGTTCTGAAACTCGCCAGAAATCGCGTCTCCTCCGAACGCAATGCCGTTGATGGCGATGATTAGAGGTATCCACGCACCCCACCAGAACGAGTAAAAGGCCAGCGGCGTTGCCGCAAACGTGCTGATTCCCAGATAGGCGATCAAGAACGTGAGGAGCCCGCTTATGATTAGACTAATTATGAGGAGGACAAAGAATCTTCGTGACCTGAAATAGTTCACAAGTTCATACTTTGTCACCGTTCCAACCTGCGCAAGGCTGCCAGGAAGGACATGGAGCAACGGACTCGAGACCGCCGTAGTTATCTTGTTCACTGCCTTCTCACATCGTATCCTTAATCAGATTGAGATACGAGTCCTCGAGTGATGAGCTCGAGGGTCTGAAACTAATGAGCCCTATGTTCATTTTTGCGAGCTCTGCAAGCAGTCTCGCCTGTCGATCCAATCCTCCTGAGAACTTGAACCGGAGACTCCTTGGATTAATCATCTCAACTGAGACAACGCCGTCTAGGCCAGAGATACCATCGTTAATGGTTTGCTGGTCAATGTCTCGCATTAGCTCAGCCTCCAGCACACTGCCTCCACCATCCTGCGAGAACCTTGCCGTAACATTCGCGAGTTTGTCATAGACCAATAGCTTGCCGTGATCGATCATCGCCACCTCGTCACAAACCTCGGCCACTTCGTTCAACAAGTGAGAACTCATGAACACTAGCCTGTTCTTGCGTTTCAACGACCTGACAATGTCCCTGACCTCAGCCTGACCACGAGGGTCAAGCCCCGTCGTGGGCTCATCTAAGATGACGATCTCTGGCTCAGTCAGCAATGCCGCGGCAATGTTGATTCTCTGCTTCATTCCCTTGGAGAATTTGCCAACCTTCTTGTCAGCCCATTCCTCCATCTTAACTTCCTGCAAGACTTCACTAATCCTACCAGATCGTTGATTCTTCGGAATACCCCGAATCTCACCAATCATCGATAAAGCCTCCCGTGGAGTCAACGCAGGATAGATTTCGGGAGTCTCAATCAGCGTCCCACAAGGGTCAAGAGCTTTCTTCTTTTCCGCGTGAACGTCAATCCCGTTAATCAGCGCCTTTCCCTCTGATGCCCGAATCAAATCGGTGAAAATCTTCAGAGTAGTTGTCTTTCCGGCACCGTTCGGTCCTAGAAATCCGACGCATTTCGCTCCCTCTATCTTGAGGTTCAGATTTGACAGTGCAGTGAAGGAGCCGAACCTCTTCGTCAGGTTCACGGCTTCCAGCTTTGGTTCGGGCAATTATTCTCAACTTATCGAATACGAAATGCTGCATCAGATAAGGAATTTCCTAGTCCCGACTTTTTGAAGAATGCCCACTTCCTTGAGTCTTCGCGTAAGAACGAAGGTTTGCTATCGCTCCTTCTTCCCAGGCCCTTTCAGCCATCCGCCTAAGCCCATGTTGGACTCCTGGACCTTCGCCGGGCTGTTGTCGATCTGAACGTGGCCATTGTTGCTGAGCTGTAGGCGTCGCCATCTCGTGTCGCTCACGGTCCCGCGGATGGTCCTTGCCCTCGCGTAGTGCTGGATACTTCCGTGCTCCTCATGTCAAAGATTCCGTCACACAACGCTTCGAAATTCCTGTAGAAGGTTTCAGAGGCGATGCCCCTGACGAAG
>WNGK01008241.1_pt1 | contig 11836 bp, 8 predicted proteins | sample 5400601 | NCBI WGS metagenome assembly WNGK01 (sample SAMN13153376, study PRJNA577476) | soil metagenome | isolation source: 60 cm soil or saprolite under Garry oak tree replicate 1 | place: USA:California | collected 2016-06-15
TTCTTCTCCGGCGTCTTGAAAAGGTTCTCGAGCGACTGGCTCGACTCGTCCTCCTTCTGCTGCTCCTGCTGCTCCGTGGGCGCCGGACCCTGCTGCGGCGCCTCACTTGGCGGCAACTGGATCTGGACCTTGGTCGGATCGACCTTGCTCTCGCCGGCCTTGTAGACCATCACCATCTGCGGGAACGCTATGACCAGTCCGATCATGATGATCTGGATCAGCACGAACGGCACTGCGCCCCAGTAGATCTGCCCGGTTGTCACGCCCGGCGTCATCTTCTTGGTGATCTTGTCGATGTAGTCCTTGGCCGGCGCGACGCTGCGCAAATAGAAAAGGGCGAAGCCGAACGGCGGATGCATGAACGAGGTCTGCATGTTGACACCGAGCAGCACGCCGAACCAGATCAGGTCGATCCCCAGCTTGTCGGCGACGGGACCGACCAGGGGAATGATGATGAACGACAGCTCGAAGAAATCGAGAAAGAACGCCAGCACGAAGATCACGATGTTGACGACGATCAGGAAGCCGAGCTGGCCACCGGGAAGGCCGCCCAGGAGGTGCTCGACCCAGACGTGGCCGTTGACGGCGTAGAAGGTCAGGCTGAACACCCGCGCGCCGATCAGGATGAACACGACGAACGTCGACAGCTTCGCGGTCGTGTCCATCGCCTGTTTGAGCAACTTCCACGACAGTCTCCGCCGGGCGACCGCCATGATCAGCGCGCCGGTCGCGCCCATCGCGCCGCCCTCGGTCGGCGTCGCCACGCCCAGGAAGATCGTGCCCAGCACCAGGAAGATCAGCGCCAGCGGCGGAATGAGCACGAACGTGACGCGCTCGGCGAGCCGCGACAGCAACCCGAACTTCAGCAGGTGATTGATCACCGCGGCGAAGAACGCGACACCGGTGCCGACGCAGGTCGAGATGACGAGCGTCTCGTCGGTCGGCGTTCCGGCCGCGAGGTACCACTTGGCGAAGGCGACCGCGGCAACCACGGAAACGATGGTCAGCATCAGCAGCGACCGCGTGCCGCCGGACCCGTCGGGCTCTCGCAGCGTCCGCGCTTCGAGCGGCAGCGCCGGCGCCCACTTCGGCTTGATTGTGCAGACGCCGAAGGCGTAAACGGCATAAAGCGCCGCCAGCGTGATGCCGGGGATGAATGCGCCGGCATACATGTCGCCGACCGACTTGCCGAGCTGGTCGGCCATGATGATCAGCACCAGCGAGGGCGGAATGATCTGGGCCAGCGTCCCCGACGCGGCGATGACCCCCGAAGCGAAGCGCCGGTCGTAGCCGTAGCGCAGCATGATCGGCAGCGAGATGAGCCCCATCGAGATCACCGACGCGGCGACCACGCCGGTCGTCGCCGCGAGCAGCGCGCCGACGAAGATCACGGCGTAGGCGATGCCCCCGCGCACCGGGCCGAACACCTGGCCGATCGTGTCGAGCAGGTCCTCGGCCATGCCGCTGCGCTCGAGGATCAGCCCCATGAACGTGAAGAATGGGACGCACAACAGCGTGTCGTTGGACATCACACCCCACAGCCGCTCGGGCAGCGCCTGGATCAGCTGAGGTCCGAGCAGCCCGAGGTTGATGCCGAGGATCGCGTAGCCGATGCCCACCGCGGCGAGCGAGAACGCCACCGGATAGCCCAGCAGCAGCACGATCACCAAGGTCGCGAACATCAGCGGCGCGATGTATTGGATCAGGAGGGCGGTCATGGCTTGTCCTCCCGCAGCGTGGAGGCTTTCGCGAGCATCTCCTCTTCTCCGCGCTGCCGCGCGATATCCTCGGCAAGCTGCTCCTCGAGGGACTTTTCGTGGTGCTTCTCGGACGGGTCGGGGATGAGACCGCGAAGGAACGCAATGCGCTTGATCAGCTCCGAGACGCCCTGGACGAGCAGAAGCAAGAAGCCGATCGGGACCAGGAGCCGCGCGGGCCAGATGATGAGCCCGCCGGCATTGGTGGAGATTTCGTGCCGTTCATAGGCATCGACGAACACCGGCCACGCCAGCCACATGAGCAGGAATGCCATCGGGAACAGGAAGAACACGGTACCGACGATGTCGATCCACGCCTGCGCCCTCTTCGATAGTCGGCCAGCGATGACGTCGATCCGCACGTGATCGTTGCGTAGCAGCGTGTACCCGGCCAGGAACAGGAAGATCGCCGAGAACAGGTACCACTGGATCTCGAGGAAGGAATTCGAGCTGACGTTGAACGCTTTGCGGACGACCGCGTTGGCCGCGCTGATGAGCACCGTGACCAGCACCAGCCAGTAGAACGCGTGGCCGATGCGTTCGCTCAGCCAGTCGATGATCCGGGACACCGAGAGCAAGGACGACACTGAGCACCCCCTGAGCGGTCATGGTGAAATTTTGGCGATTATAGGCGCATTCGCTCGCGGGACACCCCGCGGCCGATGTTTGCCAATCAGTGCCGGCCGCAAGGGGTGGGATGCTAAACTCCAATGCTTCCCGACGCCGCAGGCTGTCCTCACGCCAATGCCGCACCGCTCAACGACACTCGCCCAGGCCGACCCGGAGCTATGGGCCGCCATCACCGATGAGAACGCGCGCCAGGAGGCGCACATCGAGCTGATCGCCTCGGAAAACTACGCCAGCCGCGCGGTGCTGGCGGCACAGGGTTCGCAGCTCACCAACAAGTACGCCGAAGGCTATCCCGGAAAGCGCTATTACGGCGGATGCGAATATGTGGATGTGGCCGAGACGCTCGCCATCGACCGGGCCAAGAAGCTGTTCGACGCCAAGTTCGCCAACGTCCAGCCGCACTCAGGCGCGCAGGCCAACCAGGCCGTGTTCTTCGCGACGCTCAAGCCGGGCGACACCTTCCTCGGGATGGCGTTGCCGCACGGCGGGCACCTGACGCACGGCTCGCCGGTCAACCTGTCCGGCAAGTGGTTCCAGGTGGTCGCCTATGGGCTGGATCCGGCGACCGAGTTGATCGACTATGACGCCGCCGAGCGGCTCGCGCACGAGCACAAGCCGAAGCTCATCGTCGCCGGGGCCTCGGCGTACTCGCGCGTCATCGATTGGGAACGCTTCCGCGCCATCGCCGATTCCGTCGGCGCGTACCTCATGGCCGACATGGCGCACTACGCGGGACTCATCGCCGCGGGGCTCTATCCGAGCCCGGTCGGCATCGCCCACTTCGTGACCAGCACGACGCACAAGACGCTTCGCGGCCCACGCGGCGGGTTGATCCTCGCCGATATCGAGCACGAGAAGCTGATCAACTCCGCCGTGTTCCCCGGTCTGCAGGGGGGGCCGCTGATGCACGTGATCGCCGCCAAGGCCGTCGCGTTCAAGGAAGCACTGACGCATGAGTTCAAGGTCTATCAGCAGCGGGTACTCGAGAATGCGCGGGTGCTCGCGACCGTGCTGCGCGATCGCGGGTTGCGCATCGTCTCCGGCGGCACCGATTCGCACCTGTTCCTGGTCGACCTCCGTGCCAAGAAGATCACTGGCAAGGATGCCGAGGCGGCGCTCGGCCGCGCGCACATCACGGTCAACAAGAACGCGATACCCAACGATCCGGAAAAGCCGTTCGTCACCAGCGGCATCCGGCTCGGCAGCCCGGCGATCACCACCCGCGGCTTCACCGAGATCGAATGCGAGCAACTCGGGCACCTGATGGCGGATCTGCTCGACGCTCCGGATGACGACCGCACCATCCAGCGCGTTGCCGGCGCAGTGAGGGCGCTAACGACTAAATTTCCGGTTTATGTTTAGCGGCGCCGCTTCCAGTCACCTCCGATGAAGTGTCCGTTCTGCGGAAGTCCCGACACGCAGGTCGTCGATTCGCGCGTGTCGGAAGCCGGCGATTCGATCCGCCGCCGCAGGCGCTGTGCGGCCTGCCAGAAGCGCTTCACGACCTACGAGAACGCGGAGCTCCGTCTGCCGCAGGTCGTCAAGCAGAACGGCACGCGCGCCGACTTCGACGTCGACCGGATCCGCAATGGCTTCCAGCGCGCGCTGCACAAGCGCCCCGTGCCGACGGAGTACGTCGACCATGCGGTCGAGCGCATCGTGCAGCAGGTACTGGGCCTGGGCGAGCGCGAAATTCCATCGCGCCAGATCGGCGAAATGGTGATGCGCGAGCTCTACAAGCTCGACAAGGTCGCGTACATCCGCTTCGCCTCCGTCTACCGCAGCTTCCAGGACGCGGCCGATTTTCGCGACGCGCTGAAGGAAGTCGAGCCGGCGCCGCCACGGCGCAAATCGCGCTGAACGGATTGATTTAGGCCTACGAGGCGAAGTGACGGAGAAGCGTCGCCCAGGGCGTCGTCCCCGCGAACGCGGGGACCCAGCGTCTTTCGTCGCACGACACTGGATTCCCGCTTTCGCGGGAATGACGAATCTGTTCGGCCGATCGCGTCATCTCATTATCACAACATCAACAACGGCTGGCCTTAGATGACCGCGTTCGACGACCGCGAGCACATGCGCCGCGCGCTCGACCTCGCCGCGCGCGGGCTCTTCACGACGACCCCCAATCCGCGCGTCGGTTGCGTGATCGTGCGCGATGGTCGAGTGATCGGGGAGGGCTGGCACGAACGCGCCGGCGAGGCGCATGCCGAAGTGCGCGCCCTCGCCGACGTGCAGGCGCGCGGCGGCACGGCGCGCGGGGCGACGATCTACGTGACGCTCGAGCCATGCAATCACACCGGACGCACGCCGCCGTGCACCGACGCGCTGCTCGCCGCAGGCATCGTGCGGGCGGTGGTCGCCATGCGCGACCCCAACCCGTTGGCGGCGCGGGGCGCGGAGCGGCTCGCGGGCGCGGGCGTGGCCGTCGAGCAGGGGCTGTTCGAGGACGAGGCACGCGAGCTCAACGTCGGCTGGATCAAACGTGTCCAGGAAGGGCGACCGTGGGTGCGCGTCAAGATCGCCGCAAGCCTCGACGGCCGGACCGCGCTCGAGAACGGCGCGAGCCAGTGGATCACCGGGCCCGCGGCCCGCGCCGATGGTCATCGCTGGCGTGCGCGCGCGTGCGCCATCCTGACGGGGATCGGCACCGTGCTACAGGACGATCCGCAACTGACGGTGAGAGACGTCGAGACTCCACGCCAGCCGCTCAAGGTGATCGTCGATCGCCATGGAGAAACGCCGGCGAACGCACGCGTGCTTGAGGGCGATGCGCTGGTCATTTCCGCCGAGACGCCGCGGGTCACCTGGCCGGGCCGTGTGGAAAGCGTGATCCTGCGCGGCCCGGATGGCCGGGTCGATCTCGACGGAATGCTCAAGCTCCTCGCCGAGCGGGGGATCAACGAGGTTCACGTCGAGGCCGGGGCCAAGCTCAACGGCGCGCTGCTCGCGGCGGGACGAATCGATGAGCTCCTTGTCTATCTAGCGCCATCTCTGCTCGGCGATCCCGCCCGCGGTATGTTCGCGCTCCCCGCGCCGCTATCGCGTCTCGCCGAGCGCGTGCCGCTTTCGATCCGCACGGTGGATCGCATCGGCGAAGATTGGCGCATTCTGGCGCGCGTAGCGGCCAAGGCGACCTGATGTTCACCGGCATCGTTCAGGGCATCGGCCGCATCGCTACCGCAGCACCACGCGGCGATGGTCTGCGCATCACCGTCGACGTCGGCGCGCTGTCGATCGCAGACATTCGCCAGGGGGACAGCATCGCGGTGGCAGGCTGCTGCCTGACGGTGGTCGAGAAGGCTGGCGGCGCCCTATCCTTCGACATCTCGGCCGAAACGCTGGCGTGCACTGCCCGACTCGATCGGCCCGGCCGCGTCAACCTCGAGCAGGCACTCCGGCTCTCCGATCGGCTCGGAGGACACCTCCTCAGCGGGCATGTCGACGGCGTCGGTGTCGTTGCGCGCGTCGAGGCGGTCGGCGACGCCGACGGAAGCACGCGACTCGACATCGACACGCCGGCGGCGCTCGCGCGCTTCATCGCGCCCAAGGGCTCGATCGCGGTCGACGGCGTAAGCCTGACCGTCAACGCCGTGGCTGGACAGCGCTTTGCGGTCAACCTGATCCCGCATACACTGGCGGTGACGACGCTGGGTGAACTGGCGCCCGGAGCGCGAGTCAATCTTGAAGTGGACGTTATCGCGCGTTACGTCGCGCGGCTGCAGGAGCAGCCGTAAGAGGCTAGTGCAGAACGTCGCGAGCAGGGCCGGATGCCTTATTTGCCAACTGGGGCCCCTCAGTGGCCAATGAGCGCGACAGCGCAGACGGCCCGCGCAGCAGTTATGCATCGACAGGAGGAACCCATGGATATGTCTACCGTCGCTAGGCTGCCGCTGTGGATCGGCGGCCGCGCCGTGCCCGCGCGCACGACGCGCTACGGCGAAGTCACGAATCCCGCCACCGGCGAGGTGCTGCGCCACGTCCCGTTTGCGACCACGGAAGACGTCGATGCCGCGGTCGCGGCGGCGGTCGCCGCGTTCCCGGCATGGAAAGCAGCGCCGGCGCTGCGCCGCGCGCGTGTACTGATGCGCTTTCGCGAGCTCTTGGAGATGCACAAGAAGGATCTCGCGAGGCTCGTGTCGCAGGAGCACGGCAAGACGGTGGCCGACGCCGAAGGCTCCATCACGCGCGGCATCGAAGTCGTCGAGTTCGCGACCGGCATCGCGCATCTGCTCAAGGGCGAGTTCAGCGACAGCGTCGGCAGCGACGTCGACAGCTTTTCCCTGCGCCAGCCGGTCGGCGTTTGCGCCGGGATTACGCCGTTCAACTTTCCGGCGATGGTCCCGATGTGGATGTTCCCGGTTGCGATCGCGTGCGGCAACACGTTCATCCTCAAGCCTTCGGAGCGCGATCCGAGCATGAGTCTCAAGATGGCGGAGCTCGCGAAGCACGCGGGGCTGCCCGACGGCGTGCTCAACGTCGTGCACGGCGACAAGGAAGCGGTCGACGCGATCCTCAGGCATCCGGACATCAAGGCGGTGTCGTTCGTCGGCTCGACGCCGATCGCCCGCTATATCTACGAAACCGGCACGGCGCACGGCAAGCGCGTCCAGGCGCTGGGCGGCGCGAAGAACCACGCGGTCGTCCTGCCCGACGCGGATCTAGACTTCGCCACGGAAGCCCTGATCGGCGCTGGGTACGGGTCGGCCGGCGAACGCTGCATGGCGGTATCGGTGGTCGTCGCCGTCGGCGAGGCGGGCGACGTTCTTCGTGACAAGCTCGCCGAGCGTGCGCGGCGAATCGTCGTCGGACCGGGAGATCACGCCGAGTCCGAGATGGGTCCGGTCATCACCTGCGCGGCGCGTGACCGCATCGTCGGGCTGATCGATCGCGGCGTCGCCGAGGGCGCAACGCTGGTCGTCGACGGCCGCAAGGCGCACATCGCCGGCCACGAGAGCGGCTTCTTCGTCGGCCCGACGCTCTTCGACCGGACGACGCCCGACATGGCGATCTATCGCGAGGAGATCTTCGGGCCGGTGCTCGTGATCGTACGCAGCGATTCGCTGGAGGAGGCGATCGCGCTCATCAACGCCAATCCCTACGCCAACGGCGCAGCGCTGTTCACGCGCTCGGGTTTTGCGGCGCGCCGCTTCCAGCAGCAGGTCGAGGTCGGCATGATCGGCATCAACGTGCCGATTCCGGTGCCGATGGCTTTCTATTCGTTCGGCGGCTGGCGCAACTCGCTGTTCGGCGACCTGCACGTGCACGGCATGGATGGCGTGCGTTTTTACACGCGCGGCAAGGCGGTGACGACGCGCTGGCCGGACGATGGCAGCGCGGCGCCGGGGTTTCACCTGCCGACGCTGGGCTGACGCGGAAGGACCAGACCGCGGCGCGTGGGGCCCTGCGCGGCGACGGCCGGCGCGGCTGGACGGCCGAGCAGAAACACGAACTCGACGATCGCCCAGTAAGGAACCGGGTTGCCATCGATCTCGGCGGGCGCGAATTGCACGCCATGGAGGGCGTCGAGCACAGTGGGACCGAAGAGAGGATCTTCGTGCACAAGCTGCGACTCCTCGATCGAGCCATCGGCCCGCAATGTCAACAGCACGGCGAGCCGGCGCTGCACACCGGACTCCAATGCCGCCGGAGGGTAGGCGATGACCGGTGCGCCGATGAGCATCGGCAGCTTCGCCGCACGCTCCGGAAAACGTTGCGCGAGGCGTGCGACATAGTCGAGGCCGAGCTTGGCAGGGTCGTCGATCGTACGAATCGCGGTCACTACCTCGAGGCTATTCGATCCTGCTCGCGCGGAGTTGTCTCCGGGTTGCAGACTGGTCTGCGGTGGCGGACGCCGCGTCGGCGCTTCGATCGGATGCTCCGCGGGCGGCACTAGCAGGTTCGGCTCGACTCTGACTTCGGTCTCGACCGGTTCGGCGGGCACGGGCTCGCTCTTCGGTCCCGCGAGCACGGCCTGAAGCGCTGAGAAGTTGCCCGCTCCCGCCGGCGGAAAGGCGTAAAGCGCAGGCAGCAGCCCGCGCAGTGCGGCGATGGTGAGGGCGTGGATGACAAGCGAGGCGCCGATCGCGATCGACAGCCTGCGTTCGTCGGTACGGCGCAGCGCGCGATCATCCACGGCAAGCGGGGCGCCGGTCATGCCCATGAAGGCTGCGCTCCGGATACGAGCGGCGTCAATGGCCCCTCCGCAGGCGCGAAGGGGCCATTGACCCGGACCTGGTGCGCAGCGCTTACTGCCCCAGCAACCGCCACGTCATGCGGTGGGCGGCGAGGAATGACGGCGGCTTGATGTGCTGGAAGATCACATCACCGGTCGTGCCCGCGGTCACCGCCACGCGGATATCCAGACTCGAGGAGCCGCCCCCGCCGCTCGAGCCGCTCGAGTCGGTGAAGATTGCGATGTCGAGACCGACCGCGCCCTGGACTTCGCCGATGCCGCTCACCGGGTTACCGCCCGAGTCGGACAGCAGCGACTCGCCGATCGAGAACCCCCGCACGTAGAGGGTCGCCGGCTCGCCGGTCAGACACGGGTTATCCTGGGCCGAAGTGCCCGCGTAGGCGACCACCGAGATCGCGGCCTGCACCGGGGTGATGATGCGCTCGCCCGCCGGAAGATCGTCGTACCAGCCTTTGGCGGGCTTCTGCGACAGGCCTTTGATCTTGTCGGTCAGCGCATCGAAGTCCGTTCGCGGCGCCAGCGGCGAACTGATCGGGTTGGGCGTGGTCGTCGTGCCGTCGCGGATGGCGTAGAACGTCTGCTGCTGATTGGCGATCGTCGCATTCGTGAGGTCCGTGTCATCCAGCAGGCGCCCGGTGCCGATGAATACCCAGCGATCGACGCTGTTGGCGAGATCGACCTCGATCTGCGGCGGCGTGGTGACCGGCTGCACAACTCCGCCCGGATCGGTAAGGACCGCCAGCTTGTCCACGGTCCAGTTGGCCGGGTTCGGATCCGAGACGTCGAAGCGCCAGAGATTGCCGTACAGGTCCCCGCCGTAGATCTGATCGATGAGCTGATTACGGAAGTCCTGGGTGTAGCCGGCAATGTGGGCTAAGCCCGACGGACTGGTCGAGTTGCCGAAACCGGTGGTCATCTCCTTCACCTTCAGACCGGTCTTGACGTCGACGAAGTAGATCCTGCCCACGCCGCTCGGGTTGTTGTAACCGGCGGTAACGACCATGAGCCATTTGCCGCTGAAGCCGCGCGTCTTGGCGAGCATCGGCTTGCCGTAGCTGTATCCCATGTCGGCATCGGTAAACCTCCACAGGTACTGCCCCGCAGCCAGCGTCTCGGTCGTGATGGTGCCCGGCTTCGTGACGTCGAGCGCGTAGTACGACTTGCCGCCCTTGCCGAGTCCGCCGACCAGCAGTGAGCGCCAATCCGACCCGCCGAGGTCGACGTCGACGATGCGTGGCGTCGAGTCGACGTAGAAGTGATGGCGGAACGGCGGCAGGGCGCCGTCCTGATACGCCAGCGCTCCGAGCCCCGTGTTATTCGCCCGATACAGGTCATGCGGGATAAATGCCCACGCCTCGTCGCCGTTCGCATCGTTGAAGGCGTGCAGCATCCCGTCGTTGCCACCTGCGTACACTCGGGCCTCGCGGGCCGCCTGGGCGACGGTGAAGGCCGAGTAGCCCGGGTCGTTCGCATCGAGGTAGGGCGCGTTCGGCGCACCGACATATACCGCCTGCGAGTCGACGATGTCGCCGAGGAAGTTCTCGTATAGGGCCCCGCTGAATGGGTTGGTAGCCGTCGGCCGGACCCGGAACTGTCCGAGCGAAACACCCTCGTTGGTCGGATTACCCCGCAAGAACTCGAGCACTGCTTGGCCCACGGCCGGCTGTCCGGGCGCGAGCGAGTCCTGCTGCGTGCTCGAGAGATTGCCCCAGAGGAACGGCACCGCCGCGTTGCTGTCGTCGGTGGTGAATATCTTCCGGCCGGTGAACCATGGGCACGACCCGGGAGCTGCACACGTCGGGTCGGTGGCCGAGGGCGTCAACTGAGCATTGAGCTGCACCGAGGCTTCCCAGAGATTGGATACCTCCGCGCCCGTGACCACGTCGATGTCGATCTTGGTGACGGTGCCGGCCCAGCCAGGCTGGAAGGTCACGCGATAGACCGCGTGATTGGACAGCGAGATCGAGCTGCTCGCGAGACCCACGCCGGCACGCGACCCCGCCTGATTGGTGATGTCCTGCAGGATCTGCCCCATGCCGAGCTTGAGCTCGGCTGCCGATCCGGCATTGACGAACCGCCCGCGCCCATTGATCGCCGCATGCCAGAGGTCGTCCACCCCGGAGTTGTCCGGCTTGTAGACTGTCGGATACGGCTGCGGCCATTGCAGCGTGCCCGTGGAGAGCAGGTTCTCGGTGAGCGACTGGTTGGCATTGGGCAGCTTCCCCTGCGTGCCGAGCGACATCGCGGCGCTGCCAGCTCGCCGGATCCTTGGTCGTGGCCGGAACGTTGTCCAGCGAATTTGCACCGCTCGGCCGCAAGTCGGTGACCCAGAAGTTCATCGCGTAATCGGATGCGGCGTTCGACGCGCCCGCGGTCGGGTCTTCGCGGAACGGGTGCGGCCACGGCGAGCCCGGCGTCAGACCGGCCACCGTGATCGGCGTACCACCGACCGGCAGCGTCGGCACCGTATCGTCCTGGTCGGCGACCGTTGTCGAAGGCAACTTGCTCTGGTTGGTGAACCCGTCGGTGAACAGCATGTGCCAGTTCTTCTGACACGACAGGGTGATCGGGTCCGTCGCCCCGGTGAGCCCGGTGGCTGCGCCGTTGAGAAAATACTGGCCGATGCGTTCCATCGCATCGAGCGTGGGCGTCTCCAGCCCGAGCGGGATCTTGATCTTGAACAATTGAGCCCACCACGCGGACTTTTGCGTTGCGTCGAAGTCGGCGACGTTGACGAACGTCGCGGGGTCCGACTGGGACGCGGTGGTGGTCGCACCGTTCGACAGGGTGTGGAACCCGACGCGGTACTGATCGTCGAGGGCGGTGAACGAGAGCGATGTCACCGTCTTCACCGCCTGGATGCGCGTGCGGTAGTACGCGAACCAGTTGGCGTAGTTGGTCATCTCCGCAGCGAAGTCGCGTGTGATCGTCTGCGTCTGCCCGGTGGGATCGACCCAGGTGTGCGTATAGCTCTCCGTGGCGCGCTTGCTGTAGTCGAGATCGACGCGCTGGAAGGCGGCAGTGCTGACGTTGTCGACGTAGCTCGCCGCGCCGAACTGGAAGAAGCGCGGGAAGATGTGGGTCGAGTCCTTGCCCGCCTGGCAGGTGCCACCGGCATCGGTGCCGAAGAACAGCCACTTGTCTCCCGGAGTCGTCACCTTTGCATCGCACCACTGCACTTCGGACTTCCAGTAATGCCGCGGGGTGGCGGCAAAGTGATTGGTCGACGGGCAGGCGTCGACGCCCGTGCCGTTGG
>WNGK01016169.1_pt1 | contig 11833 bp, 7 predicted proteins | sample 5400601 | NCBI WGS metagenome assembly WNGK01 (sample SAMN13153376, study PRJNA577476) | soil metagenome | isolation source: 60 cm soil or saprolite under Garry oak tree replicate 1 | place: USA:California | collected 2016-06-15
AAAGCGGAAGCCCAGAGGGCGGTTCAGCCGAACAGGCCGTTGAAGAAGTCAGGAAGTTGTCATTCCGAAGTCCGACGTTCTTTGCCGGACTGAGGAATCTGCTTTGTTTTCCGACGCCGCGAGCAATAGCAGATTCCTCTCCGTCAGCCGACGGATCGGAATGACGGCTACTGACCCCTTTTTCATCAGCCTGCTAAAGGAGCGCGGCAGTCCGACCGCGGCAAGGGTAAGGTGTAAAGCATCAAGGTTGAAATCACCCAAACTATCCCATCCATTCAGCCTTTACACTTCATCCTTTAACCTTTCATTCGCAGCGCAGCGCCACCATAGGGTCCACCTTGGCCGCCCTGCGGGCTGGAAGGTAGGACGCGAGGAGCGCCACGGTGGTCAGAATTAGCGAGACGGCGATGAGTGTCGGTGAGTCAGTCGGCTTGACGCCATAGAGCAAGCCCGCCAGGAAGCGAGTAAGCACGACCGCCCCGGCGATGCCCGCGCCGACACCAATCAACGTCAACCTGAACCCTTGGCCGACGACGAGCCTCAGAACGTCCGTGCGCTTCGCACCCAGCGCTATGCGGATACCGATCTCATTGGTTCTGCGCGACACCGCGTAGGACATCATGCCGTACAGACCCACACAGGCCAGCACGAGCGCCAGCAGCCCGAAGAAGCTCGAAAGCCTGGCAAACAGTCTTTCCTGAAAGGTCGCCTGGTCAATCTGCTCCGTTTGAGTCATCACCTTACGGATCGGAAGATTTCTGTCCAGGTTCTGAACCAACTGCCGAACCGCACCGATCGAGTTCCTGGGATCGCCGGCGGTGCGCACTTCGAAGGTCATGAATTCGAGCATGTCGAAATGCTGCGCGTAAGGAACGTAGATGGTCGGTGGCGGCTCCTGGCGCATCTCGCCGTATCGAGCATCTCCCACCACTCCGACGATCGCCATGTCCGCGCTCTTCGCCGGATCATTGAACCCGAATCGCCGCCCGATGGGATTCGCGCCTCCCAGGTAACGACGGACAAAAGCACTGTTTACCACGCCGATTCTGGGCGCGCCTTCCGTGTCGCCGTCCCCGATGGTTCTGCCCAGCAGCAGAGGAATTCGAAAGGTCTCAAAGAATCTCGGACCGACGAAGTGGACCCAGACGTCGAGCGCCCCCTCCTTCGTTTCGCCGGGCTTCGGTACGTATCCCTGGATGTAGCTACCTTCTCCGCCCCTGCCGTCGTTGATGAGAGCGTGGCGCGAGAGGGTGGCGGAGCGCACGCCGGGAATGGCCTCGATGCGGCGCTGTATTTCCTGATACAGGCTCGCCAGGCGGGCGCCGTGATATCCGACTCGTGACCCGTCAACCGTAAACAGCAGCAGGTTACTGCGATCGAAGCCGACATCTTCTGTCTCCAGATTGCGCAGGGTTCGCACAAATAAGCCCGCGCCCACGAGCAGCAACAGCGACATGGCAACCTGCGCGACCACCAGCGCGTTGCCGAATTCGAGGGGCAGCCTCCCGGCGCGCCTGGTGCTGCCGATGACTCTGCTGGTGCCTTCTTTGAGGGCCGGAGTCAGGTCCAACCGGGTGCCGCGCAAGGCCGGAGCGAGTCCAAAGAGGATTCCGGTGAGCAGCGAGACGAACGCAGTGAACCCGAGCACTCGCAGGTCGGGGGAGACGGTGAGCTGAAGCGGGTCTCCTCCGCTCGACATGAAGGCCAGCAGAACGCCGCTCGCCCAGTATGCGAGGATCACACCGCAGGCGCCCCCCGCGACCGCGAGGATCGCGCTTTCCGTCAGCAATTGGCGGATCAGTCTCCGCCGCCCCGCCCCCAAAGCCAGCCGCACCGCGACTTCCTTCTGTCGCGTCTCAGCCCGGGCCAGCATGAGGTTTGCAACGTTGGCGCAGGCGATCAGGAGGACAAGCCCCACCACCGACATCAGAACAAATAGCGGCTGGGAAAACTCGCGCCGTAACACGTCCAGCCCGCCACTGGCGGGCTCTAGCTCGATCGTCGGAGGCTGGAGCGACCTGTCTGGGTTCCGTTCCGCGGGCGGCGGCAGTTCGACCCCCTGAGCTTCCTGCCGTACGATGACGTCCAGCGAGGCGCGTGCCTGCTCGGCGGTTACCTCAGGCCTCAGGCGCCCCATGATCAGCACCCACCACTCGCTCCGCGCTGAAAAGACAGTTTCTCCCTTGGGCAGCCAACGGCTCCAACCCGGGTCCACTTGCATGTGGGTCGATAGGGGTATCCAGGCGTCGGTGGGCCGGCCGGACTGGAGTCCGAAAAATTCCGGCGCGGCGACGCCGACCAGAGTAAAGGGAACTCCGTTCACAGCGATGGCCTTCCCAACCACGGACGAGTCGCGGCCGAATCGGCTCGTCCAATAGGCGTAACTGATCATCGCCACCGGCGCCGCACCTGCCCTATCGTCCGAGGACACGATCGTGCGGCCGAGAGCTGCGCTGACTGCGAGCATTGAGAAGTAGTTTCCCGACACATACTCACCCTTGGCCAGGTCGGACAGACCGGCGGCATTCAAATTCATGGGTTGGTCGGCGTCCGCAAATCCCAGGACGTCAGAAAACCTGTTGTTGCGCGCCCGGATGGCCTCAAAGATCGGGTATGAGAAAGACGTGCCGGTGGAGCGGCCCGTTTTGTCCGTATACGAATCACCATCGTATCCTTGGATCAGATAAGGCTGGCCCTTGGAAACCCAGTTCAGCAGGACAAGCTGCTCGGGCTGGCGCACGGGCAGCACCTTCATCATCACGGCATCAATCAGGCTGAAGATCGCCGTGTTCGCGCCGATGCCGAGGGCTAGCGTCAAGACGGCCACAACGGTGAAGCCGGGGCTGCGGCGCAATTGACGGGCACCGTAGCGGACGTCCTGAATAGAAGTCTCGATCATCGGCAGCCCCCTTTGCTCGCGCCAAGCTTCCTTGACCTGCTCGACGCCGCCGAAACTGCGCAGCGCCGCGGTGCGCGCCTCCTCGGGAGACATCCCTTTGCGCAGGTTTTCTTCGGCGAGCATCTCGAGATGCGCGCGCAGCTCTTCGTTCAGTTCTTGTTCCAGGCGTCTCTTGCGGACGAGTCCGAGCAAACGCGAAATCAAAACGCGCAATCGTGCCATATCAGACCTCGGATTGATTCATTGAGTCACCGTGACATTGAACGATTGTGTGATCGGGTGATTTAGTGATTGGGCGATTTCAGAACTCCCGGTTTTGGACTCGCTCAATCGTCAATCGCGGTTCGACTTCGCTCACCGCCCTGAGCGATCAGTCGAAGGGAAAATAGGCAATTATTCATAGCGCAGCGCCACCATAGGGTCCAGCTTAGCCGCTCGCCGCGCGGGAAGGAAACTGGCAAGAGCCGCGACCGTCACCAGCAACGCGGCAGCAGCCGCGAGCGTGACCGCATCATCGGGCTTCAATTGAAACAACAGCGAACTTGCCGCGCGTCCGACAGCCAGGGATAGCGCCGTCCCGGCAGTAACCCCGATGACCAGCAGCCAGCCGGCTTCGCGCATCACCATCCCCACCACGGCTCGCGGGCGCGCGCCCAGCGCCATGCGGATTCCCACCTCGTTCTGTCGGCGCGCCACCGTGTAAGAGATCATGCCGTATAGACCCACCATCGCCAGCAGCGCGGCCAGCACGCCGAAGAATCCCGACAGCATGGCCATCATGCGCTCGGCCACCAGCCCATTGCGAATCCAAGTCTGAAAATCACCTCCCGTGGTTACGATTTCCCGATGTTTCTCCGCGACCGCGCGCTTCACGGTTGAAATCACCGTGTCCGGAGCCGCATTCGAGTGGATCATCATGATGGTCCACGGTCCCTCGGCCGGGTATTGCGACGCCGGGGCGAAAGTCATGGGTGGCGTCTCACCGCGCAGGCTGCTGTATTGGGTATCCGGAATGACGCCGACAATCTCGTAGACTGTGGAAGGATAGTTCGGCTCCGCCTCGGTGCGCAGCGTCTTTCCGATGGGATTCGCGCCGCCCAGGAACCGGCGGACGAAGGTCTGGTTCACCACTGCCACTCGCTCGGACGCCTTGGTATCGTTCTGGTTGAAGTCGCGGCCCACGAGCAGCGGGATGCCCATCGTTTGAAAGTAGCCTGGACTCACCCAGGTGAATTTCGACACGCCTTCTGCCGCTCCGATATGAATGCCATGCTCCCAACTGCTTCCGAGGAGCGGCATATTGGTGGTTGTCGCTGCGCCGAGTATTTGCGGCACCGAACGCACCTCCTCAAGCAATTGGCGCTTGAACTCCGCGTAGCGGTCGGGGGAGACGTGAGAGTCCTGAAATGCCAGAATGGCAACCGCGATGCCGGCTTCCCGCATTCCCGGATTGAAAGTCATGAGATTGCGAAAGCTGCGCACAAACAGGAGGGCGCCCACCAAAAGCACGAGCGACACGGCAATCTCGGTCACCACCATCACACGTTGAGTGGTGAAGCGCTCGCGGCTGCTCGTCAGGCCACGACCCCCCGATTTCATCGCGGCCATCGGCTCGGCCTTACTGGCGCGCAGGGCGGGCACGGCTCCGAAAACGAGACAGGTCAAAGTGGCCACGGCCGCCGCAAAAAGAAACACGCGCCAATTCATAAGCATGGGTAGGTAGACGGAGTTGCCTTCCGTCGAAAACCACCAGACCAGAACGCGGCTCAAGACCTGCGCCAAGCCGACTCCCAGCGCAGCTCCAATCACTGCGAGAAGCACGCTCTCCGCCAACAACTGCCGCAGCAGGCGGCTGCGCGCCGCGCCCAGGGCCAACCGAACAGCCATTTCACGCTCGCGCGTGCTCGCCCGCGCCAGCATCAGGTTGGCCAGGTTGGTGCACGCAATCAGCAGCACCAAGCCGGTAATGGCCAGCAGCAGCCACAGTGAACACTCGCTCTGCTCCCGGAGTTGGCTCACTCCGGTTGAAGCCGGGCACGCCGCCAGCCGGAACCGTTTGTATGTTTCAATCTCGTGCGCGCTGCGGCCCGTGAGCGCCGTTGCCTCGAAGATTCCAGGGCTGGCGGCATCGAGCTCCGCGGAAGCCCGATTGAGTGTCCACCCTGGCCGCAAACGCCCCATCACCGCAATGTCGAATACATCGCGACGCAATGCTTCCTTTGGCTGGCAGAACGGAATGGCGATGTCGAAATTGTCGCCGACCTCCAGACCAAAGAATTGGGGCGGCGTGACGCCGATGATCTCCACCAGATCCCCGTCAACCCGGAGGGTGCTGCTGGAGCCAAGCTCGCGCCCGCCCATCTCACTTTGCCAATAGGCGTAACTCACTACGCCTCTCGACGCCGGGCACCCGCCCTCGTCCTCCGGCAAGATCATGCGTCCGCGCCAGGGTGACACGCCAAGCACGCGGAAGAATTCGCCGCTGACCCAGATTGCGTTGCGCCAGCGCGTTTCGCTCCCTTTGCCCACATTGACTCCGCCGTCGCCCCAGGCAAAGACTCCCGAAAAAGGCTCATGGTGTTCCCTGAGCCTTTGCCAGATCGGCCGAGTTAATTGCGGGTTGCTGCCGTTGTTGACGCCCATCCCGCCGTTACCGCCCACGATTCGCACTTCCGCAAGTTCTTGCGGATTGGGGACCGGCAAGCTACGGAACCGAACGGCGTCGAGCAGTTGAAAGATCGCCGTATTTGCTCCCACTCCTAGGGCCAGGGAAAGAACCGCTACGGCAGCAAAGCCAGGATTGTTTGCCAGGATGCGCAGGCCGTAGCGCAGGTCTTGAATTAAGCTCTCGATCATCGGCATTCCCCATTGTTCCCGGTAAGCTTCTTTGACCTGTTCGACGCCGCCGAAACTGCGTAGCGCCGCGGTGCGCGCCTCCTCAGGAGACATCCCTTTGCGCAGGTTTTCTTCGACGAGCATCTCGAGATGCGCGCGCACCTCGTCATTCATCTCTCTTTCCAGGCGACTCTTGCGGACGAGCCCGAGCAAACGCGAAATCAAAACGCGCCATCGAGTCATGTCAGGCTCCTTCCGCGCCCGCGAGCAACCGCGCGACGATACCGGAGAAGCGCTCCCAGCTCCGAGTCTCTCGCTCGAGTTGCCTCCGCCCCACACGCGTCAGAGAATAAAAGCGGGCGCGGCGGTGGTTTTCCGATACGCCCCACTTGGAGGTGATCCAGCCGCGTTGCCCGAGCCGCAGAAGCGCGGGGTAGAGCGTCCCCTGGTTCATGCGCAACAGGTCCCCCGAGACCTGCTCGATGCGCCGGGCGATTCCGTAGCCGTGCAGCGGCCCGAGCGTTTCCAGGGTCTTCAGCACCAACAGGTCGAGCGTCCCGGGGAGAAGGTTCGGTTCCATCAGGCCACTCCTTTAGACGAACGACAGGAGCGTACGTCAACTCCTGTAGCCTGTCAACAGGAATAATCACCGGCGCTTCGGCTGGATATTTCCGCCGCGCGGGGCTAGAATCGCGTGGAAGAGTCGAGCATGCCGGAAACGAAACTGGACGCGCCCCCTGAAACCCGCGAACGCTTCCCGGCGTCCCCCCGAACGGACGCGGCCGCGAGCCTGCCTCCCGAGGCAAGCCTGCCGACCACGAGCCTGCGCATCATCGCCACGGCCATCGTGCTTTTCTGCCTTTATTACGCCAGCTCGATCTTCATCAGCCTCATCTGCGCGATGTTCATCGCCTTCGTGTTGGAGCCGGGCGTGAAGCTCATGCAGCGCCTTCGCATCCCGCGCTGGGTCGGCGCGCTGGCGATGATCCTGGCGTCCCTGGCTGCGGTGTATCTGGCGATCTACCTGATTTACGACCGTGCGGCGGCCTTGATTGGCGATTTGCCCGCGTACGCCGCGCGACTTCGGCAGATTGTCTCGCACCTCGAGGTGACGATCCGGAACATCCGCCTGAGCGCATCTTCGCTGGTTCACGAAATTCCGGTGGCCACGCCCACTGCGCCCACCGTGCGCGTGGAACAACAGTCGCCCTGGGGGCAGTGGCTGCTGAGGGGCCTCGGATCGGCTTACGGTTTTTTCGTCACCGTGATGTTCATCCCCTTCCTGGTCTTCTTCATGCTCGCTTCGAAGGAGCAGCTTTGGGGAACGACGCTCAACCTGTTTCCGAGCGAGCGGCGGGCGAGCGCGGAGGTGGTCATCCGCGGCATCAGCCGGATGGTAAGGCAATACGTCCTCGGCAACTTTTTGGTGGGTTTGATTTCCGCCGCCCTCATTTCGTCCGCCTTCGAGTTCCTCGGCCTGCACTTTGCGTTGCTGGTCGGTACCGTGTCGGCGTTTCTCAGCCTGATCCCGTATCTTGGCGTGCCGCTGGCTATGGCTCCGCCGCTTCTTATTGCCCTTGTCCAATCTGATTACAACAGCATCTGGCCATTCATCTTCATTGCTCTAACCGTCTTCCTGGTGCATGTTCTGGCCATCAATGTCCTGACGCCAAATCTCGTGGGCCGGCGCGTCCACCTGAACGCGCTTTCTGTGACCATCGCCCTACTGTTTTGGGGGTGGATGTGGGGTGGCATCGGGCTGGTGCTGGCCGTTCCCATCACTGCCGCGGTCCTTATGCTGGTTGTGGGTACCGCCCTTATCCGTACATGGCAGAAGCTGACCGTTCCGGCCCTACTTTCCCTTTCGTACAGGATTGACCGCACGGGGCTTCCCTGTATAAGCTTTCTATTCTAGCTCTGGGACTGGAAATCAGATGGCGCGAACCTATTCGACCAGGTTGTTCGCTTTCGTCTGCCGAGGCTGGGCGGTTTCTGCTGTTTATATACTGATGGCGGTGGCAGCATCGGGCCAGCAGGCGAGAACCCCCACGCAAGGGAAATCTGCGGTTGATGAAAGGCAGGGGCGATCAGCGGGACCGGTCCTAAGAATCGGCGGAGCGCCCACGACCGGCCCAAAGAGTTCTCGCGCCGCAAGCCGCCTAAGCCAAGTCGTCGCTTACACCAGTCAACTCCAAACCGTCACCCTTACGAATATGGGCGGCTCGGACCTGAAGATAGCAAACTTGGTGATTGCGGGCGCCGACGCTGCGGACTTCGAAATCACAGTGAGCGGCACCACCTGTTCCACGAGCATCCCTGTGCCAGCGGGCGGGAATTGCACGATCAACCTGATGTTTACGCCCACTGGGGGCGGCGCGCGCTCGGCTGCACTAATTATTGCGGATAACGCTCCCGGCAGCCCGCATTCGGTTCCATTGAGCGGGACCGGAATGGATTTCACACTCTCTGCCAACCCCGCCTCAACCAGTGTATCCGCAGGACAATCGGCCAGCTTTGCCGTCGCTATCGCACCCGCCGGAGGGTTTGCGGGGAGCGTCTCACTCCAGTGCTCGGGCACGCCAGCGCTTTCGAACTGCTCAATAAACCCAACCACCGTTGCGGTAGGCGGAAGCAACGCCGCCTCGGCCACCGTTACTGTCACCACGACTGGGTCCGCAGGCGGCGAGGGGGTCCCGGCTCCATTCTCGGGCCTCCCGGTCTCTGGCCTCCCCGCAGGGGTGTCATTACTCGCGTTGATTGCCGCGGCCTGCTATGCCTTTAAGCTTTGGAACCGCGGCCGTCTAGCCCCTCTCGATTACTCGGGACTTCAGGGCTCCAGGAGTTTAATTGCGCTGCGCTTGGGTTTCGCCGCGTTGGCCCTTTGGCTGACCTGCGTCGTTGTAGCGTGCGGCTCAGCGAATGTCCCGAAGGCGCCGGCTCAGCGGACGCCGGCGGGAACCTCCGAACTGAAGATAACGGCCCAAGCTGCGGTCGGCTCAATCACACTTTCTCACTCGACCACCGTCACCCTCATCATAAATTAGATCAAGATTCGCTGCGGAGGCGTTCGCTTACTTTCCGGACGCGTTCGGATACCGAAGGACATTCCTGAAACAAGCGGATGGCAGCAATCCCGGTGGCGCCGGCCTGGAGGCACTCGCGGGCGTTTTCGAGCGTGATGCCGCCCACGGCGAGGAGGGGCAGTTTCACGTTTGTTGCCGCTTCCCTCAGTGCCTCGATTCCGAGCGGCGGGCCAAACGCGAGCTTCGAGGGGGTCTCAAAGACCGGTCCAAAGATAATGTAGCTGGCTCCGGCGGCTTCCGCGTCACGAGCTTCTTCGAGGGAGTGGCAGGAGACTCCGATCAAGAAGTTCTGGGGAACGAAGCGGCGCACGAGCCGGGGTTCGAGCGATTGCCGTCCGAGATGAATCCCTGAGGCCCCGAGCGCCAACGCCACATCCAGCCGGTCGTTCACCACCACGCGCGTGTGCGTCCCACGCGCCGCTCCGAGGGCCGACTCGACCAACGCCACGAGCTCTCTTGTGGTCAAATCTTTCTCGCGAACCTGGACCAGGTCTATCCCCGAGCGAATCGCCTCCCGAATGCGCGTCGCGAGCGCGCTGCTCTCCATCCCTGCCTGCGCCGGCAGGCCCTTGCGCTCGGTAATGTAGCAAAGCCTGAACAAAGCCATGGGAAGCCGCGCAAGCCCCAGACGCCGTGCGGTGTTGAGTCGCCGTCCGAGGCAAGAGCATTATTTTCTCGGAGCGGAGCGGACCAACCCCAAAACCTCCCGGTAACACCACAATTCGTAGAGGGCCAGCCAGATGTCGGCGAGGCCCACGCCTGAGACCGCGCCGCGCACGAAGTAATTCCGCGCCACCATCGAGACCAGTGGGAGGCGGTCCGCGAAAAAATTCTGGCTCCACATCGAGACCCAGGGCAGAACAAATAGAAATACACCTATCTCGAAGGTCACCAGGACGTAGAGGATGGTGAGAAGCCGTCGCATGGAGGGAGCCGGCAAAGCAGCCGCGGTCTCAGGCCTTTTGCTGGAGGATGCGGATTTTCTCTGCCACGTCGCGGTAGTCGATGTTCTGGCTGTAAACCTCGGAGAACTTCTCAAGGGCGGCGCGCGAATCCCCCGCCTGCTCGTAAGCCACACCCAAATCGTAAAGCAGCGCGAGTATGGCTTCTTCGTGAAGGTCGGGGATTTCCAGCGCTCGCCCGTACCACTTGGCCGCAATCACTGGCATTTTCTTCTCCATAAAACAGAGGGCGAGCAACGTGCAGGCTTGGAGGAAGTTGGCGGGCAGCTTCCCTTTCGGCGCCCCCTTTACCACTTTCTGGAACTCGCCGATGGCCTCGTCGAGCAGGTTCATCTCGCGGAAAGCCACGCCGAGGTCGTAGTGGGTCTGGGGATCGTCGCGAGCGGCCTGTCCCTCGCCTTCTTCGGCCAAGTCATCCAATATTCCGTCCAACGGCGAGCGTGCCGCAGTCTCCGAAGCGGGCGGCAGTGGAGGCGAGGGTGCTTTCACTTCAATCCCTTCGAGCGACGACGCAAGTTCACCGACCAGACTGCCGAGCAAGTCCCCACCTTGCACTGCCGGAGGCGCTACCGTCGGCGGAGGCCCGAGAGCCGACGGAGGCACAGGGGCCCCCGTGGAGACTGAGGGGTCGGCTGGCGGCCTGCCTGCGGATGCAGGCCGGATGGCTGCGGGCGGTTTGCCCCCCTCGATTGGGCCCGCCTCGGCAATGGAGCCAGCGGCGTCCGAGAATTCGGAAAAGGACGTCGGCATTTCCCATTCACGACCCGAGGGAGCACCTGGTGGAACGGCCCCGGCGGACGCGGGTGGCCGCGCCCGTGTTTCCGTAAGCTGACGGACGCGTCCTTCCATCATATGACGAAGCTCGACAACTTGAGCTTCGCCAGGGAATTTCGCCCCCAGAGCCTCGACAGCCTTTCGCGCTTCCTCGGCGAAACCGTGCTCGACATAGAACTCCATTTCCGCGCGGCTTTCTTCGAAATTGAATTGCGCGGGGACCGCCAGAGTCCGTCGGCTGACGGGCGGAGCTGCTTCCGCGCCCGGCGCTTCAGAATATTCGAACTCCTGGCCGGTCTCGGCCGTCCCGCGCACGCGGGAAGGCGGAGCTTCTGAAACCGCACCGGAGCCGAAAGCGAGAGGGATTTCAACCCCGCCCTCCTTGATAGGACCGGCCTGAGCTTCGGCGGAGTCGAAGCCCGGAAATTCCGAGGAGAGGTCAAACTCCTCAACTGTTGAGGCCGCACCAGGCGATCCCGCAAGCGCGGGACCGAGAGGGACTTCCGGCAACATAGGAGCTGCCGGGAGCCCTCCGGCCGCCAGTTTCTCCAAGTGCAGATCTTTTCCGGACATCGTCTCGAACCGTTCGGCGCTCACCATGTCGCCCCACTTGGCGTAAATCCTCGCCAAGTCCTCGGCCGCCTGCTGAGCGCGCTGGGGCAGGCCTTTGTGCGAGACTTCCAGAATCCGCCGGTGGATTTCGATTTGTTCGGGATAAACGGCGAGGACTTTTTCGAGCTCGGCAACCGCCTTGTCGGCCAAGTTGTAGCGGGTAAACAAATCGCTATTCTCAAGCGCCTCTTTGACCATCGCGGCCTCTTCCGGACTCGCCGCAGGGGCTACGAGCGCGCCACCTGAGACAGGTTCCGTTTCGATATCCGCCGTCAGCGCCATGTCCACGCCCTGAAACTCGGCCGCCGCCGGCAGGGCCGGGACCTCCTTCCCGGCTTGTTGAAGAATCCCAATGAGCAGCCCCCTGTAGACTTCGTTTCCGGGTTCGCGGGCGACCAGCTTCTGGAAGGCCCATTCCGCCCGGTCCAAGTTACCGGCGCTCGCGTAAGCGTCTCCCAAAGCGAGGAGCACGTCCGGCAAAGTGGCCTCGTCTGCGGTTTTCTCGGCGACCTTATAGATCAGTTCCAACGTGGGCAAGTGATGGGGCTGCTGAGTCCAGATTTCGCGCAAGATATTCATCAAAGGCCCGATGGTCTTTTGCTGAACCAGTGTGTCAGAGGCTTCGGCGAGGGCAGCGACCGCGGGGTCGTATTCGCCTTTCTCCAGGC
>WNGK01030353.1_pt1 | contig 11830 bp, 11 predicted proteins | sample 5400601 | NCBI WGS metagenome assembly WNGK01 (sample SAMN13153376, study PRJNA577476) | soil metagenome | isolation source: 60 cm soil or saprolite under Garry oak tree replicate 1 | place: USA:California | collected 2016-06-15
TCCCTCGGACAACATCACCAAGGCCGCCGAAATCATGGAAAAGTTGTCTCCGCGCACCGAAGTCGTCGGCATTGACGAAGCGCAGTTCCTCGGTGACGAAGTCGTGGACGTCTGCACCAAGCTCGCCAATCTGGGCAAGCGTGTCATTGTCGCCGGCCTCGACACCGACTATCGTGGCCGTCCGTTCGAACCCATGCCGCGTCTCCTGGCCATCGCCGAAGAAATCACCAAGCTGCTCGCTATTTGCGTTCGCTGCGGCAATCCCGCCGTCCACACGCAACGCCTCGTCGAAAGCGACGAGCTGATTGTCGTCGGAGCCATGGGCGCTTATGAGGCCCGCTGCCGCCGCTGCTTCGAGCCCAATCCTGCCCTCGCCGTAGAGAAGAAAGACGGCCCGCAGCTCATCGCCCGCAATCGCGCCGCGACTGCTTCAGGCGGCTAGGCGCATGGATCCGTTCCAGTCTTGCCCTTGGCGACAGCCGTTGCCTTTCTGCTGACATGCCTCCGCTCTTCTCTTGAGCTTGCAGACTCCTTCCGTCAAACTACCTCGTCCGAAAAATCCAAACATCAGGGCTGACTGCATCTATGATCATCGAATCGAAGGCGCCAACTCGTGTGGACTTTGCCGGCGGCACGCTCGACATTTGGCCGCTCTACCTGTTTCATCCTGGAGCCATTACCGTTAACGCCGCCATATCCCTCTATGCTTCCTGCCGTATTGAAACCAACGGCAGCGATGGCATTCACCTCATGTCGCGCGACACGCAGCGCGAAGAAACCTTCCCATCCTTCGCCGCTCTAATGAAAACCAAGCGCTACCGCCTTCCGCTTCTCGCGGAAATCACCAAGTTCTTCCGTCCGTCGGGTGGCTTCACGCTCATGACCGATTCGGAAGCTCCCGCCGGCGCCGGTATCGGCGGCTCGAGTGCTATGGCCGTGGCCATTTGCGCCGCGCTGGATCGCTTCACGGGAGCAGGGAAGAGCAAAGTCGATTGGATTCACATCAGCCGCGACGCCGAAGCCATCGTCATCAACGTTCCCACCGGCACGCAGGACCACTACCCGCCCGCGTTTGGCGGTGCCGCTGCCATCGAGCTTCCCCCTGGCGGTGAGCATCGCGTCGAGCTGCGGGTCAATCTGGATGAGCTCGAACGCCGCGTCGTAGTCTGCTACACCGGCAAGCCTCGCCAGCACGGCATCAACAACTGGGAAGTCTTCAAAGCGCAAATCGGCGGCAAGAAGTCAGTTCAACAAAGTCTCGAGCGCATCTCCGAAGTCGCCCAGTGCATGCGCGTGGCCTTCGAGAAACCCGATTGGAAGGAAGCTGGGCGCCTGATGAAAGAGGAGTGGTCCTTCCGCAAACGCAATCTGCCCACGATTTCAACCAAAACCATCGACCGGGTTATCGAAAACGCGCGCCGTAACGGCGCTTTGGCCGGCAAAGTCTGTGGAGCCGGTGGTGGTGGATGCGTGGTTCTGCTGATTGAGCCCGAAGCCCGGGACCGCGTCGAAAAGACCATCGTTGACTCCGGCGGCGAGGTTTTGCGCACTACCATTGACCGTCAGGGGGTCAAAGTCATCTCCCGCTAGTTGCTTACGGCTCAAGATTTCACAAACTTCCCGTCCTTCGGTACAGCCCGGCCCCTAGCCCGTACAGTTAAGTGGATCCCATCTTTTCAGCACGCTGGCACCTGTTCAGCCGCCTTCTTGCATCATAGAATAGGGTATGCGGGTTCGCCTCGGCTGGCACCCGCTCTTGGTATGTCAAACTGGTTTGCCATTCCTCTGGCTTTCTTGCTTCTAGCGGACGCTGATGTTCCGCGCGTCAATAGCCTTCGTCCGCCCGAAAAGCCTTCGCTCAATTTTCCGTCGGACGAGGAAATTCCCATTTTCCCGGTTGCGGGAGAGTCTTCGGAGAGCGCCCAGACGCAGACCAAGCCCACGAGTACACCCAACCAGCCGCTTTCAGAAACCTCCAAGCTCTCCCTGATTCGCTTTGTCTCCGGTGAATTTGCGAAGGCTGTCAAAGCCCTGCCCGCTGGCAAGGAAGGTTTCAATCTCCCCGTCGGCAAGCCGCTCAACCCCGAACTTCTGGATCGTGCCGTCGCATCGCATGGCGCTGCCGTCAACACCGGCGATAACGTCCAGATCACCGGCCTCCAGTTTCGCGGCCGCCAGATTATCGTTGACGTGAATGGCGGCGGCCGCGGCAAGCATCACTGGCGCGATCACCTGCAAATCGGCTTGGGTGGCCCCTTTCCCACTGCGCAGACCACGTCACAGGAAACCGGCCCTCCGGGATTGCAGCCCGGCATGGGCAGCACCATTTTTCTGGAGTGGAGCAAGTTTGTTCCGGACATGACTCCGGACGAACTGAAGCAGGTTCTCTCGCCCTTCCTCAATTTTCAGAAGGAGCGTTCCGCTTCCGTTCAATGGATTGACACTTTGCCGCCGGAGATGAAGAAAGCCATTCAGGAGCGTCGCCCTGCCGTTGGCATGGACCGCGAAGAGCTCGTTGCCGCTATCGGCAAGCCCGACCACAAAGTCCGTGAACGCGATTCCGACGGCAACGAAATCGAGGATTGGATTTACGGCCAGCCGCCTTCCAAGACTGTCTTCGTCCGCTTCCAGGGCGACCACGTCACCAGCATCAAGCAATTCCCTCAATAGGTTTGGTTATTGCAGTAAAGAGACTACTCCCGAGGCTCCACCATTTGCGGCCACTGCAACACAACAATTCTTCCGTCGGCTTCGCGCGCCAGTATTGGTGCGTAGATCCCTAACTGCTCCCGCCGCCACCACATGCCGCTGGCGCGCTTTTCTTCCGGCGTTGTGAACCAGTACTGCCAAAGCACTGCCCTTACCTGCTTCGGCGGCGTCTTGGGAAAGGGATTTCCCGCGAACAGCAGCAGCACATCCGGCGACCCTCGCAACAAGGCCTGTTCCGTTCGCGGCACAATCGGTTCCTGCGACCAAGTGCTCAACGATGCAAACCACAAATTCCAGTCAAAGCGCGGCTGGTACGGCGCATAGATTCCGGGCGCCTTTGCAGGATCTTGCGGTTTGAACCGGAATGGATAAACCAGCCACGTTTGCCCGTCGTCAGAACCTTGAAACTCAATCTCGTAGCGTCCGCGGGTCATCATCTCAAACAACCCATACCGGTTCGCGATGCGAAACGGTTCCATCGCCGAAACCGGCGTGGTCGGCAATCCCACCGGTTTCACCATCCACACCATCTGCGCCGCCGTGGCGTAGAAAATCCACGACAGCATCACCACCTCCAGCGTTCAGGCAGACACCTCAGCAAAAGCTTGTCATCGAGTAGCACGAAACCCAACACCAACACCAAGTAATTCAAAAACGTATAGTTCGCAGAAAGAATGATCCCGATCTGCCAGGGCGTCACGATGCAAAAGCACACGATGCGAAACCACCGCGGCAAAAACATCATCCACGCCAGCGCCAATTCCAGTGCCAGCGTTCCAAACGCTGTCGCAGTGTGAAACCAGTGCGGCCAATGCTGCATGTACCATCCAATCCACGTCGGCAGCGGCCCGTTCTGATAATAGTCATCGAGCGCCGTGAAATTCCTCCACTCCGGATCGCCACCCATGATTTTCCCCACGCCCGATTCGAAGTAGATGCGAAAGCATTCCCACACCAGCAAAAACCAACTCGCTCGCGAGGGCGGGCCGGTCTCGCCCCATCCCGGTCGGAATCCTCGTGGCGCATAAAACAGGGAAATGAAGCCCGCTTCCAGCAACATTCCATCCGACTGGTACGCCGAAAAATCCCGCGCCGCGCTCACAAACGAGAGGAAACACACAAAGCAAATCGCGAGCATACCCCGGGGCCACAAATTCAAAACCAGCAGCACTGACGCGATCATCCCCACCCAGCAAATTCCTGTCAGCATGGGGTGCCCGCTCGAAAACCACAACAGCGTCGGCGCATACCAGTAGCCCACGCGCCCAAACTGCTCGGCTACCTCGCGCAAATATTCGTTTGCAGGGAGAATGCCTTGCGGCCCGATCAATCCCTTGATTTGAAATGCCAGCGAGAAAAACGCGGAGTAATAAATTAGCCCCAGCGCGCGCAGAAAAATCCACCGGGGAAGCAGCCCGTCGGCTTTGCTCTGCCCTCCTAGTGGCGGGTCTTTAGACCCGTACGCGCCCGGTTCAGAAGCAAACAGCCAACGCACCGCCCACGCCGGTGACCAGTCTTTCATCGCGCGCCATTATAGCCCTCAGCGGTAGCAGAGAGTCCTCGGACCCGTGCCAGTAGCACAGACTTCAGTCTGTGCATTCGTACTGGAAAACGCCCTTTGCGTGAGCTCTCGGCTCTCGCTGAAACTGTTCCGCTGAAGTCGCTCTTGACGAAACTTCCTGACAGGTTAGAATACTTGTTAGTGAGCAGGGTGAAAGAGTTTTGAGAACGGCTTGGTCGCCTCTTTTCTGAAGATTCTATATCTGCTCTCAGGCCCCAGGCGCGATTGGGCGGTGGGGTGGCCACCGTGATTCTCGGTGATCTGGCGCTCTATAACCCCTTTAGAATCAACACTTCTGCGGTTTCTCGCAACTGTTGATTCTAAAGCACTTACAGAAACGCTAACTCCTTTAGAATCCGCACTTACAAGAAACAGGGGTAGGGGCCCCTCTAGCTCTCGTACGAACTTATTCAAGTTGCCGCGTTGCGGTCAACGATTCATCTTCGGAGGAAGGTATGCCCATCAAGGTCGGCATCAACGGCTTCGGCCGCATTGGACGCAACATCATGCGCACGGCCATCGACGACAGGGACATCCAGTTCGTCGCCGTCAACGACGTCACCGACGCCAAAACACTTGCGCACCTGCTGAAGTACGATTCCGTGCTGGGCAATCTGCCGCACAAGGTGACCCACACCGACGACAGCATCTCGGTGGAAGGGAAGAGCTTCAAGGTATTCCGCACCAAGGATCCTGCCGAGCTGGATTGGGCCTCCGTCGGAGCGGAAATCGTGGTGGAATCCACCGGCCTCTTCACTAAAGGCCCCGACGCCAGGAAGCATCTCCGCGCGCCGGTGAAGAAAGTCATCATATCCGCGCCCGCCGACGGTCCCGATGCCACCTTTGTCCTGGGCGTGAACGACAAAAGCTACGATCCTGCAAAGCACCATGTCATTTCCAATGCTTCCTGCACCACAAATTGTCTTGCGCCTGTCGCCAAGGTTATTCAGGACACGTTCGGGATCAACAGCGGCACCATGACCACCATCCATTCATACACCAACGATCAGCGCCTGCTCGATCTCCCGCACAAGGATCTGCGCCGTGCTCGCGCTGCCGCTATCAACATGATTCCGAGCTCCACGGGCGCCGCCAAAGCGCTGCACCTCGTCATCCCCGAGTTGAAAGGGAAGCTCGACGGCTACGCCATGCGCGTCCCCACGCCCAACGTCAGCGTGGTGGACCTCACCGTGTTCGTCGACAAGCCGGCGACGAAAGATTCGGTTAACGCCGCGTTGAAGGCCGCCGCGAACGGCCCGATGAAGGGGATTCTCGGCTACACCGAAGAGGAGTTGGTCTCCGCCGACTTCAAAGGGAACTCCAATTCGTCGATCGCGGACGCCGAATACACCAAGGTGGTCGGCGACCGCTGCGTGAAGGTCTTAGCTTGGTACGACAACGAGTGGGGCTACTCCTGCCGCTGCCGCGACCTGATCAAGCTGCTCGCGTCCAAGTTCTAGCTTTCTTGATTTTGTCATCCTGGGGCGATCCGATAAGCGCGCCGAAGGATCTCATTCAATGAATTCTGGCAGCGCATTTTGAGTTGGATATCGAGAGGGTGGTTTTTTCCGCCTCTTGCTTTTGCTTACTTACAACTTATAACTTACAACTGAAGACTGCATTCATGTCCAAGCTCACCATCAACGACCTCGACCTCAAAGGAAAACGCGTTTTCATCCGCGTGGACTTCAACGTTCCTCTCAAGGAGGGTATCGTCACCGACGACACGCGCATCCGCGAAACGCTTCCCACACTGCGCCTCGCCATCCAGAAAGGCGCCCGCCTCGTTCTCGCTTCGCATCTCGGCCGTCCCAAAGGCGGCCCCGATCCGAAATATTCTTTGCGTCCTGCCGCCAAGAAACTGGAAGAACTGCTGGGCAAGCCCGTGGCTTTCGCGCTGGATTGCATTGGCCCCGGAGCAGAAGGGCAAAGCAAGGCGCTGCGCGATGGGGAAGTGCTCGTGCTCGAAAACGTCCGCTTCCACCCCGAAGAAGAAAAGAACGACGAGATTTTTTCCAAGCAACTCGCCGCTCTTTGCGATGGCGTTTTCGTTTGCGACGCCTTTGGCTCCGCGCACCGCGCCCACGCTTCTGTCGTCGGCATTACGCGGTTTGTCCAGCAAGCGGCCGCGGGCCTGCTTATGGAGAAAGAGCTGGCCTATCTTGGGAAAGCGGTGACAAACCCCGCTCGGCCGTTCGTCGCGATTCTTGGTGGTGCAAAGGTCAGCGACAAAATTGAAGTCGTCGAAAACCTGATGAAAATCGCCGATGCAATGCTCATCGGCGGCGGCAGACAAACTCGATCTCGCAAAGCGGCTTCGCAGTGAAGCGCAGCAGAAGAAATTCGGATTGCTCCTCCCGGTCGATCACGTTGTCGGCGCCGAATTCAAAGCCGATACCGCCACGAAAACCGTTTCAGTGCACGACACTCCGGACGGTTGGATGGGCCTGGACATCGGCCCGAAGACCATCGAAACCTACAAGCAAAAGATCGCCGGCGCAAAAACCATCGTCTGGAACGGCCCCATGGGCGTGTTCGAGATGCCCGCTTTTGCGAAGGGCACGCTCGAAATCGCCAAAGCCATCGCCGAAGCGACAACTCACGGCGCAACTTCCATTATCGGCGGCGGAGATTCCGTCGCTGCTGTGCATCAGTCCGGCGTGGCCGACAAAATTTCGCACATCTCCACCGGCGGCGGCGCCTCGCTCGAGTTCCTTGGCGGCCGCAAGCTCCCTGGCGTCGAAGCCCTGACCAACAAATAAATGACCCCAATTCTTCATCGTGAATGCTCTGCGTTCTCTGTGTCTCTGCATTATATTTTTCTTCTTTCTTTTGGTTTCGCCTGGAGGTTTGCATGCGCCGTCGCGTGATTGCCGGAAACTGGAAAATGTACAAAACTCTGGCGGAGACTCGCGCGTTCTTTTCTGCCTTCACGCCACTCGTCGCAAACTCAAAACATTGCGACATCGTCATTGCCCCGCCTTTCACTGCGATCGCGACGGCGGCCGAGGCGGCGAAGAACACCAACATTGCCATCTCCGGACAAAATGTTTCCTGGAGCAAGGAAGGTGCGTTCACCGGCGAAGTTTCAGCCACCATGCTGGCGGAGGCCGGCTGCCGCTTTGTCATCATTGGACACTCTGAGCGGCGGCAGCTTTTCCGGGAGACTGACGACAACGTTGCAAAAAAAAGTTTAATGGCGCTTGCGAGCGGCCTGACTCCCATCGTTTGCCTGGGAGAAACGCAAGAGGAGCGTGACAGCGGCCTCACGGAGCAAGTTCTCACCCGGCAATTCACCGGCGGCCCCGGCGCGCTGACTCCGGACGAGTTTTCCCGCATCCTGCTTGCTTATGAGCCGGTGTGGGCGATCGGCACGGGACGCACGGCAACGCCGGAAATTGCTGCCGAGGCTCATGGGTTGCTCCGGCGCTGCGCGGGCGAAAAGTTTTCCGTCCACCTGGCTTCGGAGCTGCGGATTCTTTACGGCGGCAGCGTCAAGCCTGACAACATAAAAGGATTGATGGCGCAGGAAGAGTTGGACGGCGCGCTGGTTGGCGGAGCAAGCCTCGATCCGAAGTCGTTCGCCTCCATCGTGAATTTTCTATAGGAGACGATAATCCGTTTATGCTCGACTTCGACGCAAGGAATTCGTGTCAGGGAATCGCTTCAAAGCCGCAAAAACACAGGCGGAAATAGACTTGCGCCCAGCAGCGTATTCTTAGAAAATCTATGAAGAGATTCTTGCCAGAGATTAGGAGAAAGAAATGCCAAGTTGGATGAAATGGACCATCGCGATAGCGATCGGCGCGGGAATCATTGGCCTGGGGTTTCGCCTCTCATGGGGAGGCACGTGGATTCTGAAGCCCTTTTTTGTTCTGAATTGCCTGGTTTTGATCATCGTGGTGCTGCTGCAGAGCGGCAAGGCCGCGGACCTGGCCGGCGCGTTTGGAGGCGCCGGCAGCCAGACGGCTTTTGGTCCGCGAGGCGCGGCAAACGTGTTGTCCAAGGCGACGACTTGGTGCGCGGTGATGTTCATGCTTTGTGCTTTTGCCATGACTTTGCGTACGGATAAGGCCGTCGAACAAGGCGGTTCTATCCTCCAGAAGGTGTCCAAGCCCGCGCCGAAACCGGCTCCGGCTACGACTCCGGGAGCCCCTCAGCCGAATACGCATGACTCGCTGCCGGCCGGCCAGCAACCTGCCCCACAGGCACCGGCGGGGACGCCACAGTCAAGTAATCCACCTGCTTCACAGGCTCCAACAGGACAACAGCCGGCGAGTTCGCAACCTGCTCCTGCGCCAGCGAAAAAGCCTTAACATCGGCTGTGGCTTATTCTTTGGGTAGTTCACAGTTGGCAGTTCGCAGTCAGAGGAATTGAGACACAAGCCAAAGCTGCGCAGAAGCACTTGATGGTTGGTTGTGTCCTGGTTTGGTTGAATTAGTACAGCACCTGAAGGTTGCGAGGTTCAGGTTCCACAGCTAGAATGGTCTAACACCCAAGTGCGGTAGTGGCGGAACTGGCAGACGCACCAGCTTGAGGGGCTGGCGGTAGCAATACCGTGGAGGTTCGAGTCCTCTCTACCGCACCAAAACTTCGAAGGCGATTTCCTGCGAGCTACGTCGTTTCTTTCTTTGGCAGCGGCTCCCAAAGCTCAATGCGGTTACCTTCGGGGTCCATGATCCAGCCAAACTTTCCGTAATCGTACTCGTTGACTTTCGGATCGACCCAAACGCCTTCATTGCGGAGCGCGTCCAGCACGGCATGCAGATCGTCGACAACGTAATTGACCATGAGCGGCGATTGGCTCGGATTGAAATACGTTGTGGACGCGGGAAAGATGCACCAGGCGGTGCAGTTATCCGCATACGGGCTGTCGGGTTGATGCCAAGGAAACATCGTTCCTTGCTCGCCGTTGCTGACAATGCCGAGATGCTTGGCATACCATTCGCGCAGAGCTTCCGGGTTTGGAGACTTGAAAAAGATTCCGCCGATGCCACGTATTCGTGCCATAGGGTGCGCATCATACGCTTCGCTCCGGACGGGAGCAAGACAAGTTCGTGGTAAACTCAACTCCTTTCCTCATCTTTTCGCGAAGCAGCACTCGGGGTCAGCAACAGGCTATGGGCAAAAGCCGGGCGATTGTCATTTTTGCGCTGATGTTCACGTGCCCCGCCGTTTCTCCGCGGTGCTTCGCTCAAGCTCCGCAAACTACATTCGCGGAGAAAGTCATCATTGATACGGACATCGGTGATGATATTGACGATGCTTTCGCGGTGGCGCTGGCATTGCGCAGCCCGGAGCTGCAGATTCTCGGCATTACTACAACTTTTGGCGACACGGAAAAGCGCGCCAAACTCCTCGACCGCTTGTTGGGAGAAGTAGGACGCTCGGACATTCCCGTCGCTGCGGGCGTTCCTACAGCGCCCAAGACAGATTTCACGCAGCTTAAGTACGCGGAGGGCGGGCACTTCGCGAAGGCGTCGCATCCCCATGCGGTTACCTTTTTGCTGGATGAAATTCAAAGGAACCCGGGCGAAATCACGTTGGTAGCCATCGGGCCGCTGGTGAATGTGGGCGCGGCAATCGACAAAGACGCTGCCACTTTCCGCAAACTGAAACGCGTTGTGCTGATGGGCGGCTCGATTTACCGTGGATATGGCGACGTGGGTTCAGAGACTCCGCGTGGTCCCGAGCCTGAGTGGAACATTAAGAATGACATTCCGTCCGCGCAGAAGTTGTTTGCGGCGGGCGTGCCGCTGTTCGTCATGCCGCTCGATTCCACGCAATTAAAAATGGATGCGGCCAACCGCAATTCCCTGTTTCGCCAGGGGACGCCGCTCACCGACGCGCTCACTTTGCTTTATCACGAATGGGGACAGGAAACGCCCACGCTGTTCGATCCCATGACCATTGCTTTCATCATTAAGCCGGAGCTTTGTCCCGTCGAGCCGATGAGCATCCGCGTGGATGATCAGGGCTATACGCGACCGTTTGATGCGGGAACTGGGGCCAATTCTCAAAGCGTCCGCGCCGTTCCCAACGCGCAGGCCTGCCTGAAGTCCACTCCCGACGACTTCTTCCACTTCCTCATGCCGCGGCTTGCAATGCAGTAGCTATTCGCAAGGCTTGTCAGGGATGCACAACTCGCAAGCCCAACACCTTTTCAAAAGGATCGAAATCGTGGTCACGATGGAGCAGCGAATGTCGCTCGCGGATGCAGAAGGACGCTATCAAGCAATCAATAGTCTTGCGCACGGTGAAACCCTGGCGCCGAAGGCGTCGAAAATTTCTCGCTGCAGCGACGGTGAGATCCGTGCCGCCTGCCTCAAAAACCTCTAAATTGTGAAGTTCGCGCAAAACGCGCTCAAAGACCACATCGTCTCGATACCCCTGTAAGACCTCGCAGAGAATCAGGTCCGTCAGTCCCAACGGTTGATGACCGAGTTCGCGATCCAGCCAATCGCTCTCAAGATTTCGTATGCCGCCCAGGTAGTCAATCCAAACGGTCGTATCGACGATGACCACGCGGCAGCCTATTCCGCCGAACGGCCCAAGCGGGAACGCTCCAGATTACCTTCCCAATGAGCCTTCCCTCGAAGACGGCGGATTTTTGCTTGCGCCCGTGTTTTTACGAGAAGCCGCAAACCCTCTTCAACCACAGCGCGCTTGGTGCGTATCCCGCTGCTCCGCAAAGCTTTGCGCATCAACGCGTCGTCAATTTCGATGTTTGTCCGCATTCCGGGCTTTTTCCCCCTATGTGTAGAATACCTTCTTTTTTGTGTATTCGTCAAGAAGACCTTCCTCAAGTAACTCTCTGCATTTCCAAAAATGATTGCCTCAGCGAGCCGCGTTTGGCTGGGCAGCGCCGCAGGAACTGCAAAAACGCGCGCCGGCCGGGCAAGGTTGCCCGCAAGAAGTGCAGAAGAAGCTTCCGCTGGCGGCAGGTTGCGTGGTTTGCGCAGCTGTTGCGACTGGACGTTGCGAATCCGACGAAACCGCCCAAACCAGCGCGATGATCCAGCCGATGAGGGTCCAGCCGGCAAGAATGTTCAAGATGAGAATGGAGGTGAAGTTGGGTTTGTTCCGCGCCAAAAACGCCGGCAGAAAATACAGGAATAGCGACACGAGCCAGAAGATGGGGCCGAAATGAAAGAAGGGAATGAAACACACAGAAGAGATCGGCATGGAGCACGCTCCGCTAGGATGGTGTTTTATCACGAATACGGCAACTTGCGTGAGCCGCAGCACTTTCTGGCGACCGGGAGCGATTCAGCGAGGGTTCCAATGGGTACCTGCTTTCTCTGATTGCGCGTCCCTTGTCTTTTGCCGCCCGATGTATTCTATTTGTCTGCCCTGGAGCGCGCCCTTGTTCAAGGGCACAGAGGTTTGAGCTACTCAAAACACGCATGGTCACTTACGACGGCGACGCAAATCAGCCAGAGACGCCACGAGGCAGCTTGGTTTCCCGCTACCTCTTTAACACCGATCACAAGGTAATCGGCCTGGAATATCTTTGGCTTGCCCTGATTAGTGTTTTTCTGGGGATGGCCATGTCGCTG
>WNGK01009295.1_pt1 | contig 11829 bp, 13 predicted proteins | sample 5400601 | NCBI WGS metagenome assembly WNGK01 (sample SAMN13153376, study PRJNA577476) | soil metagenome | isolation source: 60 cm soil or saprolite under Garry oak tree replicate 1 | place: USA:California | collected 2016-06-15
GCCCGCCATTCGCGACGCCATCGCCGCCACCCGTCATCTTCTCGAGATGTTTCGTCTCCAGTCGGAAGATCACAAGGCTCGTCGCAAACTCCGACGACTTATTCAGCGCCTGCTCAACATCCACCACGAACTCGATCGCCTCACCAGTACCGAAAAATGAGCGCACATTGGCCAGTCAATAGAGCCTCTTAGGCAATGTTCGATGAATGCTAATTAAGGATTTGCTCCACTCTAAGTCGGGATCGTGGACATGGTGAGCTTCGTCATTGATCACAACCAGGTGTTTTAGGCTTCTTACCCGTTCCAGCATCGCGCGCTCGTATGAAGCGACATCCTTCGACGGTTTTCTGCCCAAGATCGCGTCAACGGCATTTGTTGCTTCCCAAGGCTGTTCGCGAGACTCATATAGCTGGTGAATGTTAGTGAGGAAGAGATTCGCCGAAGGATCTGGTTCGGCACTTTGTCCCCTCAGAATCACTTTCATGCTCCAGGGGCGCCACTCCGGTGGCACTAGTGGAAGGTGATGAAAAATCCTGTTGTCTTCAAAGTCTCTTTCGAGGCGCTGATACACGATGACATTCGGTGCGATGATGAGAAATCCCCGGCTAGTCAGACATGACCCAAACTCATTCAAATGGCACGTGTGTCATTCAAAACTGTCTCACGCTGTGGGTTCACCCCACATTATCGCAACGGTGTGCTTGTGTCCCAGACGTGGCACATAGCGGCGGTAGAGAATCTCGAAGATGCTTCCCTTGTGTTTGACCGCCGATTTTCGCCTCACTCGTCGTCAAATGAGTTGTGCTGACCCGCAGTGAGCCACACGCACCCGCGAGGGGTGCGACTGAGTGTCGAATGCAAACTCAATCGCCGAAACGCTGTTTCAACTCACGCACCCGCGAGGGGTGCGACCTGCGAAGCTTGGACAAACTGCGGACTATTGAGCCGTTTCAACTCACGCACCCGCGAGGGGGTTCTGAACGCCGGCTGCCCGGCTCGAAACTGCCCGGGGATCCTCTCGGTAGAAAGAGTATGGGCGCGAGGAGACTCAAGTCTAGAACAAACAAAAAGGGTCCCCGGAGGGACCCTGTGTCCGTATCTGCACTGGCGGGTTATGGAACCGTGAGAGTTGCGGTATGCATATGCGAAGTCTCATTCAGGCCAGCGCTGGTCCACACGGGATGGGCCAGGCTGGTCACGCTGTTTGGCTCAGCCGCAATCCCGGAGTAATCTCCGATGAAATCGTTTGCGGTGGTCGTAATGTGAGTGGACGTCACCTTCGCGTTCGGAGCGAAGCTGCTGCCGTTGTTCGTAGTGAAGGTCGCGTAGATGTCCAGATTCGCGGTCGTGCTGAAGTTGCGCGTATCAAACCAACTGATGTGGACAACTCCCTTGTTGTCCGCCGCGACGGCCGGCATCAGGCGTTGACCTTTGGTGGCGTCGTTAGCGGAGATGGGGGCAGTGAAAGTCAATCCGCCGGACGTTGTGGAATGAACAAACGCGGTGCGGGAGTTGGTTGCGGGCTGATCGGTGTAGACGTCATAGATGAATGCCTTACCGGCCACCGGACCCACGGCAAGAGCGGGGAAACTGTTGTCGCGGTAGTTTGCGTGAAAGCTTAGATTGTTGAAGGTAGGACTCATCGGCACCGGGGCACTGAAAGAAACACCACCGTTGGTAGATTTGGCGATGAAATGCCGTCCCTGCGCTCCGGTTGTTCCCAGGAACACTTCGTAGGCGACATAGACTTCGCCGCCAGGACCGACAGACACCTGTGATCCTTGGACGGCGCCATTCTGTATGGTCGGATTGATGCGGATGGCGCTTGACCAGTTCACACCGTGATTGGTGGAACGCGAAAAGTAAATCGCGTCCGAAGTGGCGGTGAAGTGGGTCCACGTGGCGTATACATTGCCTGAGGTTACGGCGGTACTGTTGTCTACCGCCAGCCAGGGTTTGTCTTCCAGGTTGGAGCTCGCCGTGAGAGTGGTTCGCACTGCATGGCAGGTGGATGATGTGAACTTCCCGCCGGAAAACAACTTGGCGCCGCATACGTAGAGGCCATCGTTGGTGACGTTGCCACTGGAGTTGACCTGAAGATACAGGTTCGACAGAAAGACGTTGCCGAGCTTGTCGATGGCTACGGTCGGATCGCTGTTGGCCTGCCAGCTGTGGCCATCGGCGGTCTTGGGGAAGCCGCCAGAAGTCGGGACGAAACTCTGGGACCAACTCGAGCCGTCAGTGGTGGAAAACGCGTATTTGCTGAGGTTGAATCCGCCGTTCTGGGAGAAGTCGCTGATCATGGCCACCAGGTGGTTAAAGTTGGTGGGATCGACGGCGATGTGTTCTTCGGCCTCGGGAGAGGTTGTGGTCGGCGTGATGGTTGCTCCTACCGAGTACGGAGAGCCGGAGAAACCGAGAAAGGGAAGGAGAGATTCAATCTCTTCTGATTGCACACCTGATTGCATCCCGGCTGCCGGGTTAGCCCCAAAGATGTTGCGGTGAGGAACAATGGTTTTGGGTAGAACGGAAGGATCCGAAGGGAGCAGAGTGGTGTCTTGTGCCGAGGCGTGAAAATTCGCCACGCTTAAGATGATCAGTAGGGCAACCGGGATTCGAGTCAAGCGGGGCATCACGGAGGGTCTCCTTATAGTTGATTGGGTTAAAACCTGAGGTCGCGGGCCAACGAGACCAGCCAAGTGTATTCCTGGAGAGAGCAATTGCCAAGATGAAGAAACTTGCAGTTCCAGGAAAACGTCTTCGGAGCAACCAGGTTACGAAGTCGTGCTCCCAGCCTAGTGCGGAGGGGAGGCTACCGCGAGACCGACGCGTAGATGTCGCTGAGAAGTAAAATTCTTGTAACTTCTTGAGCGCGAAAATGCGCCTGGGGAACATCCTCCGCTAACGTCGTTTTTGTGGACGCTACTTTCTTGACCGTCCCCGGGCGATTGCTTCCCGAGCTTCCTGATCTGCTGTTCGGCGGCGCTCGGTTTCGCGCTTGTCCCAGAGCTGTTTGCCTTTGGCGAGCGCTAGTTCAACTTTTACTTTACCGTTCTTGAAAATACAACCTTGTGGGAATCAGGGTCAGGCCTTTCTGTAGGTCGTCAGTCGTGAACTCTGCCGCAAATTGCTTTCGTGTTCTGAGAAAAGCGCGGAATGTCTTCTTTGACTTCCCATCGGTGTCCTCAAGGCCGTCAATAAACGCGCCGAGAGTCTCTACCAATAGACAGTCGATTGCAAGAACTGTAAATCCGAAGCGCCGTTCGGAAGCCGGTCTATTCGCTTCTGACGCAATGAGGAAATCCACTGGCTCGATTTAACGGTCGTGGATTCGCGCCGCTAATATGTCTATGGCAGTGACCCAATCGGCGCTATTTGGGTCACCCAGCTTTAGCCTCTGCCATACTGCCGCATCCACACCCGGTGCGATTTGCATGATAAGCGTTATTCTAGAGGGCGTCGGTGGGCTGTCATGAATAAGGGAGGCCTGCTGTTCCACTGTCTCCCGTTCTTCGCGGCGCCGTTCGGCCGCTTCAACGGATTGGTCTTTGCGCTTTTCTTGGAGTTCCTTGAAGGTCTTTGGCACATCACAGCTTGAGCCGATTCGAATACCAAGATTGCTGGCGACCTGATTGTCCGTAACGGGCTCACCGCTTTCGGTCAACAGCGGGCCGGCTTGCCGGGAGTGCAGGTGTGATGGCGAGCACTGCGGATGTTGCCGTCTGGCGAGAAAGCAGGCGCGAATTTCGTGCCGGGAGAACTGGTGAACGGCAAGATCTTAAGCGCCGTCTGCGGATGTTTAGAGACTGTCGAGAGATAGAACCAGCCAACTCCCACCAACGCCACTACTGCCGCAGCGGCAAGCGGCCAAAACCATCGATTCGGCTTGCGCCGTTGTATCACTGCCTGCTCGCTGGCAATGACGTCACTGATGGCGCTGGATCGCCCGGACTCCGTATCGCGCTGGAGACGCTTCAGATCTGAACGCAATTCCGAGGCGTGCTGGTATCGCAGTTCACGATCTTTTTCCAGTGCCTTGTTAATGATGTCCTCCAGCTTGCGCGGTATCTCGGGATTCAGGCGCACCGCCGGTACCGGAGCAGTATCCAGTATTGCTTTGAAGATGAGAGCAGATGTTTGGAACTGATGGCGCCATCGCTCCTCCGGCTCTTGCACTCGTCATAGGCACTTGGATCCTTCTTCCTGGCGCGGCTCTCTTGCTTGGCGCACTGCCATTTCTGCGCTCTCGGAATCAGGGAATCGGATCCCTAGCTTGAATTGTTGACGCAATCAGGGATAGCGCTCAAAAGGTTTTGTGACTTTAAAAGCACAATCCGATCCCGTGGTTGAGCACAACAGCGAAATCATGCAGCACATGAATGCCGATCACAAGGTCATCGCCGCCTCTTGCCCCTCAGTGCCAGCGAACCGTTTCGCGGCCCATCCTGCGAGTTCGATTAGCTTTTTCCTTGGATACTTCGCCAGATGATGACAATCTTTTTACATTCCGGTGACATTCGATTCGTTTGATGAGTTCAGAGTCGCTCTCCGGAGGCTCTTGTATGGAACAAATATGGAGCAGCATGAAAGGCGCAATCAATCGGCGCTCGTTCGTGAAGAACGGATTGACTGCCGCAGGTGTCGCAACCGTCGGCGCTGGACTGTTGGCTGACAGTTCATCCGTTTTGGCAGAAAAGGGACCTGAAGAACACAGTGGCCGTCTCACTCCAGGAGATGCGGCCCTACTTCGGTTCGCGGCGGCGGCAGAAATCCTGGAGACCGACTTCTGGGTTCAGTACAACGAACTTGGGGGAATCCAAGACAGCGAAGTCCCAGGCGGAAGCGGCAATCCAGCCTACACTGAAGCCCTTGAAGTCCTTGACGAAGACATGGCCGTATACATTCACGACAATACCGACGATGAATTCACTCACCAGAACTTTCTCAACGCATATCTGGCTTCCAAGGGAGCAGATACGGTAAATCTGGAACCTTTTCGCACTCTGCCGGGCAGCACGGCGACCGGATCTAGTGGAAAGCTGCGGCTTACAAACCTCACGCAGCTCACGCTCGACACCAGTTGGTGGACTCGGTACCGCAGCAGCACCCATAATCCCGACCTTGATCCGAACTTCACCTTCCCTCAAGCCGTCCCAACCTTGAACGTGGGGCAGCATACGGCAATTCCCAGAACCGATGCTGACACTACAGATCCGAACTTCCTTCAGGCGATCGCGAATACTGCGGCTTTCCACTTCCCCACAATAGAACAAGGTGGCAACAGCCTCTATCCGTCAATGGCACAGAGGGCCACACACGTGGAAGTGCTGCGAATTCTGATCAGCATCGGCCCCACTGAGACAATGCACTTTCAAACCTGGTCAGACAAGGCGGGCAACGCGCCTCCCTTGACTGCCGTGGATCCTGTGACCGGAGTATCGGTGACATTTCCTGATCTGAATTCTCCTCCGTTTGGCGGCGAGGACTTTCAGACCAACCTGATCATGCCCGAGCCGTGCCCATTCCTCAGCCGCAAGCTCCCGCCATGTTCGATCATTCGACCCACTGAGACAAAGGGTATTGCCATGGGCGTGGTGAATTTCCTGACCGCCATGGGACTCTTCATCGGCCAACCTCCGGCGTTCTTTGAGTTGTTGCGCGATGTGGCGGAGGATGCGGACGAAGCCAGACGTGGGCGCTAACGTGTCATGCCGGAGTGTTGCGCGAGGTCCTCAACAGCGTGGGGCCCGACCACCGGCCGGGCCCTACGCTAATAAGCGCCCGTCCGGGTCTGTGCGGGGGGCAACAGGCAGTGGTGTCCCTACCGCGATCAACAGCTAGCCGCAACTCGTGGAGATGTGCTCGCATAGTGTCGTGGCTCCGTTGCGACCGGGATGCAACTTGTCTGTAGTGGCAAGGAATTCGTTTGGGGTGCGCTTGCCGGTATTCTTCCCACACCAACTGCAAGGTCAGATGGCGATGCTGTTATCAGTTGCTCATGAATGGTTTTCCAGTCCGGTTGCGGCCGCTGCCTCGCCGGTATGGACTGGATCGGTTGTTGCCCAAACAGTTTGCCCTCCAGTTCCTCCTCGCTCCAGTCTTCCGGCAATGGCCAACTGATCCCGGCCGCCGCCGCCCGCTCCAGATACTCGTGGACCGTGCTCAGACCCATTCGGCAACTGCGTGCAATCTGCCGCTGCCCGAACCCTAACTCGAACCTCAACCGCAGGACTTCTTTGACTTTCCGCATGGACGATCTCCTGGCCGGCACCCTGTTCTCCTTTATGCATGGAGCTTCAATGCCGGGTAATTGTCCAGCGTGGCTACGTCCTTCTGCGGCTCGCCTGTGGAAAACATTCCGCTCCAAGCCGAACACCATTCCGGTAGACGGCAGAAAGTGTTCGCCTTCCCACCGGAAACGGTGTTCGCCTTCATAACGGAATGCTGTTCGGATTCACAACGGAATGGTGTTCGCCTTCACAACGGAATCGCGTTCGCCTTCGACCGGATTCCCCAACTGGTTGATGAATCCCCACTTATCAACGACTGCGACTGCTGCAAGCCCTTCCAGCCCGCGATAACCATTGGCCCGGAAGCACGTCCTCAAATTGTCACGAAAACGGAACGTAGAGGCAATCTGTTGTTGACGAGTAAGCGCATAAAGATATAAGTGCTCGTTTTGGGCAAAATTTCATCCCTCTGATTCTGAACTGAATCGACCTTTCCTTGTTAACGGTCAGCAGTTGGTGTTCTGCTTTCGTAACGAGCTCTTTTTTCCGTTGATGGCGTGTGCAATTGGTGGTTTACTTTCGGCAGTTCCTCCATCGCCAACCTGGACCAGTCGAGACACTCACGGTGAAATCCCGTCGAGCGGAGTTCCTAAGGGTCCGACGAGATCCGGTTCCGATCCCAGGATGTTCTCTTACTCTCAGGAGGGCCGGTGCGGAAAATAGTTATAAGCCGAACTCTTGCTGCCTTCCCGGCTGTTGCCTTTGGTATTTTCTCCGTAACAGCGTTTACTCCTATCGCTGCAGGCCAGCAGAGCTCTCAACCCGCTCCCGGCAGCCCAGTGACCTCCGATCTGCCAATCCACGCACGCAAGCCAGCCAACAAGGGGTCGGACGTCACTTTTAAGGATGGGCGGCTGAGCATAAACACCCAACGCCTTTCATTGCAGCATCTGGCGAGCGAGATTTCGAACAAGGCCGGAGTGCCAGTCATCCTGGATGGCGCTGTGGCCAATGAGTCGGTCTCCATAAGTTTTCACGACCTTCCTCTGGACGAAGGCCTTCGGCAGGTCTTTAAGGATAACGACGCCTTCTTTTTTTACGGCTCGGACAAGGGCGAACCGGCCGCTCTGAAGGTCGTTTGGGTCTATCTAAAAGGTAAGGCGCGCGGTATAGAACCGATTCCGCCTGAGAAATGGGCCAGCACGAAAGAACTGGAAAAGATGCTCACCGCTCCGGATCCGGTGGTCAGAGGGCTCGCTATCAAAGCCATCGTAGAACGAGAGGGTGGTGGCAAAGCTTTGGATGCCGTGGCTAAGGCCCTGAAGGACGCGGACGACCGGGTACGGGCGGACGCCCTTTACGGGGCCACTAACGCAGGGCTGGAGCTTCCAATGAACTCGCTGCGCGATCTGGCGCTTAATGACGCATCGGCCGATGTCAGGTTCCTTGCCCTACAATCAATGGCGAACAATTCAGACGCCAAATCGGTCGCGGAACAAGCCTTGAATGACCCAAGTGAACCCGTGCGGCTTGAAGCACAGGAGATCCTGCAACTCTTGCATAAGCAGTCACCGGAGCCGACCCAGCCCCCCCAGAGTCAGCCACAGCCACCCAATCAGTGAATTGAGTGACGCTGAGTCAGAGGGACAATTTAGCAGCTAATTAGGAGTGATGAGTTATAGATCCGTCCAGCAAGCTGAATGCTGGCCCATCGTTCGGAATCACTCAGCACTTGATATTGGTTTTCACTTCTGGCCCGACCTATCGTGTCTTGGATGGAGTTTGCGGCCCATGGTTTAACTAACAAGAACCCAGAAGATCAGAAATCAGAAAGAAGATCTTGGGCCCCGTACGTAAGATGAATCCACGTGACGAAAAGGAGAAAACAAGATGAGAAGTCGAACTTTGCTGATTCTGTTAACGGTGTCTGTAGTATTTTTCGCGACGGAGATGTATGGCCAGGCTATAGAGCGTCTCTCGGCACAGTTCCTGAGATTCGATGTGACAGAGAGTTTCTGCGTCGCTGGAAGCACCGCGTGTCCAGCCCCCGTGGCAGGGGGAACCGGAGGAAAACTTGTTTACAGCCATGCAGTTTTCGTTCCTGCATTGTCCGGCTCGCCGGTTCTGTACGTTGATTTCGCCTCGCAAGCCGATCAGCATGGCGGTGTCGCCGAGTTCCTCAGCTGCAACATCGATGGAACACTGCTCTGTAATGCCGGTACCGGCGGTGCCGGCGGCGCCCCAACTGGTTGGGTAAACGCATCTGAACATTTCAACTATGAGACCACGTACTGCAACGGCAATGCATGCGGCCTCACTGCTGGTGATGGCGGCGGCGGTTCTGGGGACCAGCACGATAACGCCCTCTATGCCCACTGGTGCGTGCACGTTAAGCCGGGCACACACAAGGTCAACATTAGGCTGGCCACAAATACCACCGCCCCAACGAACCCGGCCGGCTTCTCAAACATTGCTTTCTTTGAGGCTGCGCACATCTTCATCGACGCCTCACAGCCGCCTCCGGGCAGCGATTGCACCAAAGCCCCTGACTTATGACTTGGTGAACTTGGTCGAGAAATACTCTTACCATCCAGGCCCACGCAAATCTCGCCGTCGGGCCTGGATGAGTGTTACCGCCGGGCGCACATGGGACGTTTCTGGAGGTCCTTAAGAAATGCTCGCGGGAAAGCTGCTAGAGAAGCAGCAGCCCGCCACGGTGCCACTCCCCCATTTCGTTCCGACATGCGTCCAGAAGGGACCAGTATGGTCAGAAATGTCCATATATAGGAAAAACAAAAATCCATTTCACGAGCCCAAACTATCTAGCGCGAGGCAGATGGAGCCAAAAACGGAAGAATCCGGGAAACTCCAGAAAGATAGAACGAGAACGTTCTTTGAATGTGTGGGATAGATTGAAACCGCGTGCGGCTGATCCACTCGTTTCTCAAGACAGGGAAGAACCAAATCTGGGAATCAAGCTGCAGTAACCGGATCCCGCCGACCCACCCAGTGCATGGGTTGACCGAAGCTGTCCAGGAGGGGATCGATGCCGAAGGTCTTGCGACGAAGCCATCTCCAACCCAAGCGACGAGGATGCGGTCGCTGCTTCTGCTTTAGCAGCACAAACAGAGCCGCCCAAGTTCGCGCTTTGGAACGCGGGGCGAGCAGTCCAAAATATCGCATCGCGTGCCGACCGCGAAGCGGGACATGTTGGATCAGAATGTCGACAAACTCCTCAGGTGTATATCGTTTTCGAATAAACTGCTTGAGTCTCGTATCCTTTGCCAAATACTCGACCTGCTGATCCGCAATCCTTGTGAGCCGGTGTTGGGCAATCGGCGGTCGTCGTATGTACCGACCGTCATGCTTCAAACGGTATGCCTTCGATCCCGTCCGACTGATGAAGATATTCCACAAGCGTTTGTACTGGGTCGCGAACATGGTCAGAAGATCTTCACCAGAAAAACTTGACCTGAGCACGTTTCTGTTGCGCGCCTCCGAGAGCAAGGCGATTACCGCATAGCGCCAGGCGCACATTAACTCGTGTTCATCATATTTAAGACGATGGATCCAGCGATTCTCGGATTCCAGCAAACCGCCGGCTGAAACTAGGACATGCAGATGAGGGACGAAATTCAGGAGTCCCCCGAAGGTCTGCTGAACGACAAGGACAATCAAGCGCACACCGTATCGAGCTTTGGCCCAGAGTTGTATGGCTTCCGCTCCCATGGCGGGCACATCACATAGAATTTCTCGGTTTTGCTGGAGAATCGGCCGAAGTTCTTTCGGGACTGTGAGAGTGATGCCAACATAAGATACATCGGGAAGAGTCGCCTCCAGGTCTTCCTGCCACTCCACTGTGGCGCGTTGCCCGCAACTCGTACAGAATCTCGACTTGGATCAGCTCCTCGGTCACAAATATTGCCTTACCAGGACCACTCACCAAAGTGATCTCGATTGAGCCAAGATCGTTCGACTGCTCGGGAGCGATGTCGGCCAACTCGTTAACAACCCTGACAAGATCCGACACTCTGAAGACGGGCTCATCGGCCTTGGACAGCGAACTTTCTGCTAAATGAGCAGCTACGAGCTGTCGCGCCTTCTTCCGTATGCCCCTCTCGATCCGCAAACGCCTCAAATTTTCCTGTTGTACTGCTTCCGGTGTATGACTCCACTTGTCTGCGAGGTTTATCGAGATTTCCTCGGTTCTTGCTGCTTCCAGTAACGACGAACACGCATGCGCCAGTATGTGTTTCACTTTATGGACATTTCCGAGCGAAACATGTGCAACGCGAGCAACCTCTCTTCTCGAATTGACTCTTTCAGCTGCTGTCAACTTTGACAAACCCTTGCCGCGGCCGCCTGCCTGCTGATTCAGTGCTGCCTTCTCTTGGAAGTACGGTTCCAGGTCGAGCCCTAGCTCGATCCGAATGAAATCACTCAATCCCTGCGACGTGCGGTGCGTCTGAATTAACCATTTGAGAGCCTGTTGTTCCGGAAGTTCGTATTCGACACACGGCAGTGTTAGTCGATCTTTCCGTTTTGCTAGTTCCCAGCGGCCATAGCCGTCGACAATCAAGCGGTTTCGCGTAATTATGAGCGGGTATTGAAAGGCGAGATCCCCTAGCTCCGCCAATGCGGCCAATTTTAACGCTTGAACCGAGAGATTATGGCGAGCGTAGCTGGGGTGCGGACGTAATTCGCTCACGGAACAGGTGACGAACTGGCCTTTGATCCCGTTTGAATCCGGATCGCTGCGCGGTAATGGGGTGGCGTTGTTCTCCACAACAATCCCACAACAAAACAGCGTTCTTAGCAGTCTTTACGGTTCCCGCCCGTGCGCTGCTATGCTGTTAAGTCGTTAAATTGTGGGGAGAATTACGTCCTTTCACGGCGGTAACACGGGTTCAAATCCCGTCGGGGACGCCAACCACTCAGTTTATTGTCAGCGACTTAGCATCCAGTTTCGCCGCAGAACGCCGCAAAAACACTTCTGTCGTTCGTTCTACAGCTGCTCTTTGGTCTTGCGGGACGACGTGTGCATACCGCGCGAGCATTCGCAGATCGGCATGACCTAGCTGCTGCTGTACCACGCGCGGATTCGCACCTGCCTGCATCAATGCGGTACCCAACCCATGCCGGAAAGCATGGAAGGCGCCACGAGCAATACCCAGACGTTCGCGGATCGGATGAAGGATGTCCCGACGCACGTAGCAACTGGTGATGGGTTGTCCCTTCGCGTTCGCGAACAGCAAGCCGAACGCGTTGGGCTTCCACCGGAGTCGGTATCCGTCCAGCATTTCCACCAGCACCGGTGGCAAAGGTAGATCACGAACACTAGCTTTCGACTTCACTGTGAGCAACTTCCCGCGCCAGTTGCTCTGGCGCACGAGCAGAACGCCGGTGCTCAGGTCTAGGTGATCCCAGGCGATGCCGACAGCTTCACTCGTGCGCACACCCAGGTAGGCCATGAACGCGAAACAGATGTTCCACGGCTCTGGGGCTGCGTCGATGATTAGCTGGGATTCGTCGGGACTGAAGAACCGTTGCGGCTTTTGTAGTTCCTCGACGGGCAGCCGCAACTTTCGCCAATCGAGTT
>WNGK01008568.1_pt1 | contig 11828 bp, 13 predicted proteins | sample 5400601 | NCBI WGS metagenome assembly WNGK01 (sample SAMN13153376, study PRJNA577476) | soil metagenome | isolation source: 60 cm soil or saprolite under Garry oak tree replicate 1 | place: USA:California | collected 2016-06-15
GCCGATGGGTTACGCGTTCGGTAACCTTTTCAGCTCCATATATGAGTCGTTCAATCCTGCGGGTACACCTGGGGCCGAGGTGCGATTCGCACCGACTCGAACGTTCTATATCAAGTCCGCAGTGATATCAGGGAACCGCAATCCCTACGAACAAGATCCCACTGGCTTTCATTTTCAGATTCGCGACACTCCTGATTTTCTATTTGAAACTGGCTACCTGGTTCATCCTTCTGACGGAAATGGTGTGCAGTCTGCGCGATCTGTGAGCGGCAAGTCGTATCCGGGCGTCTACAAATTCGGTGGAGTGTACAACGGGGGCAAGTTTCCGGATCCGACGGGACGCCTGAGCAGCGGCAACTATTTGATTTATGGCATGGCAAGCCAAGCTGTTTTCCGCTCGGATGCGGGATCGAATCGTGGATTGGATACGACTTTCGGCTTTGACTGGAGCCCGGGCGACGTAGCTCGGGAGAATAGTCAGATAACGGCTGGGATGCGTTTCAACGCACCCTTTCCGAAACGCGAAACCGACCGTGTCGCGTGCGCGTTGGTCTACAGCAGAATTAGCGATCCTTTCAGAAACTTCGGCACACTTCTAGGAGCGCCGCCTCTCGGTTCTGAGAAAGCCGTCGAACTGAACTACTCACTGCAGGTGACCCCGTATTTTCTGCTGCAACCCACGTTTCAGTACTACATAAATGTCGGTGGGAACCCCGCTTTGTCAAATGCACCCGTTTTGGGATTCAGGACCAAAGTTACCTTTTGATTCGTTGAGGACGCTATGAATAGCAGAAGCCAGGAACTCGAAAGCATTTCGGGCCAGCAATTCGACCTGTGCGTCATTGGGGGCGGGGCGACCGGCTCGGCTTGCGCGTTGGATGCACAGCTACGCGGGATTCGAACGGTGCTACTGGAAGCGGGCGATTTTGCCGGTGCAACGTCCAGTGCAGCCACCAAGATCGTCCACGGCGGAGTGCGTTACTTGGAAGAAGCCGTCAAGGGAGCAGATCTTCAGGAATATCGCGTTCTGGTACGCGCTTTGCACGAGCGTGTCCGCATGCTGGAAAACGCACCGCACCTCACGCGAACGCTGGAGTTCCTCGTACCTAGCTATCGGTGGCTAGATGTGGCATATCTCGATATTGGCCTGAAGATTTACGACTGGCTCGCGGGACCGGCCCGCATTTCTCCCAGCAAGTTTCTTTCGCGAGAGGAAACCTTGGAGCGAATGCCCGAGTTGAACTCAAAAGGATTGGTCGGTTCCGTCGCATATGCGGATGGCCAGTTCGATGATGCGAGATACAACATCGCGCTGGCGCAGACTTTTGCCGTGGCGGGTGGAAACACGCTGAATTATGCAAAGGTGACCGATTTCATGCGGGGTGCAAACGGAAAGGTTTCTGGCGTTGTGGTCAAGGACCAGCTCACTGAGGATATGTTTTCGGTAAAGGCCAAAGCCATCGTTAACGCCACAGGACCACTCTCGGACTCCATTCGGCGGTTGGCCACTCCTACGTTAGAAAGGCGCATGCGGCCCAGCAAGGGCTCGCACATTCTTTTGCCGCTGGAGGTGTTTCCGACGGAAGATGCCTTGCTTATTCCAAAAACAGTGGACGGACGCGTCGTATTTGCTATCCCTTGGGGAGGAAGGCTGCTGGTTGGAACTACGGAAGAAGAAGTTGCTCCGGATGCGGAAGTGCTCGTGACTAAGGCAGATGTTGCCTATTTGTTGCTGCACATCAATCAATACCTGGCACGACCGGTCACTCCCAACGAAATCGTCAGCGGCTTTGCCGGCATACGACCACTAGTAGCCTCGACCGGCGATGGCGATACAAAAAAACTGGCTCGCGATGATGTGATTGAAATGGATCCCACTAGCGGGCTTATCAGCATTATGGGCGGCAAGTGGACTACCCATCGCGCGATGGCCGAGGACACGATCCACCAGGTGCAGCAAGCGTTAGGTGTACCTCAAACCGACTCAAAGACCCGCAATCATGTTCTGTATGGTGGCAAAGACTTCACGGACGACTATTGGGTAAGAATCTGTCGGCAATACCATGTTTCGGAAAAAACTGCACGACATTTAGCTGGCAAGTTTGGAACTGCTGCCGAAGATGTCCTTGCTCTAGGAGAGGACGATGCCTCGCTCATGCAACCGATTCTAGAGGAAGGAGGAGCCATTCGTGCCGAAGTGGTCTATTCGGTTCGTAACGAGATGGCCTGCACCATTGAGGACGTCCTTGCGCGCCGTCTCGGGATGCAATTCTATTCGTGGTATGACGCTATTGAAGCCGCACCGCTGGTCGGTTCAGTATTGGCGCAGGAGTTGCAGTGGGACGAGCCCTTCACGCGTGAATCGATCACGGGCTACATGGGAAAAATCAACCACTTGATTGATTCCGCGGGCTTATACCACGAACGTTCTCACCCATCGGTCAGTCGGGCGGAGATTGAGATATGAAACCGAGAGCCTGGCGTGTCGATCTGCCCGGCAATCTTCAGGAGGAACAGCGTGGCAAACTACATCGGCGCGATTGATCAAGGCACTACCAGCACGCGATTTATCGTGTTTGACCGTTCGGGGCACGTTGCCGCGGTAGCACAGAAGGAGCACGAACAAATCTACCCACAACCTGGATGGGTCGAACACAACCCAGAAGAAATCTGGCAACACACACGCGAAGTAATTTGGGAAGGCATGGCTCGAGGGCGGCTTCAGGCTAGCGACCTGGTCGCCGTCGGAATCACCAACCAGCGTGAGACCACTGTCGTATGGAATCGCAAAACCGGCAAGCCCGTCGCGAACGCGCTGGTGTGGCAGGATACGCGGGTTGCTGAGTACGTCAGCGAGCTAGCGAAAGCTTGTGGGCAGGATCGTTTTCGCAGCAGGACTGGCTTGCCACTCACCACGTATTTCAGCGGTCTCAAAATCCGCTGGATTCTCGAACACGTAAAAGGTGCTCGCGAACAAGCCGAGGCGGGCGACGTGATTTTTGGCAACATCGATACGTTTCTGATTTGGCAGTTGACTGGCGGCTGCCAGGGTGGCGTTCACATCACCGACGTGACCAATGCGAGCCGCACTCAGCTGATGAATCTCGAGACCCTGTCCTGGGACAACGAGATTCTCAACGTGTTTGAAATTCCGGAGGCAATGCTTCCGAGAATTCATTCCAGCAGCGAAACCTACGGGCTCGCAAAGGAACGATCAATACAGGGCGTGGCGATAGCGGGCATCCTTGGCGACCAACAGGCGGCCCTAGTTGGTCAAGCGTGTTTTGAACCAGGAGAAGCAAAGAACACCTACGGGACTGGGTGTTTCTTGCTGATGAATACCGGTACTCGAAAAATTGACTCCACCGCCGGTTTATTGACGACGATGGGATACAAGTTCGGCGAACAAGAGCCTCACTACGCACTAGAGGGGAGCATTGCTATCACCGGCGCTCTGGTGCAGTGGGTGCGGGATAACCTTGGGCTGATCGAAAACAGCTCTGATATCGAATCACTCGCGCGAACAGTGGTAGACAATGGCGGCGTGTATTTCGTTCCTGCATTCTCAGGTTTGTATGCGCCGTATTGGAAAGACAGCGCCCGCGGCGTCATCGCCGGGCTGACGCGCTATGCCAACAAGGGACATATTGCGCGCGCTGCATTGGAAGCAACCGCGTTTCAAACGCGGGACGTACTCGAAGCCATGGAAAAAGACGCAGGCATCAAGCTGGACGTGCTGCGTGCAGACGGTGGCATGGTGGCTGATGATCTGTTGATGCAGTTCCAGGCTGACATTCTCGACAGACCCGTGGTTCGTCCCGTAACGAAGGATGCGACCACTGCTCTGGGTGCGGCCTACGCGGCTGGTCTGGCCGTCGGATATTTCAAAGACGTGAATGACCTGCGCGCAAACTGGACGGCCGACCGCACCTGGACGCCAAACTTGAAGAACGGGAAACGAGATGAGATGTACAAACTTTGGAAGCGGGCGGTAACGCGCTCGTTCGATTGGGTGAGCTAGTTTTACTCCCTGAATCAAAGAAGGGAAGTTTCTGATGTTGGCGAAGTGTTTTGGCGAATTCATGGGTACGCTCGTGTTGATATTGCTTGGGGATGGAGTAGTCGCAAACATCTTGTTGAAGCGTTCGAAAGCGGAAGGTGCTGGCTGGATGGTAATTACAAGCGGTTGGGCATTCGCGGTTATGGCGGGAGTATTCACAGCTGTTGCATGCGGAAGCAGTGATGCTCACATCAACCCGGCAGTAACCTTTGGATTTGCCGTGGAAACCGGGCAATTTGCGAAATTCGCTCCGTACGTGATCGCGCAAATGGCTGGAGCGTTCGTTGGAGCCATTCTCGTGTGGCTGCACTTTTTGCCCCATTGGAAAGAAACAGAAAGCAAAGACTTCAAATTGCTCTGTTTCTGCACTGTGCCCGCGATTCGCAATTTCATTGCGAACTTGATGAGCGAAGTTATAGCGACATTCGTGCTCGTCTTTGTGGTAGGCGCCATCTTTTCCAAAGCGGTTGCTGGCTCCGGGCTGATACCCGGCCTGGGCGCCTATTTGGTTGCAGCCCTGGTTTGGGGTATTGGCCTGTCGCTTGGTGGAACGACTGGTTACGCGATCAACCCCGCTCGAGACTTGGGGCCGCGGCTTGCACACGCTATATTGCCAATCCCCAACAAAGGGTCGTCAGATTGGGGCTATGCAATCGTGCCCATAGTCGGACCTCTCATCGGAGGCGGACTGGCTGGGTTGCTGCTGCATGCCATCATGAAATAGCAAGCATGAGCGGCCTGGATTTTCAACAGCAACTTCAGAAAGCGGATCATCAGATTCCGATGACCGTTAAGGCGATGAAGGTCGGCGCGCTGGAACTCCTTACCAAGCCATTTGACGGCCAGAAGCTCCTCGACACAGTCGAGCACACCTTAGCCGGCGACTCCGTCCGGCGCAAGTAAAAGTCCGAGATTTCAGCTCTACGTGCTCGATTCGACAGGTTGACACGGCGCGAACGTGAAGCATGGGGCTCGTAGTATCGGGAATGCTCAACAAGCAGATTGCGTCGCAAACCGGGACAAGCGAGATCACACTTAACGTTCATCAGGCTCGGGTAATGCGGAAGATGGAGGCAGGTTCCTTCGGGGAGCTCGTAGGGATGGCGAAAAGGCTTCAGCTTTTCCGGTTGAGCTAACAATTACGGGTAGGGGGGTCTCCGCATTTTGCAGGGTTCTATCCGATGGCTGTTATACCAAGGCATAATTGTGCCTTTTCTTGCTCAGGACTAAATTTTTGTTAGGCATGACCAGTGAGGAGAGATCGCCATCCGTTGTTATTGTCGATGATGACGAGTTGATGCGGAGAGCCCTGGACGGCCTTATGAAACAGGCTGGCTTCCAGGCCTTGACATTTGCATCCGCAGAAGAGTTCCTGAACTCTGGAGAACAAGAACGGACCGCATGTCTAATCGCTGACATCCGCATGCCTGGAATGTCAGGTTTAGACCTCCAATCAAAACTAAACCAAGATCGTATCAGAATACCGATCATCTTCATCACAGCGCTCGGTGACGAGAAGATGCGGATGCAAGCGTTGAGGGCTGGAGCGGTTGAATTCCTGAGCAAACCATTTGATGATGACGCTCTGCTTGATACTGTGCGGGCAGCACTGAATAGTTAGATCTTTCGGTCCTGCGGAAAGGGTAGTTCATCCGTGGACGGAGTCGACAAAATTCGACCATGTGAACGGGCGAGTCCTGAGGTCAGCCGATTCGACCAGATCATCGGCAACAGTCCTGCTCTGGAATTCGTGCTCTCCGAGGTGGAGCGCGTGGCGCCGACTGATTCCACCGTCCTTGTCCTAGGGGAAACCGGGACGGGTAAAGAACTGATTGCTCACGCTATTCACAATCTGAGTGCGCGTTGTGGGCGGCCATTCGTAAAGCTGAATTGCTCTGCGATTCCGTTTGATCTGTTAGAGAGTGAGCTCTTTGGCCACGAGAAAGGTGCTTTTACCGGAGCCATAGCGCAAAAGATTGGGCGATTCGAAATGGCTGATACGGGGACCCTTTTCCTGGACGAAATTGGAGATCTGCCTCCGGCATTGCAACCGAAGCTGCTTCGCGTCCTGCAAGAACAGGAGTTTGAGCGGCTTGGCCGTGGGAGAACGCATCGCATCAATGTGCGTGTGGTGGCAGCGACCCACCGTGATCTGACCGAGATGGTAGCCCTCAACGAATTTCGGAGTGACCTGTACTACCGTCTCAACGTGTTTCCGGTTCTGCTGCCGCCTTTGCGCGAACGCCGCCAAGATATATCTGGGTTGGTTTTGCATTTCGTCGAAACTTTTTCTCGGCGCATGGGGAAGCCAATTCGGCATATACCACCGGAAACGCTCGAGGCGTTCACCTTGTATTCTTGGCCTGGGAACGTACGGGAACTTCAGAACCTGATCGAGCGAGCGGTGATCAGGTCCAATGACGGAGTCCTTCCCAATCCGCTGCCAGCAACGGAAAACGATCCGGTGACACTGCGTCCAGCGCAGGGTACGTTTACTGACTCTGCGCGAGCCGTGATCCTGCAGGCGCTCCGGGCGACTGGTTGGGTCATCGGGGGCCCGAGTGGCGCGGCCGCCAGGCTGGGGTTAAAGCGGACTACGTTAATCGCAAAAATGAAAAAGTTGGGAATTTCACGACCTGGTTTCATCAGCAACGCCGGTCAATCTGGTGAAGACGAAGATAGAGGGTTCGCAATGTAATGGCGGGGTCGGTTGGGGTAGACGCCAATCGATATTTCACAACGTTGTTGGACCGATCTTTATCACGCATGATCTCGCTCAATCCGAGGAGGAAACATCGGCAGGCTTTCGAAATAGTTTGAAGTGTTAGGTGTGCAGGATCGAGGAGGTCGTCGAAAACTTAAGGCACCTTCACGGCTCTATGGATCGCCGCTTGCCTACCGATTTCTCCCTCAGCGCAGTGTTTCCTTTCGCAAACATAGCCCAAGCAAGAGTGGTGATATCCGGATCGCGAGAGAGGGCAGCCCTGAGGAGTTCTCTGCCGGCTTCTTGTTGTCCATAACCGCACCACATTACACCACACAGAAATACATAGTCGCTGTTCATTTCATCTCCTTCCGTTACTGTTTAGGCCAGCAATCTGGAGACTGTTCGGGAGTTCTTCAAGAAACACAGCGCAGTACCTATTCGCCTCATCTTTATAAAAGGAATGCAACACGCAGAGTTTCCCAGTTGTCTGCGATTCTCCTTCACTAGGAACAAGGTGGAGAAATCGCGAAAATCCAGCTCCTCCGCGTGCGCATTCTCTGCCACGATTGGAACGGAAACCGTGACAAGCCTTGTCAAAGTTAGTACGTGCCTCCACATAAGGAACCGTACTCCGGTGAATGTTGTTTTCAGTACGTCGTAATTGTTTCCAATTCATCAAAATTGAGCGGGCTTGCATTGCCGTCCAACCACTTCTTTAGAGCGTCGCCTTCAATCGTGCCTTGGGACGTCAACTCGCGAGCGAGAGATTCGATCAGCGGTTTATCCATCCGCAGAAGCCGCGAGGCCAATTTGTACCCGGTATGCGCGTAGGGATCAGTGTCTTTCACTGCCTTGGCGAGGCCCCAATCGACTGCAGTTTGCCGCGCTTCAAGCGCACTCGACATGTCGGATGCGAGCTCTTTGTGCAACTCATCCGAAATGGGATCACTGATTGCCTGGTCCACGATCGATCCGACGTAGATGAAGGCGAAGGCTCTGCTTAGCAGCTTCTCGTCATTGTGAAACGAGTCACGCAGGCCCTTCCAGTCGCATACGATACCGCTGGGGTGCTCGCTGCTATTAGTAACCGAAAGCAGCGCGATTGGGAATCCCGCACGATATGCCATTACGGCTCGCGCAGCGAGATGTTTTGCGCTTTGTTGTTGTGACACTATAGTTTTTGGCATTAAATCAAATCATTGCAATCAGACATTGACGACTACCTTGCCAATCTGAGCATTGGATTCGAGGAAGCGCGTCGCTTCTTGGATCTGTTCAAGACGGAAAGTGCGTGCGATGACGGGCTTCAGCTGCCCCGAAGCGAGCCCGCTGGTAATGAATGCTTTTGCACGCTCTAGGGCAGCGTCGTCGTTCGTGATCTCTCCGTTCAGATACCCCTTCAAGGTCAAGCTCTTGCCCAGTACTGTGAACAGAGGAAACGGCGTCGGCTCCGGGCTGAGCGCGCCATATTCCAGCAAGATGCCGCCTCGCGCCATGCTATCGGTGAGGGGAATGAAGGACGGACCACCGACTGGATCGAACACAACCCGCGCGCCGACACCGCGAGTGATCTCCATGACTCGTGCGACGAGATTCTCCTCATCCGTCACGACAACATGATCGGCTCCATGGTCCATGAGCGCTTGCCTCTTGGCCCGGGTCCGAGTGGTTGCGATGACTGTAGCGCCCACAGTTTTTGCAACTTGGAACGCGGCAATACCGACACTGCTTGAGGCCGCTGTGACGATGACGAAATCGCTCGCGGTGAGCTTGGCTTGTTCAATGAGGGCGCCCCATGCAGTGACATACTGCATCCACGAAGCTGCCGCCTCTTCAAAAGAGATATTCCGTGGATGTTTGACGAGATTGCGAGCGGGCACATTGGCCAATTCTCCATATGTGCCCCACCGGGCTACATCGGTTGGCGGAATCAAACTGACAATATCGCCTTTCTTGAAGCTGGCGATGGATGTACCGACCGTTTTGACGATACCCGCAGCTTCGAAACCGAGGCGACTGGGAAATTGAGCCTCTTGCATATAAGCGTGCGTGCGGAACATGACCTCCGCTCGATTCAAGCCGATGCTCTTTACATCGATCTGGACTTCGTCGGCAGATGGCGGCGGAACATCCAGACTCTCGATTTTCAGGACGCTTGCATCACCATATTCGCGGAAGCGAACAATGCGTGCCATCATTTCTCCTCTAATTCCGTTTTGCATCTTCGTGCATGCAACACGCAGAGTTTCCCAGTTGTCTGCGATTCTCCTTCACCAGGAACAAGCTGGAGAAATCGCGAAAAACCAGCTCCTCTGCGTGCGCATGTCTCTGCCACGATCGGAACAGAAACCGTGGCAACCCTCGTCAAAGTTAGACGGATGAAGCTTTGCGGGTTTTTGTGTCTATTGTGCGGTCGAGAAACTCATGCATCAACGACCCAATCCGATCCACTTCTTCTTCCAACGCGAAATGGCCCGTGTCGAGAAGATGGAGCTCCGCGCTGGGAATATCTCTTTTAAGGAGTTCAGCACCCTCCACCGTGAAGATTCCGTCGTTCTTGCCCCAAGTGATCAGCGTGGGCGGCCGTTGTTTACGGAAATACTCGTGCCAGTCGGCAAAGACATCCAGATCCCTTTTTGCGTTGTAGAGGATCGAAAGTTGGATTTCCTTGTTTCCTGGTCGGTCCTGATAAGCCTGGTCGATCACCCAATTGTCGGGGCTGATCTTCAATGGATCGCTAACGCCATGCAGATAGTGCCACTTGGTTCCTTCAATCGTCAGAAGCCAGTCGCGTAAAACTTGAGCATTCTTGTCGGTCCGATCTTCCCAATAGTCAAATAATCCCTTTGCGAACTCCTTATTCAGAGCTTCAACATGGGCACCGCCGTTTTGGATGATCATCGCGCTCACGCGTTCCGGATGCATGACGGCTAACCGGAAGCCAACCGATGCACCTATGTCAGACAGGAACAGCGCATAGGAAGAAAGATCCAGCGCTTCGGTGAACTTTTCGGTCACAGCCGCTAATCCCTCGAAGGAATAGTCGAAATGTTTGACCGACGGTGCTGAGCTTTCGCCATAGCCAGGGAAGTCTGGGGCGACGACATGATAGGTATCTGCAAGCATGGGAATCAGATTGCGGAACATATGAGAAGACGACGGAAAGCCGTGCAAGAGCAAAACGCTGGGAGCATCCCGGGGACCGGCTTCTCGATAGAAGATTTCCAGCCCCTCCACATTAAGCGTGCGATAGAAAACGGTCGGCGTAACAGATTTGCTCTCGGGCGTCATAGATATCTCCTTGGGAAAGTCCGCAATAATCTATTGCGGATATGGCCGACTTGCGCGAGGCATCGAAACACTCGCTCAACTTCGGGCTGGAACCGCTTTCTTATTTAGGAAGCCAAAGAGGTTTTCTCATGTCGGCGCGGAAGCTTCCAGTTAGGCCGAATGAAATGGCAAGTGTAACCATTAGGATAGTGCTCCAAATAGTCCTGATGCTCCGGCTCGGCTTCCCAAAAAGCACCCGCGGGCGCGACTTCAGTCACCACTTTACCGGGCCAAATCCCCGACGCGTCGACATCGGCGATGGTGTCACTTGCAATTCGTTTCTGTTCGTCGCTTGTGTAGAAAATGGCGGAACGATAACTGGTTCCCCTGTCGTTGCCTTGGCGATTCAGTGTGGTCGGGTCATGAATCTGAAAGAAGAATTCCAGCAGCGTCCTGTAACTGAGCTTGTCAGGATCGAAGATGATTTCAATTGCCTCGGCATGAGTGCCGTGATGACGGTAGGTCGCATTGGGTACGTCGCCACCCGAATAGCCGACCCGTGATTGCGCGTTCGCTAGTTGTGCTCACGTTATTACTCCTTATTTTCGGTCTCGAATAGCTTGCGATATGTGCCGTAGCCCTCGCTCTCGAGTTCATCGAAATGAATGAACCGCAGCGAGGCTGAATTAATGCAATAGCGGAGTCCACCTGCCGCGCGTGGGCCATCGGAAAACAGGTGCCCAAGATGACTGTCGCCATGGCTTGACCGAACTTCTGTCCGCGTCATGCCGTGGCTGATATCGGTGTTCTCTACGATATTTTCGCGCTCGATCGGTTTAGTGAAACTCGGCCAGCCTGTATGGCTGTCAAATTTATCGATCGAAGCAAACAGTGGTTCGCCAGACACCACGTCCACATAAATGCCAGGCTCTTTGTTGTCCCAATAGGCGTTGTCAAAGGGACGCTCAGTCCCGTTAGTTTGAGTAATGCGGTATTGCTCGCGAGAGAGACGAGATACCGCGTCGGGATTCTTGCTGTATGTCGGCATATGTTTTCCTGTTTTGCGGAGAATTCTGACTGCGGCATGCACTCTAAACCTGAGGCCAAGATCAGCGTCCTAAGGCATCCCACATTGAATAATATGATTGGATCCCGTTACCTTCTTCATGCAGCCGGTCGATCCGGAAAGCGCCGGCCGGCCGCGTGTATCAATTGGCGCGTGTCGCTCACGGATGACCGCGCGCGGATGATTGTCTTTCCCTTGACCCGCTCGGTCGGGTTGAAGGCGGCGACGGCATCGTCCAGGGCGGCCACCTTGCCGATGTTTGTCCGCAGCCGACCGTCCCGGACGCGCTGTACGAGTTCACTGAGTTGCGCGCGATCGGGTTCGACGACGAAATCGATAGTCAGGCCGCCAGAGGGCCGCGCCTCAGTCGGGCCGGTGACGGTCACTAGCGTTCCTCCGGCGCGAATCAGGCCCGCAGACCGCTTCGCGATGTCACCTCCGAGGACATCGAAAACCAGATCGACCTCGCCGATATCTGCCAGAGCGTCGTTATCGAGGTCGACGAACTCCTGTGCGCCAAAGTCGAGCGCCGTCTGACGGGCGGCAGCGCGGCCGGTGCCGATGACGTATGCGCCCGCCTCACGTGCGAGCTGGGTCGCCATCGAGCCGACCACGCCAGCCGCACCGTGCACGAGGACGCTCTGCCCGGCGCGAAGGCGGCCGTGCTCGAACAGCCCCTGCCAGGCGGTCAGGCCCGGCATCACGAGGGCCGCCCCCCCCGAGAA
>WNGK01007014.1_pt1 | contig 11827 bp, 11 predicted proteins | sample 5400601 | NCBI WGS metagenome assembly WNGK01 (sample SAMN13153376, study PRJNA577476) | soil metagenome | isolation source: 60 cm soil or saprolite under Garry oak tree replicate 1 | place: USA:California | collected 2016-06-15
TCTGGATTTTCAGACCTGAGAAAGCACGCCCTCAACCCGCCGCCGAAGCAAAGCTCATTCATCGCAAAAGCTCCGTGCCCCATCTTTGCGACTTGTTTTTGTCGCAAGGGTGGGAAAGCACGAACCCATCCCAGCCGCCGTCGGGAAGCAAACTCAGCGAGACCAGGGGTTCTATAAAAGGGGATGTTCTATAAAAGGGGATGTCAAGAAAAGACACTTCACCTGATCCGCCGGGGGAAGATTTCTTCTGACATCGAGCCTCCGCTGGCATCTGCAATACATTTCGCCAGGGCACGGTTTTCTTTTTCACTACGGTTTTCTTTTTCACTTCCGTGGAAGGTTTTCGGGGTCATTGTCTTTCGCGTTCTTCGGTTCGGCTTCTTTGCACCTGCAAGCAGCGGGTTGGCGTTTGCCAACCATGGTTCTATCTGAGACTCGAGGCCTAGCTCCGCTAGGGCGGGAGGCCAGGTCCCCAACCCACCGAACTCACGCCATAGCAAACGCCCGGATCGTCTCTTTCCGCACCGTCAGCTGTTCCACCAGGTCCGTCCGAACCTCATACCCGCGCCCCGGAATATCCGGAATCGCAATCTCGCCCGCCGACGTCACCGTCACCTCCGGCTCGATGATGTCCTCTTTCCAGTACCGCGCAGAAGCCGACACATCCCCCGGCAGGGAGAAATTCTCCAGCGAAGCCAGCGCGATGTTGTGCACCCGTCCCACGCCCGACTCCAGCATCCCGCCGCACCATACCGGCACGCCGCGTTCCTGCGCCGCATTGTGCACCGCAATCGCCTCGGAGAACCCGCCCACGCGTCCCAGCTTGACGTTGATAATCCGGCACGATCCAATCTCGATCGCCGCCAGCGCATCCCGCCGATTGTGAATCGACTCGTCCAGGCAGATCGCCGTCTTCAACTGCCTCTGCAGCATCGAGTGATAGAAGAAATCGTCGTGCCACAGCGGCTGCTCAATCATCAGCATGTCGAACTGATCGAAGCTCCGCAGCCTCTCCGCATCGTGCAGGCGGTACGCCGAGTTCGCGTCGCAGCTCAGCAGAATGTCCGGCCACTTGTGCCGCACTCGCTCGAAGACCTCCACGTCCCAGCCCGGCTTGCACTTCAGCTTGATCCGCTGATAGCCCGCCGCCAGTTCGCGCTCAATAGTCGTCATCAGCTCCGGAATCGACGCCTGAATCCCGATTGAAACTCCGCACGGAATCACATCGCGCACCCCGCCCAGCAACCGCGACAGCGACACGCTCTCCCGCTGCGCCTCCAAATCCCAGATGGCGTTCTCCAGCGCCGCCTTCGCCATGCGGTTTTCGCGCACCAGCTTGAAGAGCTTGGGACAATCGCCGCCATGCTCCACGTTTTCAGCCGCGGCCAGCATCGGCCCCAGCTCGTTCACAATCACTTGCCACGCCGTGTCTGTCGACTCGCCTGAAAAATACGGACGCTCGCCCGCCGTGCATTCGCCCCACCCGGTCAGGCCCTCCGAACGCACCTCGGCAAGCAGAATCCGCCTGTCGCGTGTGACGCCAAAGCTCGTCTCAAATGGGCGTACCAGGGGTAAGTGGAGTTCACGCAGAATGATTCCATCGATTCTCATATTTTGGCTGTTCCTTGGAAAGTTTGGATGCCCGCTGTTAGCTGGGAAGAGGCTCCCAGCTCAAAAATCCCGTTTCCTTCTGCATCCCGTTCGAAGCCCACTACGGCTAATCCCCGGGAAAACGCTTGTTGAAACCGTCGGCGATTCTCCAACTGTACGGCGAGGGCGCGCTCCCGGCCCCGCTCACTGGCCTTCCACTCGTAGATGGAAGCGGGCACCGTAATTCGCTCCTCGATGGCTGGTCCTGCAGCCACGCGCCCCTCCAGAATCGCCTTCACCCGCTCCGAGTCCAGATACCACTCGGCCAGCAGACGATCCGTCGGCAGCCCGCCCTGCAGTCGAGAAGAGGATACACCATAAAAATTCTCGCGATAGTGATGCACAACAGCACCCAGCTTGTGGATATTTAGGAAAGAATTTTTTATCTCCAACGGATCGAAGGTCCACTCCATGTGCCGGATCCCCCGCGTAAGTGCCTCAGTGCGCTGCGCCAGCTTGAGCTTTGCGCCAATCCCGCGGTTCCGATATCCGTCCTTCACCGCCAGCATGTGCGAGTGAAGATAAGCCCGCGGTTCGCCATCCGCGAAATTCTCGCCGCTCTTCACTCCCGGCAAAGACAAAGCGAATCCAATCATCGATTCCGCATCCCCGAAAGCCTTCGCGCCATCGCCCCGCGCAGTCCGGTTGCCGTCCCGCATCCCTTTTCCAGCTAGCTCCGTATCGAACGCCCCAATCACCTGCCCGCCCGCCTTCTGCATCACCAGAAACGCCTTCCGCGGCATCAGGTCGGTAGCGTCGTACCCCCATGTCTCCACCTGCAGATCCACGCAAGCCTGCAACTCCTCAAACCCCGCACACTCCCGAATGACAATCAAGCCCCACCCCCGCCCGACTGCTTCGGAGAGGTCTCATCCTCAATTGAGGGGGTGTCTTCCCCAATAAATGATTTGTCTTCCTGAGCGAAGCGCAGCGCAGTCGAAGGATCTGCGGTTGCTTTTGGGATGCCCGCGTCCTGACCGGAGCCGACCAACCCCACAGATTTGTCATCCTGAGCAAAGCGCTCCGGGGTGGTCTCTTCCCCAAAAACAGACTTGTCATCCTGAGCGAAGCGTTTTTCAGCGGAGCCGAAGGACCTGCTTTTATCAGCGGTCGGTTCAGCACGAACCTTTTCCTGATCCCTGACCACTGACCCCTGACCACTCAGCTTCCTCTTCGCCCCCACCCAAAGCCCTTCCAGCTCCCCAGCCGACATCTCCTCCAACGGCCTCTGAGCCGCCAACTCCATCTCCCGAAACCTCTCCCGAAACCGCAGATTGCACCCCCGCAGCGCCATCTCCGCTTCTACACCCAGATGCCGCGCCAGGTTCACCACTGTAAACAGCAAATCCCCAAGCTCCGCCTCAATCTCCGGCTTCCGCCCCGCCTCCGCCTCAGCCTCCAGCTCCGCAACCTCTTCCGCCACCTTGGGCAGCAGATCGCGCCAGTGCGGCCAGTCAAACCCCGCCTTCGCCGCCTTCGACCCCAGCTTCGCCGCCTCAGCCAGCGCCGGCATCGCCCGCTGCACAGAATCCAATCGCGACTCCGCACCAGCCGGCTTCTTTTCGAAGGCCTTGATCTCTTCCCAGTTCCGCAGCACCGCCGCGGCCGACCCCTCGACATTGGCGTCAACATCAGCCACATTCCCCGCCGCCCGCGAAGCCTCTTCCCCAAACACGTGCGGGTGCCGCCGCACCAGCTTCCGGTTCAAGTGATCCAAAACATCGCTGATGGTGAAATGCCCCTCGTTCGCCGCCATCTCCGCGTAGAACAGAACCTGCAGCATCAGGTCGCCCAGCTCCTCCGCCAAGTGCGGAAAGTCCCGCCGCTCGATCGCGTCGAAGACCTCGTACGCCTCTTCCAGCGTGTATTTGCGAATGGAATCGAATGTCTGCTCGCGATCCCAAGGACACCCGTCCGGTGCGCGCAGCCGCGCCATGATCGCTATCGATTGTTCAAAGAGGATTGCCGCTCGCGCCGGGTCGGTCGTCGAGCCGACGGTCGTCGAGCCTGCCGCTGGAACCTGTTCTCTTTCCCCATCAGGCCAGGAGTCCATGTACTCCCATTTTACCGCGCACGCCGACATGCGTGTCCCACCAACCGGGGTACCAGTTCTAGTAGCGCTCTGTATGACAGGCGGGAACCCGGGCGCCCAAACTGGGCCGGGTGGTCCGTGGGGTGGTAGACCGGCTGTCGTGCGGGCGTCAACGCCCGCACCTCTCGGACGTCCTTTGGAAGGGTCGCGCCTCAGCACGACAACCTAGAAGCTAGTAGCTAGAGGCCCAAAAAGATCGGCGCGGTCCGAAGACAGCGCCGATCCTTTCGTATCCAGTTCGCCTTGAACCCTTACGGCTTGATCCTGATAAAGATCATGGCGAAGGTGAACAGGGTGAGGGACTCGATGAAGGCCAGACCAAGAATCAGCAGGAGCTGAATGCTGGCCGTAGCGCCGGGGTTACGGGCGACAGACTCGGTGGCGGAGGCGATTGCCTTACCCTGGCCGAGGCCGCAGAGGCCGGCGGCAAGGGCAATACCAATGCCGATGCCGATAGGCGCCAGGTTCACGGCTGCTGACCCGCCATCCGCAAACGCCGGAACAGCAAAGCAAAGCACCGACAGAACCATCAGAACTTTTTGCAGATTACGCATGTTTCTCCAGCTTCCCTGAAATTGGCCGCCAGTGGGTGGTTGAGGCTCACCGAGCTCGGCATTTTCGGAATTTGCGTGCCCTTTTCAGCTCTTGCAAAGGTCACCGCTCCCTGTTGGTCGCGTTGACTTGATTGTCGTGGCTTCGAGGTGAAATGTTTCCGAAAATGCGTTTGGCCCCCTCACGCTTGCGGCCTTCCGTTGATCCGGAGCGGAAGCGCTCTCCGGCAGAATCCCTTTCCTCGCTTCCGGAGCGAGAATCTTGCTAGAAAAAAACCTTAGTGATCGTGCGCGTGCGCAACCGCCTGGCCCAGATAAATCATGGACAGAAGCGCAAACACCGCTGCCTGAACGAGGGATACGAATGTGTGCAATCCCAGAAAAACGGCAGGAATGGCAAGCGGGATGAGCGAAAACGCGACCAGCGTAACCAGGTCGCCGGCAAACATGTTGGCCCAGAGACGAATGGTGAGCGACATCATGCGGGCCACGTTCGAGATAACCTCAATCGGGAAAAGCAGCCATGAGATCCACCAAATAGGGCCGGCGTGGTGCTTGATATAACCCAGCACGCCCTGGGCTCGCAACCCGTGAAAATTGAAATACACCCACGTTGCAACGGCCATGCCCAGAGGAACAACTGGCGACATGGTGGGCGCTGCGATGCCGGGAATCAGGCCAATCAGGTTGCAGACGAGGATGAAGAGGAAGACGTTGGTGTAAAAGGGCTGAAAGCGCTCGTACTCATGGCCAATGATCTGGCCGCCATAGTCAACGCCCAGCTCATGCACCATCTCCGCAACCTGCTGCGCCGCGCCAGGCTTTTCCACGGAGAGGCTCAACCGGATGACCGCGAAGACCGCGATAAAGCCGAGGACCACCAGCAGCTCCACCGCGAATGTATTGTCGATGGGCGCGGCCGGATTGGCAGGATGAACGCCAATCGCACCAAGAAGTGAGTCCACCGGACCTGCAAATAAATGGTTCAGCAAACGCGTAATGGCCAGTTCTTCCATGAAGCAAAGACTCTTTCTGATTCCTGGGTGACGGTATTAAAGATAAAAGCTATGCTCGCTTTCCTCAGTCACGCAGCAGGCGCAGCGCCTCAAATGTGAGGGTTGCGATCGCAAGACCCAGACCGCAGACCAGCGCCATGGGCGAACCCTGGAAACATTTCAGGCTAACATAGATGGCCGCCGCGAAAAAGAAGACCCGGACCAGAAAGAACCCGATCACCAGCACAGCCCCCCGAGGCACCTTCTGCTTTCGAATCCTCGCGTTAATGATACGGACAAGACGCAGCCACTCGTAGATGCTGCCGGCAGAGACCAGCGCGCCAGTCATAAAGAGTGCGCCGGTGCGCCAGCCTGCCGCCACGGTAAGCACCAGTGACACAACAATCCCAAGAATCAGGGCATTGCGTATCGCTCGTTTGAGGAGAGCCTCGAGTGCTTCATCTGTCAGGCCGGAAAGAAGAGGTGCTTGTTCAGTCATGATTTATTTTCGGACGGTCCAGGTCCGCTCGCCGGCTTGGAACCTGGCTTGGAAACGGGCTTGGGTTTACCCGCTTCGATCACCAGCCGCACCACGTAGACCAAACCTGCGAAGCCACCGAAAATGATCCCGGCGAGGGTGATCCACGATTGGTGCAACGCCTTGTCAAGCCACGCGCCAATAAGCCAGCCAACGAATGCTGAGGAGGGCAGAAGAACAGCGATCTGCATCATCTTCTCAGCCTCGACAAGCGTCGCCAGCCCGCTCGAATCCCTCTTCCGCGGCCGATCGTCCGATATGGGCTTGTTGAAGGGCATCCCTCGTGGTTATACACGCATAGACCACCTGCACGCGACCGGCCCGGCATCATTCAACCGCTATACTTGCTGTTGGACCTTCTTCAGTCACAACCCAAAGGAATCAGCGTGTTCGAATCGGAATTTGAGCGCAATCTCTTTGATCTGCGCCGCCAGAAACTCCAAGAGATCGAGAAGCTCGGCCAGCCGGCCTATCCCAACCAGTTCCGCTTCTCCCACAACCTCGCAGACATCCGCGCCAAGTGGGGCGAAACGCCGGCCGAAGAGCTCGAAGCCAGCCGCGTCACCGTCGCCATCGCCGGCCGCATCATGGCCATCCGCGCGCAGGGTAAGGCGGGCTTCGCCACCCTCCAGCAGGAGGGCCAGCGCCTGCAAATTTACGTGCGCCTCGACGCCGTCGGCGAGCAAGGCTTCGCGCTCTACAAACTCCTCGACCTCGGCGACCACATCGGCGCAACGGGCTACCTCTTCCGCACCCGGACTGGAGAGTTGACTGTTCACGTCGAGCAGATCACCTTCCTCGCCAAGGCCATGCTCGCGCTGCCTGAAAAATTCCACGGCCTCTCCGACGTCGAGATCCGCTACCGCCAGCGCTACGTCGACCTCTTCACCAACCTCGACAGCCGCGAAGTCTTCGTCAAGCGCGCCAAGGTGCTCCACGCCATCCGCCAGTTCTTCGACGAGCGCAGCTACCTCGAAGTCGAAACGCCCATGATGCAGCCCATCGCCGGCGGCGCCGCGGCCCGCCCTTTCCGCACCCATCACAACGCGCTCGACATGGACCTCTTCCTGCGCATCGCCCCCGAGCTCTACCTCAAGCGCCTCACCGTCGGCGGCCTCGATCGCGTCTACGAAATCAATCGCAACTTCCGCAACGAAGGCGTCAGCACCCAGCACAACCCCGAGTTCACCATGCTGGAGTTCTACCAGGCCTACGCCAACTACCACGACCTGATGCAGCTAACCGAAGAGCTCATCGCCTACGTCGCGCGCGAAGTCAACGGCACCACCATCACAGAATTCAACGGCCACACCATCGACCTCGCCAAGTGGCAGCGCCTCACCATGCGCGAAGCCATTCAGCAATTCTGGCCCCATGAGGCCGGCGCCAAGCCTCCGCTCTCCGCATTCGAATCGCCTCAAGTCCTGCAGGAGCGGCTCTTCGCAGCCCTCCGCCTCCTCGATGAAGCGCTCAGCGAGGCCGCAGAGACTGCAGCCGAACGCCGCGCAGCCCTCAAGCCCGTTCGCGATGGCATCGCCGGCGTCTATGCGGAATCCATCAAGCGCGCATCCATCGGCAAGACCGTCTACAACCTCTTCGAAGAAGTGGTAGAGCCGTTCCTCGTCCAGCCCACCATCATCTACGACTACCCCACCGAAGTCTCGCCGCTCTCCAAAGCCAAGCCCGACGATCCCGACCACGTGGAGCGCTTCGAGTTCTTCATCGGCGGCTTCGAACTAGGCAACGCATTCAGCGAGCTCAACGATCCCGTCGAACAGCACAAGCGCTTCGAGCAACAACTAGGCGAGCGCGGCCGCGGCGACGACGAAGCCCACCAGATGGACGAGGACTACGTGCGCGCCCTCGCCTACGGCCTCCCGCCCACCGGCGGCGAAGGCATCGGCATCGACCGCTTGACCATGGTGCTCACCGGTTCGAAGTCAATACGCGACGTGATTCTCTTCCCGCTGATGAGAAAGGCAGTGAACAGTGAACAGTGAACAGTGGGCACTGAGGCCCCCTTCCCGCGAAGTCCTCGACGCTCAGATTTGCCGCGGCTATCTTCCTCACCCGGACCGCTTGAATCTGTTCACTGTGCACTGTTCACTGTCCACTGGAGTTCAATGAACATCCTTTTCGTCGGCGACATCTTCGGCAGCGCGGGACGCAAGATCGTCACCGAGCACATCGGCCACCTCCGCGAAGCCAACGCGGTCGACCTCACCGTCATCAAAGCGGAGAACGCTGCAGGCGGCTTCGGCGTCACGCCACAGATTGCCGAAGACCTCTTCGATCTCGGCGCCGACGTGCTCACAACCGGCAATCACGTGTGGGACAAGAAAGAGCTCATCGACTATCTGAATTCAGTCCCCGCTGACAGTCAGAAGCCCGCGCGCCGCATCCTTCGTCCCCTGAATCTCTATCCCGGCGTACCCGGCTACGGCATCTTCGAGGGCGTCACCGAATCCGGCATTCCCTACGCGGTCATCAACCTCATGGGCCGGGTCTTCATGGCCGGCACCAACGATCCATTCCACGCCGCGAACCACGCACTCAAGACCATCACCGCCAAGGTCATCCTGGTCGACTTCCACGCCGAAGCCACCAGCGAGAAAGTCGCCATGGGCTGGCACCTCGACGGCCGCGTCACCGCCGTTCTCGGCACCCACACCCACGTCCCCACCGCCGACGAGCGCATCCTGCACAACGGCACCGCCTACCAGACCGACGTCGGCATGAGCGGCCCCTATGACAGCGTGATTGGCGTGGAAAAGGAATTAGTGCTGCACCGGTTCCTCACCGGCATGCCCGGCAAGTTCGAAGCCGCCCGGGGCAACCCCAAGATGTGCGCTGCGCTCATCGCCTGCGATCCGCAGACCGGCCGCGCCACATCCATCCAGCGCATCATGCTCGGCGAATAGTTCGCCATCGGCGAATTACCCACACACGATCTACTGCGGCTTGTTCGGGCTGTCGCCGGGCGGATTCGAGGGGACTGGTTGTCCGCTCGGCGGCGGACCCGAGGGCAGTGGCTTCCCGGTCGGTGCGGGGCCCGAGGGCAGGGGCTTTCCCTGCGGTTCAGGGCCCGTGGGTAACGGCTTCCCCTTCAGCTCCGTGGCAACCGCCGGTAAGGGTCGCCATATTTCATTGCCAAAAGGCGTGTACTCGGTCTTCTCCAGCTGCCCGTAGCGATCGTAGGTGGTCACCCACCGGCCGGGCGCCGGAGCTCCCAATTCAACCGCGATGCTTACAGCGCCTTTTTCACCCAGTTGAATGGTGTCCGACCCAAGGGGCTTGAGCGTCACGTCACCCTGGGGTTCATTCCACCTCGTACTCGACAGCGTCGCGTAACACAAGCTCACAGCCAACCAGTCGGCCTTCTCCCCCATGTGCTCCTCGGCCCGAATCTGGTTGAAGGCGGCAATTGTCAGCTTATTCACCGGCGCCGGCGAGATGAGCGAATAACCCCTCCGCAGGATCGGAATCACCCGCACACGTCCTTCCTTCACCCGCGGAATGGACGCCGCGAACATGGTCACGTCCCCTGCTCCCCGATTGCGCGTGAAGCGTAGCAGCAGATGCTGGGGAAAGGCCGGGCAATCGAGCTGGCTTTCCTGCCAGTCGCCTTCGCCGAATCCAAGGTCATTGAACTCGGCTTTCTGCCGGATCGCCCCCGCCGCGCTGGCCGCCAGGTCTTTGTCTTCCTGCCCCATCGCGTTTGCCGGGCGAACCGCCACCTGTTTCGGCAACTTGCCCACCAGGTCAAGTCGAGGGTCTGACACCGTCTCCTGCACCGGCTTCAACGGGCTCACCGTCGTGCCGGGAATTGACTCACTCTGCTGTGCACGCGCCAGAGTCCCGGTCATGTAGGCGGCCAGCATCACGGTTGCCGCCAACATTACTGTTATGCATAAATATCGTATCATTCGAAACCAGACTACCACCGGCCGGCACACCCTTCTCCACCCCGCGCCAGTCTGCGCCAAAACAGGAAGGGCAGCCCGCATTGCGGACTGCCCCCAGGATTCCCAGGATTGAGGGACTTGCCGACCTTGGTCGATCCGCCCCGTATTTGCCCTAGTGAGCTGCCGGACGATGAACAGGCCGATGTGCCGGCGCCGGCTTCTTCTTCTCCGCCGGTACGTACTCGCCGTCCTTCAGCGCAATCTCGGCCGACTGCGAAGTCTTGTCTGTCGCGGGGACCTGCCGGTAGGTGTCGTACGTGCCCACCAGTTCCGCCTGAGGCTGCGTCTTGAACTCGAACCCCGGCTGAACGATCTTCAGCTCCGCATCGGTCAAAGGCTTCTTCAGGTTGACGATGAAGTCCGCCACCTTTGCGTCCTTGGCGTCCTGCGTCACCGCTACCTGGATCTGCTGAGGAGTCGCCGCGATCACTACGCCCGGAACCTGCGTCTCCTTGCCTTGCAGAAGGGTCCACAGCTTGTCCGCATCTTCCTTGCTGCCCATGGCAAGCACGGTTTCCTTGTCGGCCAGCGCCAGCGTGTTCGGGTCGGTCGACTGCAGCAGGTCGTGGATCTGCTCCGCGGGGCTGGGAGCCGGGGCAATCGTGAATCCTGCAGGAGGAAATGTCGAGGTCTGCGCCTGCTGCTTTACCTGGTCCAGGCCGTCGAGCTTGCCATGCTGCTTCTTGTAGTAATACTCGAGCTTCGGTTCAATCTGGGCCTTGTATTGTGGTGGAGCGAAGTCCCACACACGCGCATAGAACCAGGCGGCTGGAATCAGCTGCTGCGTCGAGCCCGGCTGGCTGTACGACTGCGCCAGCAAAAGCGTGTCGCCCAGGCCGGCCGACTTGCTCTCGTTGTCGTCGAACATCTTCAGCTCGGCCGTGTACTCGTCCTGCGCGCCCTTCCAGTCCTTCTTCACGCCGTCGTCCAGGGCAATCGTCGAGTGGAAGATGGGGAACGCCGCGTGCGTCAGCTTCTGCCAGTCCGCATCCGCAGTGTTCGCAGGCTTGGTCACCTGCAGCCCCTTCTGCGCCAGCGCCGCCGCATCGTCGCAGGTCTGGGGGTCGCTGGCCTTGCCGCACTGGTTCTTCTTCACCAGCACCGAATAAAGAATCGCCTTCAAATTATTCGGGTCTAGCTGCAGCAGACGGCTCGCCGCGCTCACAACGCCATCCGAATCACCCGCCTGCTGGTACGAGTCCACAAGAGCATCCAGTACCGCGTTCTTCACCACGCTCTGCGGGTACGTCTTCAGGAAACTCTCGCCCGCCTGAGCCTTCGCCTTGGGATCGGTCTGCGTGCTGAACATCTGGTAGGCATTGAATTCGGCTGGATCCTTGATCGTGATCTGGCTCGGATCCGCCGGTTGTTGGGCTTGCAGTTTCGGCGCAATCACGAGGCTCATGCTCGCCAGCGCCATCATTGACGCAAAGACAAACTTCTTCATTCAGTGCTCCTGGGAAATACCGAAATGGGAATCAATCTTCAAGCACTCGCTCGCCGAGGGTACCGTGCAGCTGTCTGCGGTTGAGTACCGCGGTTAAAGAGTATTGCAGTACCACGGCGTCCGATGCGGTGATGGATGGATTATAGAAAGCCACGCCCCCTCTGACAAGCGAAGTTGCACATTGACAAAGAATTCCGGCCGCAAACTCCCGGTCCTCCCCAAACGCGCACTCGCCCCAGAAACATTTCCCCAGTTCCCCGTCCGCCCGAATTTCACCTGCTTTTCCCTACCGCTCGGCTCAGCGCAACGCCTAACCGCATATCGCCATTAGACACCGCAAATCCCAAAACAGTTCCTGGGGACCTTGGATGCACAAAGTAAAATTGCGTTGACCCAGCCCCCAACCGCCCAGCTGAATTTAAGCCTCGAGCAACAAGCTACCGGCTCCTAGCCCTACCCACTCGTCCCCCGCGCCTAGTCCCTAGTCCCGTGACCGGGTGATTTTGTAATCGTGCCCATGAACTTGGGTGCCCCAGGTCTCGTTTTTGAGACCTGGGAAAGCACGAAGCCTCGCGGTCACGGTACTAGT
>WNGK01009725.1_pt1 | contig 11825 bp, 12 predicted proteins | sample 5400601 | NCBI WGS metagenome assembly WNGK01 (sample SAMN13153376, study PRJNA577476) | soil metagenome | isolation source: 60 cm soil or saprolite under Garry oak tree replicate 1 | place: USA:California | collected 2016-06-15
TACGACCAGCGGGGCCACGGGCGGAGCGCGCCGGCGTCCGGCGGCGACTACTCGGTCGAGGCGCTCGGCCGGGACCTCCTGGCGGTGCTTGACGGAACGGTGCCGGAAGGACCGGTCGTGCTGGTCGGCCACAGCATGGGCGGCATGGCCATCCTGTCGCTCGCGGCGCTCCATCCGGAGGAGTTCGGCGGCCGGGTCGTCGGCGTGGTCCTGGCGAACACCGCCGCCGCCGACCTGGTGAAGGAGACGCTGGGAGGGCTCGCCGCGCGGGCCGTGGCCCTGCTCCGCGCCGCCGCCCGGCCCAGCCGGGTGGGCTGGATCCTGCGGCAGGCGGGCGGCCCGGGCAGCGACCTCGCGTTCCTGGTGGCCCGGGCGACGAACTTCGGCCCCGGGGCGCCGGCTTCGCTGATCGACCACGTGACCAGGATCTCGGTGGGCACGCCGGTCGAGGTCTGGACCGACCTGCTGGGGAGCCTGATGGAGATGGACCTGCGGCACGCCATGGAGCACGTCCGGGTTCCCGCGCTGGTGCTGGCCGGCGACGTGGACCGGCTCACGCCGCAGGCCACCGCCGCGGTGCTCCGTCGCGGCCTTCCCGACGCCAGAGTGATGGTGTTCCGTGGCGCCGGGCACTGCGCGATGCTCGAGCGGCACGAGGAGTTCAACCAGGTGGTGGAGGGGTTCGTCCACGACCTCGCGCCGCGGGGACGGCGGGAGCGGGCGCCGGCGTGATCACGCGGGTCCCGGGCATCCGGGTCGGCCACTGGACCGACCGCGTGGGCCTGACCGGCTGTACGGTGATCCTCTGCCCGGCGGGGACGGTGGGCTCGGGAGAGGTTCGAGGCGGCGCCCCTGGGACGCGGGAGACGGACGCCATCCGCCCCGGGACGCTGGTGAACGAGGTTCATGCGGTGGTCCTGGCCGGGGGAAGCGCGTTCGGGCTGGCGGCGGCGAGCGGCGTGGACCGGTGGCTCGAGGAGCGGGGCGTCGGGTTCGACGTGGGCGTGGCGAAGGTGCCGATCGTGCCGGCGGCGGTGCTGTTCGACCTGGCCGTGGGGGATCCGGCCGCCCGGCCCGGGCCGGAGCACGGCCGGGCCGCGTGCGAAGCGGCCACCGATGGCGAGGTGGCGGAGGGTACGGTGGGCGCCGGCACCGGGGCCACGGCCGCGAAGCTCCCGGATCCCCACCAGGCGGTGAAGGGCGGCGTGGGGTCGGACGATCGGGAGGAAGGGACCGTGATCGTCGGAGCGCTGGCGGCCGTGAACTCGCTGGGTGCGATCGTCGAGGACGACGGGACCCCGATCGCGTCGAACCGCAGCCCGGAGGGGACGGAGGCAGACCCGTCCGTGTGGCCCGGGAGGAGCACCACGCTGGTGGTGGTCGCCACGAACGCGCGGTTGTCGAAGGAACGGGCACACCTCCTCGCGGTCGCCGCCCACGAAGGCATCGAACGGGCGGTCCGTCCGGCCCACACCCTGTGGGACGGGGACACGGCGTTCGTGCTGGCCACGGGCGAGGTCGACGCGGACCAGCGAACCTTGGAGTCGATGGCCGCCGATGCCGTGGCCGGGGCCATCCGCCGGGGCGTGCGGATGGCCGAGGGCGTCCCCGGCTTCCCTTCGGTTCGGGACCTGGCCGGCCCGGCTTAGAATCGTCGACGGGACGTGAGCATGACCATGACGCTCCAGGAGCTGGCCGCCGAGGCCGCCGGGTGCACGCGCTGCCGCCTGTCCCAGGGGCGGACGCAGGTGGTGTTCGGCGTCGGGAACCCCGGCGCGGACATCATGTTCGTCGGGGAAGGGCCCGGCTACCACGAGGACAAGCAGGGGGAGCCGTTCGTCGGCGCCGCCGGCCAGCTCTTGAACCGCATGCTCGGGGAGATCGGGCTGCGCCGCGAGGACGTCTACATCACGAACGTGGTGCGATGCCGTCCGCCGGGGAACCGCGATCCGCTGCCCGACGAGATCGAAGCCTGTCGCCGTTACCTGGAGGGCACGATCGGCCACGTGAGGGCCCGGGTCATCGTGACCCTGGGGAACTTCGCCACCCGCGTGATCCTGGATCGGGGCGGGGAGGCCGGCGCGCAGATGGCGGCCCTGCGCTCGGACTTCCGGACGATCCGGGAAGTGGCCGGCGAGCCGCCGCCCGAGCTGCCCGAGGAGCAGCTCGGGCTGTTCTGACGACACCGCGGCCATGGCGGACGTGGTGCGGCTGGCGACCGGCTCCGTGGACGAGACCCGGGACGTGGGCCGGGCCGTGGCCGAGCTGCTCCGCCCGGGAGACGTGGTGTCGCTGACCGGCGACCTGGGGGCGGGCAAGACCGCGTTCGTCCAGGGAGCGGCCCGTGGGCTGGGGGTCGACGACGCGGTCGTCTCGCCGACGTTCACGCTGGTCCGCGAGTACACGGGCCGATGGCCCGTCTATCACCTGGACGTCTACCGGCTCGACCGTATCCAGGAGGTCCTGGATCTTGGGTTCGAGGAGTTGGTCGACGGCGCCGCGGTCGTGTTCGTCGAGTGGGGAGACGCCATCGACATCCTGCTCCCGGCGGAGCATCTCCAGGTCAGCCTGCGGCTCCCGGAGGACGAGGCTACCGACGGCCGGACGCTGCGCCTGGAGGGGTCCGGTCCCACGTGGCGCGAACGGTGGGAGCGGCTGGAGGCGGTCGTCGAACCCTGGAAGGCGGGCTGACGATGCTGGTGCTGGGGATCGAGACCTCGACGCAACAGACCAGCGTGGCCCTGGGCACGGAACGGGGCGCGGTGGCGACCATGAGCCTGGCCGCCGAGCGCGCCGGCCATGAGCTGGTGGCGCCCGCGATCCAGCAGCTCCTCGCCTGGTCCGGCGCGTCGCTCGATCGGGTGGCCGGCGTCGCCGTGGGGCTGGGGCCGGGGCTGTTCACCGGGATGCGCGTGGGGATCGCGACGGCGAAGACGCTCGCCCAGGTCCTTCGCGTCCCGATCGTGGGGATGGCCTCGCTCGACATCCTTGCGTTCGACGCGCGGTACGCTCGCCGCCTGGTGTGCGCGGCGATCGACGCGAAGCGCGGCGAGGTGTTCTTCGCGTTCTACCGACCGGTGCCGGGTGGCGTCGCCCGCGAGTCCGGGTTCGAGGTGGCCTCCCCGCAGCACGTGGCCGGGGAGCTGGAGAGCCGGGCCGAGGATATCCTCGTCGTCGGCACCGCCGCCCTGACGTATCGTCATGAGCTGCAGGAGGCGGGGAGCAAGGTGGAGTTGGCCTCCGCCGAGCGGTCCTACCCGGCCGCGTCGGCGCTGGTGCAGCTCGCCGTCCCCCGGTTCCAGCGCGAGGAGTTCGACCGCCCGTCCGACGTCCAGTCCTACTACGTGAGGAAGAGCGATGCGGAGATCGCCTGGGATCAGCGTCGACGAGCCGGGTGAGGTCGAGATCACCCGGATGCGCCGGCGCCACCTGAAGGGCGTCATGGCGATCGAACGCCAGGTCTATCCGCGTCCCTGGAGCCCGAACCTGTTCATCTCCGAGATGAACGAGCCCCGCAGCCGCCTGTACATCGTGGCGAGGATGGGGAAGGACGTGGTGGGGTACGGGGGGCTGTGGTGCACGGGTGAGGAGGCCCACGTGACGAACATCGCCGTGGATCCCCCGCACCACCGGAGGAAGATCGGCACGCGGCTGCTCTACGAGCTGGTCCTGGGAGCGATCCGGCTCGGCGCGTCGGCGGTGTCCCTGGAGGTGCGGGTGTCGAACTGGGGGGCCCAGCGCATGTACGCACGGTTCGGGTTCGGCTTCGTCGGCGTCCGGAAGGGCTACTACCAGGAGACGGGCGAGGACGCCCTGGTGATGTGGGTCGACGGCGTCCGGACCCCCGAGTACCGGCGCCGGCTGGATCGCCTGATCGACGACGTCCCCGGCGTCCGAACGGACGGATGAGGGTCCTCGGGTTCGAGACGTCCTGCGACGAGACGGCCGTGGCCGTCGTCGACGACGGCCGGCGCGTGCTGTCGAACGTCATCTCCAGCCAGGTCGCGCTGCACGAGCGGTTCGGCGGCGTCGTGCCGGAGTTGGCGTCCCGAGCCCACCTGGAGCAGATCAACGCGCTCACCGACGCGGCGCTCGCCGAGGCCGGGATGTCGTTCCGGGAGGTGGACGCCGTAGCGGTGACGGTCGGCCCGGGACTCGTCGGGGCGCTTCTCGTCGGCATCGCGGCGGCGAAGGCGGTCGCCCTGGCCCGCGGGATCCCGTTCGTCGGCGTGAACCACCTGGAGGGGCACGTCTTCGCCAACGTGCTCGACCGGGGGCCGATCGAGGAGCCGTTCGTCTGCTTCCTGGTCTCGGGAGGGCACACGATGCTGGTCCACGTGCCGGCGCCGTTCCGGTATCGGGTGATGGGTCAGACGCTGGACGACGCGGCGGGGGAGGCCTTCGACAAGGTGGCCCGGTTCCTGGGGCTGGGGTTCCCGGGCGGTCCGGCCCTGGACGCGCTCGCGCTGAAGGGCGACCCGGAGGCCGTGCGGTTCCCGCGGGCGGTCACGGATCGCAGCTACGACTTCTCGCTGTCGGGGTTGAAGACCGCGGTGGTGCGCCACGTGAAGGCGGAACGGGCGAGGGGAGAGGAGACCCCGGTGCAGGACCTCGCGGCGTCGTTCCAGGAGGCGGTGGTCGAGGTCCAGGTGGCGAAGACGATCGCCGCAGCCCTGGAGACCGGGGTGCGGACGGTCGTGCTGGGCGGCGGCGTGGTGGCCAACACGCGGCTCCGCGAGCTGATGGCGCGGCGGGCGAAGGAGGAGGACCTGGAGCTCCTGATCCCACCCCCGGACCTGTGCACGGACAACGCGGCGATGATCGCGTGCGCCGGGTACCACCGCCTGCAGGCCGGCGAGCGCACCGGGCTGGACGTCCGGGCCGACCCCGGGCTGCCGCTCACGACCTCGCCGCCGGGGGTCGGGACGGGGTAGGGTCCGGCGATGTCGGCTGGAACGGTCCTGGTCACCGGTGGAGCCGGGTTCATCGGCTCGCACCTGTGCGACCGGCTGCTGGCCGAGGGCCGGCGGGTCGTGGCGGTCGACGACCTCTCGGCCGGGCACATCGCGAACCTCTCCGAGGCCCGGAGCTACGGCTCGCAGTTCACGTTCCACAACATGGACATCCGCGCGGAGGGACTGGGGCGGATCGTGGAACGGCACCAGACGCAGGCCATCGTGCACCTCGCGTCCCGCCGCGAGGACCCCGAGAAGCTGGACCCGGTCGCCGACGCCGGCGTGTCGATCCTGGGTCTCCTGAACGTCCTGGAGGCCGCGGCGTGGGTGGGGGTCGAGAAGGTGGTGTTCGCGTCGGCCGCCGCGATCTACGGGAACGCGCGGCGCCTCCCGCTGAAGGAGACGGCCGCGCCCGCCGCCCGCCCGCTGACCCCGGCGGGCATGACGAAGAAGCTCGCCGAGGACTACCTGCGGTTCTACCAGCGGTTCCGCGGGGTGGACCACACCGTGCTGGTCCCCGGATGCGTGTACGGCCCTCGCCAGTACCCCGCCGACGGGAGCGGCGTGGTCGGGATCATGGCCGGCGCGATGCTCGACCCCGCGTCCGGTCCGCCCGCGGTCCACGGGGACGGCAGCCAGACCCGGGACTTCGTCTTCGTCGACGACGTCGTGCACGCGTTCTCGCTGGCGCTCGAGCGCGGGTCCGGCAAGCTCATCAACGTCGGGACGGGCGTGGAGACGAGCGTGGTCGCGCTCTTCCGGCTGCTCGCGGACATCACCGGATACGAGCCGGAGCCCGCGTTCGCGCCAGGCGCGGCGGGGCAGGTTCGCAGGAGCGCGCTGGACAACGCCCTCGCGGAGCGGGAACTGGGGTGGAAGCCCTGGACCCACCTGGAGGACGGGCTCCGCGAGACGGTCGCCTTCCTGCTGGGCACGTAGCCCCTGAGAAACGTGTCCGGGAACGGTTAGGTGTGGCCTTCGACCGGCCGACGAATCTACGAGACATGCGTGGATGGATCGACCGCGACCGCACGCTCCTGATCTCGTACTGGCTCCGCGCCGTGCGGATCGGCATCATCGTGACCGCGCTCACGGTGGCGGTGCTCGCGGCCGTCCCGTTCATCCCCGGCCACGGCCGCGTGGACGTCGTCCCGTACACGATCCTGCTCATCGTGGCCGCGGCCGGCGCCGCTGGGATCGCGGCGCTCCCGTGGAAGCGGATGTTCGAAGGGCCGTGGGGGCTGTGGGGGCTCTTCCTGTGGTCGGCGAGCGACATCGCGCTGGTCTCGGTCGCCGTCGTGTTCACGGGCGGCGCCACCTCGGACGTGTTCTTCGTGTACGCGCTCACGACGGTGTTCTTCGGCGCGGCGTGCCCACCCGTCGCGCAGGCGGTGCTGCTCGCCTTCACCGACGGGGGGTACCTCACGGCCCTGGCGGCCACCGGATGGCACGTCGGCGCCGCCACGCTGTTCCTGCGGCTCTCGCTCCTGGCCGTCCTCGCGCTGCTCACGAACTTCCTGGCCGGCGAGCTCGTCCGTCAGATCGGCGCGACCGGCGAAGCCCGGACCAGGTCCGAGCGATGGGCGGCCATGCTCTCGACGGTGGCTGAGGCGTCCCGGCGGATGAGCCTGGATCCCGACGACGTGATCGACGCCGGCTGCGACGCGCTGATCGAGCTGGGGTTCGACACCGTGACCCTGTCCGGGATGAACGACGACGGGCTCACCTATCGCGTGGTGCGTTCCCGCGGCCTCCCGGGGTCCGCCGTGGGTGAGACGTACCCCTCGACGATCGGAGCCACGAGCATGGTGCTGCGGGCGGGCGGGTCGGTCGTCGTCGAGGACGACGCCGCTCTCCTGGACGCGCTCCCGGAGCTCCGCGGCTCCGGGTCGCGTTCGCTGGTGGCGAGCCCCGTGTGGATGGGCGGGTGGCTGTGCGCCGTCCTCGTCGCCGGCGGCCGGGGGACGGGAGCGCCGTCGCGGCAGGAGGTCGAGGCGATCGAGATGGTGGCGGGCCAGCTGGGGATGGCGCTGGAGAACGTCCAACGCTTCCAGCAGGAACGACACACGGTCGAACGCCTGGGGGAGCTCGACCGGCTGAAGAGCGACTTCCTCTCGACCGTGTCGCACGAGCTGCGGTCGCCCGTCACGGTGATCAAGGGGGTCGGGCTCACGCTGGAGCGGGCCTGGGAGGACGTCGACGAGGTCGTTCGCCGCGAGATGATCGCCGGGCTGAACGCGAACGCCACGCTCCTGGAGGGCTTGATCGCGAACCTCCTCGACCTGTCCCGGCTGGCGGGGAGCGGCGCCGAGGTCCGGTTCGAGCCCTTCGAGCTCTCCGAGACGCTCCTCCGGGCCGCGGATCGCTTCCGGCGTCAGTTCCCGTCCCACGGGCTCCGCGACCGCGTGCCGCCGGGGCTCGTGGCCCGGGCCGACCCGCTGCTGATCGAGCGGGCCGTGGAGAACCTGCTGTCCAACGTGGCGAAGCACACGCCCCCGGGGACGACCGCGCAGCTGGTCGGTCGCGCGGAGGCGCACGACATCGTGGTCGAGGTGAGCGATGACGGGCCGGGGATCGACGAGGCCGCCGTGCCCCACCTGGGCGAGCGGTTCTTCCGGACGGGGGACATCAACACCCGGCCGAAGGGCCTCGGGTTGGGGCTCGCGCTCGTCCGCGAGATCCTCGATCTGCACGGCAGCGCGCTGGAGGTCGAGAGCCGGCCGGGGTACGGCCTTCGCGTGTGGTTCCGCCTGGGGGCCGACCGGCCCGAGCCCTCGCCCGACCCGGCGACGACGCCGGGCTCGATCCTGCTCGAGGCCCGGTGAGCGGCGACCTCGGCGTCGGTGACCGCGCCCCCGACGGGACGCTCGTGGACGTCGAGGGTCGAACGGTGGCGCTGTCGTCGGCGTGGGCGGAGCGGGCGGCGCTCCTGGTGTTCCTGCGGTACTTCGGGTGTCCGCTCTGCCAGGCGCACGTCGTGGCCCTGCGGGAGGACCGGCAGCGCTTCGACGACGTCGGCGCGAACGTCGTGCTGGTCGGTCAAGGAGGTCCCGAGGACGGGTCCCGGTTCCGCGACCGGAAGCACGTTCCGTTCCCGTGCTGGCTCGATCCGGAACGGCGTCTCTATCGCGCGTTCGGGCTGGTGAGCGGGTCCCCGGTGCAGGCGCTCGGGCTGAACGCCGTGCTGCCGATGATGCGGGCCAACCTCCATCGCGAGACGCGCCAGCGGCTCCTGAGCGGCGGGAACCTGATGCAGATGCCCGGGACGTTCGTCGTGTCGGCCGACGGCGTGGTGAGGTTCGCGCACCGGAACCGGACGATCGCCGACAGCCCCCCGAACCGGGTGCTCCTGGACGTGCTGGAGGGCCTCCGCCGGACCGACCCGGCCTGAGGCCCCGGAAGCGGGGTCCGGGGCCTCGGGTTCCGAGCCGCCGCCTGCGCCGGAGGCTGCTCAGGTGACGGTGACGATCTTGCTGGCGATGGCGCACACCAGGGCGGCGCCGCTCCCGTTGCAGGACTTCGCCACCACGACGTACGTGCCGGGCGCCGGCTTCGGAAGCGACCCCTTGTAGGCGCCGGTCGGGCCCACAGTCGCCGGCGTGCTCGCGTCCACCTGGTTCGGGGGAACGGTGGACGGCGCGATGCCGAGCTTCACGGCGCCGGGCGTCGTGTAGTCCGCGGCCACCGCGTCGTCCCCGCCGGTGTCGTAGAAGAGCAGGGCGCTGGGGGAGAAGGTCGACGCGATCGTCGGCGCCGTTCCCAGGCTGTGGCCGCTGGAGATCACCGATCCGGGGACGGCGCCCACGTCCGACATCGGCAGGACGATCTGGACCACGCCGCTGGCGAGGGTCCCCTGGAGGGCGGCGAGGGTGCAGTCGAACCCGCTCGCGGTGTTCTGGCACAGGCTGAAGAACGTCCCGGCCTGCGGCGGGAACCCGCCGACGTTGCCGGCCTGCAGGAAGTAGCCGTTGTCCACGCCGTCGACCGCGATCTGCCAGTCGTAGACGAAGAAGGGCGGCCCCGCGAGGTTCGGCGGCGGGTTGAGGATGTTGATCGTGAAGGTGAGCGTCCCGGCGGTGAGGTTCGCCTGGATCGTGGCCGTCCCGATGTCGGTGCCGTTCGGAGCGGCGCAGTCCGCGCAGTCACCGGCCGGGTCGTTCGCCACCTGGATGGCCGCGAGCGCCGTCGTCCCGACGGTCAGCTTGCCCGCCATGTTGATGCTGCTCCCGGTGACCGTGGCGGTCTTCAGGGTCACCTTCGTCTTCGCCGGTACCGTCGCGCCGGCGGGCGCGGCCGCGGCACCCAGGACGAGGACCGAAACCAGCAGGATCCCGGCCGCGAACCGGCCGGCGTGACGCGGTGCCTTCATCGGGGCTCCCTCCCTCCGTGCGTTCGCGGCGCCGAGGCGGGCGCCGCCACGCGCCGAACCGTAGCCCGGCGGCATGAAGGTGACGTGAGACCTCGCTGAGAGTTCGTTCATCCGACCGCGCGAGGGCCGACGCGAACGTGAGGCGGCTCTGGCCTGCCTGCCTACGCTCGCGTACCCTTCATCGATGGACCCGCGACCCGTACGCCCGAGGCTGCGATGGCTCGCCGTGGCGGTCACGCTCGGACTCGTCGCGGCGGTGCTGGGCTTCCCGGGCATGGCGTCGGCTTCGACCCGAGCGCCCCGTCTCTCGGGAGGTGCTCAGCGTCCGGCGGGTCGCCTGCCGATGATCCGGACATCCCCGCGTGGTGTCACCGTCAAATGATGGAGACGGTCTCCTTTTCTTGGCGGTGGCTCGCGACGCACGAGCGGTAGTGACCTGCGAGAAATGCCTAAGCGTTAAAGCGGGGCTGCCCCACCCGGCATGGGTCGGCCCCGCTACGCCCCCGGTCACGGCGTGGCGATCGTCCTCCAGAACCCGGGCGCTAAGCCGGAAGGATACGACGAGCGCGCGCTGCAGAAGCTCCTCCGCCGCCTTGAGGTGTCCCCGCCCGATGCAGAGGCGTACCGCCAGTACGCGACGGCCCGAATCAAGGACATGAAAGAGTGGCCCTGGCCCACGTGGAGGCACCCCGTCAGCAAGGTGATCGATGGGTGCTTCGAGGCCGAAGAGATCGCCTGGCTCAACGTGATGTATGTGCGGACGCCGAGCGGAGTACGTGGTCGCAAGGACCAGCCTCCGACCGAGGAAGCTATCCAGCACGGCCCGTGGACTCACTTGAAGCCCGAGCTGGAACTGCTCCGCCCGACTGCGGTCGTCACGATCGGGGCACCCGCGAGGGAAGCGTTGGATCAGCTCGAATGGCCGGGACGGCGGTTCCATCTCAAGCTCCGGGGCGCAACTTCCGGCGAGGCGTACGCGGTTCGGGACGCACTCTGTGGGAACGGGTCAAGGCCCTCGTCGCTTGGAGGAGCAACGCGTCTCGCGGATGGAGGCTCAAACCGACGCTACAGGGTCCGATATGCGACGATCTGATCGGCGGCTTCCTCGGTGATCCACACCGCGTGCCGGGGCCCCGATGTGATTCCCCATGGACCGCTGCCTGCTGGCATCCGGAACTCAGTGACGACCCCGGATGTGGAGATGCGGCCGATCCCGGGGTGTCTACTATTCGACTCCGTGAACCACAGGGCACCGTCCGGTCCCGCCGCGATGTCCAGCGGCTGGCTATCAGGGGTGGGGATCGGGTACTCCGTGATGCTTCCCTCCACCGAGATGCGGCCGATCTTATCGGCGCTCCACTCGCTGAACCACAGGGCTCCGTCCGGACCTGTCGTGATCCCGTTCGGCGATGCACCGACTGTCGGAACCGCAAACTCGGTGATGAGTCCACCTGTCGAGATGCGGGCGACCTTGTCGCCGCGTGCCTCGGTGAACCACAGAGCACCGTCTGGTCCCGCCGTGATGGAGAAGGAGACGCTGTAGGGCGTCGGGATGAGGAACTCCGTGAGGACCCCGCTCGTGGACATGCGGCCGATCTTGTTGCTGCCAGGCTGTGTGAACCACAGGGCACCGTCCGGGCCCGTCGCGATCCCAGACGGCGAGCGAACGGTCGGATACTCCGTGATGACCCCCGTTGTCGAGACACGACCGATCCTGTCGGCTTCCTCCGTGAACCATAGCGCTCCGTCTGAACCAACCGTGATACCAGCCGGGAAGCTCGAAACGGTTGGGAGTGGATACTCGGTGACCGTTCCGTCCATCGCAATCCGACCGATGTTGTTCCCTGCCTGTTCGGTGAACCACACCGCCCCGTCAGGGCCGGTAGTTAGTTCAAGAGGCTCGCTATACGGCGTCGGTATTCGGAACGTGCCATGCCCCGCCGCGTGGGCGGAAGGGGCCACCACCATCAGCAGGATCGCGGACAAGGCGATCGGTGCAGTGGCCCTAGAAGCGGTGCGCACCATCTGCTCCTCTCATCGTCCCTCTTCGGGTGCGAACCGCGGCGACTCCGAGCTCGACGACGACCGAGGGAATGGGAAGCCGCCTTCGAAGAACAGGCCCGGAACCCGGAGCCGGCTGGGGCACCCAAGCTGGTGCAACCCGACGACACGACGCGTAACTGAGCGCGGCCCCCGTCCGTGGCGGAATCGTCCCTGGGCCCCCTCCTTGACCTCGAGCCGGCCACCGGCGAACTGTCCCACGCCTCCACGCGGAGGCGCAAGGGAAGTCGAGTACAGGATCGCGGAGTCTGAGGCACGGCTGATCCGTTCCCGGCCGGCAGTTCTTATCTCCCGACCTCGCACCTGTTGCATCACGTCAAGATGTCCTCGAAGGATCCATCGGTTGCATCACCAAAGATGTCCTCGAAGCCTGCCTGAAGGACATCGTCTTCCTGTAGGGGTGATCCGGTGGGCGACTCACCTCCTTCCGGGTCTGGTCC
>WNGK01016924.1_pt1 | contig 11823 bp, 12 predicted proteins | sample 5400601 | NCBI WGS metagenome assembly WNGK01 (sample SAMN13153376, study PRJNA577476) | soil metagenome | isolation source: 60 cm soil or saprolite under Garry oak tree replicate 1 | place: USA:California | collected 2016-06-15
CTGGCCCGCCGGACTACGGTGGGTCGTGCGCCGCACCAGGCCGTCGCGCCGTCAGGCCAGGAACCTGACCGCCTTCGAGCGCGCCACCGGCTGGCGGTACTCCATCATCTGCACGAACATCCCCGCGGCCGGCGGGATACCCGGCGTGCCCGGCAGCCACCACGCCCAGTTCATCGACGTGCTGCACCGCCAGCACGCCGTCGTCGAGGACGGCGTGCGCGCCGGCAAATCCATGGGCCTGCGTAACCTGCCGTCGAAGACCTGGGTGGTGAACTGCGGCTGGGTCCTGGCCGCCAACCTCGCCGCCGACCTGGCCGCCTGGTGCCGCCTGCTCGGCCTTTATGACCAGGAAGATCTCAAGGACGCCGAGCCGGACACGCTGCGCTACCGGCTGCTGAGCCTGCCTGCCCGGCTGGTCCGCCACGCCCGGCAGCGCGTGCTGAAGATCAGCCGCACCTGGCCCTGGAAACAGGCATTCCTAGCCTGCTGGCAGCGGCTGTGCGCCCTGCCCGCACCCGCCTGACCAGCCACCCGTCCCGGCGACCCGGAAAGGAGGCCGCCCCGGCGCAGTAGGAGCCGGTGCCCCCGAGCACATCGGGCCATCCGCCACCCCTGCGGCCATGTGGACCAGACACCACCGCGTAAAAACACGGCACAACACAATCAGTAACCAGCCTCGACCCACCCCTGAATCGTTGAGGCTAACGGCAGGAATTCCGGAATGGCGAGGATAATCGTGAATGACTTTCCGGTCGGTCCGGCGAGAGGTGGCCGGGACAGTGCGCCGAATCCGGCGGTCCAGATTGCCATGGTCGCCCGCGAGTTCGCTGCAAACGATACAACCTTGAGATTCTCGCGACGATGTGCCGGGGGCGGGCCGCCGCCCCGTACTTCGCCAGCCAGGAACCTCGCCAGGACATTCGAGTTCGCCGGGGCGGAACAGGCCAATAGCCCGGCGTCACCCCCGGGGCGCTGCCAGGACCTGCCGTAATGGCGAATTCCTGTCGGCCGGCGCCGGGCCGTTTCCCCCCATGTTCGGGTGGAAATAGTTCGCGGTGCATCCGGATTGGAATTCGTATTCATTGATGCTCGGGTCGGCTCGATCGGCAAGACGCTGAATATAGCGCCGTGCCGTAATGCACCCGGGTCATTCGATGTGCGAAGCCTATTAAAAGGCAGATAAGCGGCTGGCCGCGGTGGCCTCCGCGGAGATCATGCCATTTCTGGCGTGGTTCCTGCCCGTTGACGCGCGACCGCGGACTCAGCCGTTCCAGGGCGGCTTCGCGGCGGCGATCGGCACCGAGCCCGTGGTGGCGGGCGGCAGGACCTGCCTGTAGTCGCCCTTCTGCCACTGGAAGACGAAGGCCGCCGCGGCCCCGTTCTCGCCGAGCGCGTCGAACTTCACCGGACCCTGCACGCTGGTCAGTGCCACGCCGCTGTGCAGGTAGGCAATGATCTTGGCGTTGTCGGTGCCCTTGGTCGCGGCGATCGCCTGGGCCATCACCTGACCCACCGAGTAGGCCTCGGCCACGTCGGCGTTGACGCCGGACGCGGTGCCGCCGTACTGGGCCACGTACTCCCTGACCATCTGCCGGCTCGCCGGATTGGCGTACCCCGGGTACCAGCCGTTCGGCACCATCATCCCGTTGGCGTTGCCGGTGCCGACCGCGGAGGTGAACGCGTCGCCCTGGTCCGGCCCGGCCGCCGCGATAAACATCCTGGGCGTGTAGTGCTGCTGCTCGAACGCCTGCATGAAGGACTGGACGGTCGGCACGTCGGTGGACCCGAGCACCACGAGATCAGCGCCTTTCGCGGCCACCTGGTCGGCCGGGCCCTTGTAGGCCGCGACCTCCGAGGGGAAGACCTTCGTGTACACCGTCTGGACGCCGAGCTTCTGCAGCTCGGTCTGGGCGAGCTGGACCGGCGGGTCGGCGAAGGGATCCTGGGCCATCGGGTAGGCCGCGGTCTTCGGCCGCTGGTCGGCTGGCAGCGAGGCGATCCACTTCACGAACGGGAGCATCTCGTCCGCGATCGGCAAGCTCACGTCGAACACGTTGTGGTCAGCCTGGTTGGACGGGGTGTCGAAGACCGACGGCGCGCCGCCCGCCCCTTCCACCATCGCCATGCGGAACCGCGCCGCCACCGACGAAGCCGGGCTGGTGAGCAGCGAAGAGAACGGCCCGAAGGCCAGCTGCACGTGGTCCTGGCCGAACAGCGTCTGGTAGTTCGTGACCACCTGGTTCGGCGAGCTTCCGTCGTTGAGGATGGTCAGCTTGACCTGGCGGCCGAGAATACCGCCACGGGCGTTCACGTCCTTGACCCACAGCAGGTACCCCCGCTTGAACGCCTGGCCGTCAGCGGAGAAGTCTCCGCTCAGCGACAGCGACGCGCCGATGGTGACCGGGCCCGTAGGCTGGCTCGTCGGGGCGGGAGTGCCGCTCGAGGTGCTCGAGCTCATGCACGCGGCCAGGGCACTCAATCCGAGCACGGTCGCGGCGGCCATGGCGAACACGTTTCCCGAGAACCGAGGGTGACCAGGTCTCACGCCCAGTTCCTCCTTCCGCTTCAGGCCTAGTCCGGCAGGATGCGTCCGCGTCCTCGCCTCCGCTGGTTATACCGGCCGGACGCGCTCCCCGCCGTCGAATACGGCGAATTTTCCTATTCCGGTAATAAGGGCCTCGGCCGCCGATCTTCATCTGGCCACCACACCGGCGGCATCCGCCGTCCACAGCACGCGGGTTGGTTTGGCGGCAGTGCCGATCAGCCCAGCGCCGGCCAACACAGCGCCGGTCAACACAGCGCCGGTCAACACAGCGCCGCCGTGACGTTCGTCCACGTCTGGCTGCCCTCCGGCCCCGGGTTCGCGGCCTGGCCGTTCCCCTCCGATCCGCTGGTTCTGCAGTGGCAGGACGATGCCTGGCAGCGGATGTGGCACGCCCTGGACACGGCGTTCGGCGGGCTCCCGCCGGACCTGGAAGCCGAGCCGCTGGTCATGCGGGGGGACCCGGCCCGGTCCTGGTCGGCGCGGCCCGCCGGGACGGTGACAGGCTGGTCGTAGGGGCTGGCCGTCGCGGCCCGCGCGGCGCGCGCGGGCGCCATGCGCGCGTTCCGGACTTGACGACCGCTGGCCGGCCGTCCGGGGCCCCGGTTCCAATACCGTGGTTGACCACGGGAGGATGCCATGGCAGAGCTGCGATTTGGCGTGGTCAGCGAGTCGGTACCCCAAGGGCGGGCGTGGCTGGACCACGCGCGCCGGATCGAGGACGCCGGGATCGACGTGCTGCTGATCCGGGATCACTTCTCGGCGGGCGCGTTCGGTCAGCAGTTGGCGCCGTTCACCGCCCTGGCCTCCGCGGCCGCGGTGACCACCCGCCTCCGGGTGGGCACGATCGTGCTCTCCAACGACTTCCGCCACCCGGCGATCGTCGCGCACGAGGCCGCCAGCCTGCACCTGGTGTCCGGGGGACGGTTCGAGCTCGGCCTCGGCGCAGGCTGGTACCAGCCCGAATACGACGCCGCCGGGATCGGGTTCGACCCCGCGGGGCAGCGCATCGGCCGGCTCGAGGAGTCGCTCGGCATCATCAGGGCCCTGCTCGCCGGCACCGAGGTGCGCCACGCCGGCACCTGGTACCGGGTGGAGGGCCTGGACCTCGACGTGCTCCCGGCGCCGCGCAGTTCCCCGCGCCTGCTGGTCGGCGCGGGCGGCCCGCGCATGCTGCGCCTGGCCGCCCGCCATGCGGACATCGTGGGGGTGCTTCCCGCGCCGATCAGGAACTCGCAGGACGATGACGACGACCCCGCCGACCGGCTGCCGCCGGCGTGGGACGCCAAGCTCGCCGTGCTCCGCGAGGCGGCCGGCGACCGCTTCGGAAGCCTGGAGATCAATGCGTTCGGCACGTTCATCATCACGGACACCCGGCGCGCCAGCACCGAGGAGCTGATCCGGCAGCGCGGCTGGAGCGGCATCGACGCGGAGACCGTGTGGGAGATGCCGACGACCTTCATCGGCAGCCCGGCCCAGATCAGGGACGACCTGCTGGCCCGCCGCGCGCGCTTCGGCCTGTCGTACCTGGTCGCCGCCGAGAGCGCGCTCCCCGCGCTGGCCGAGATCGTCGGCGCGCTCTAACCCAGGCCGAACGCCCGCGTCACCCGCCCGGTCAGGTCGTCCTCGGTCATCGTGGTGTCGACGTCGATGACGGGCAGGCCGAGACCCGTGGCCTCCTCGCTGAGCCGGTCGGTGAACATCCGGTCACGTTCGAGCAGGTTGGCTAGGGCCTTGCCCGGATCGCTGGTCTTCCCGGCGATCCGGAGCAGCGAGCCCCGGCTGGCGAACGCGGCGCGGCGGAAGCCGTGGGTCGGGCAGAGCCAGACCGCACGGCCGGGCCCGGCCAGGAGCGGCCGCACCAGGCGCGGCAGCAGCCGGAAGCCCTCGGCGATCACGCCGGGTCCGGCCCGCAGCCTGAGCAGGTCCTCCACGATCAGCCCGAAGCCTTCCCCGCGGAATCAGCCGAATGTCTCGAGCATGGTCTCCGGTGACCGGCTGACCCATCGCTCGTCCATGTCCATGGCCGCGAACCCGGCCATGAGCGGGCTGTCAGCGGGAGAGCTGCGGCGGCCGTGATCCGCCATCACCTCGTCGGTCGCGTACAGGCGCAGGCCGTGCCGGGCCGCCAGCCGCCGGGCGATGGTCGACTTGCCCGCCCCGCTCCCGCCGCCGATCCAGTAGACGTCGCGGAGCCGGGCCCGCAGCGCCGCCTGCTCCTCGCCGTCCGAGCCGCCGGATCCGTCCGAGCCGCCCGAGGTCGAAGGGTTCAAGCCGGCTCACCCGCCCGGGCCGGGGCGGGCCCGAGGAGCCGCCGGGCGGCCATGTCCGCCACCGCGACCCTCGCCGCGCCCTGATGCCTGCCGAACAAGGAGTCTCCGCTGATGACGCCGCCGATGCCGATCCCGATCGCGCCGCCGGCCAGGGTATCGCCCAGCCATACCTCGATGCTGTGCGCCCAGCCGTCGGCGTGCAGTTCGGCCAGGGTACGCAGGAAGCGTGTCGGTGAGCCAGCGCGGCCCGTTCGGCACTCCTCGGCGACCCGGCCGAACACGGTGACGGAAATGATCCCGGCGGGCCCGGCGCTTAGCGGGAGCCTGCCTTGCGCCTCGTCAGCCAGACCGCGGAACCGAGCAGGACCACGCCCACCACGAAGATCGCCACTGGCGTCGCGGCCGACATGGGCAGGTACCGGGTCGTGATCTGCGGTGTCACCAGCAAGACGCCTAGGGCGCCCAGCACGACCACCCAGGCCTGGCGTAGCAGCACCCCGGCGGCGAGCAGGCCCGCGACCGTGGCCAGGGCGAGCGCGCAACCGGCCGCCACCTGCATGGCGAGCTGAACGCCGACCAGCACGCCGATCCCGGCGGCGACGTACCCGGTAGCGCCGGGCGGGAGGTAACCGCGCATCACCGCCACGCCCCACAGCACCGACAAGGCCCAGATCGCCAGGCCCGGCTCCCACGCTCCGAGGCCAGGATCCAGCCGGGCCACGGCGGTGCCGGCCAGGACCGCCAGGCTCGCGAACACCGCCAGGTGCTGGAGCGCGGCCCGCGTTCGCCGCCACAGCGCGGCGCCGTACGCGGCGGATACCGTCGCCGCGACCAGGGTGGTGCTGGCCGGGCCGAACCCCCAGACCTGGTCCGCGAGCGTGCCCGCGAACACCGCCAGGCTCACCGTGGACATCAGCCACACGACGCTGCGCAGCCGCCTGAGGGCGGGGTCACTGGTGGTGCGCACCGCCGCGCCGCCCGCGCCGAGGGCCGCGCAGGCGGCGGCTGCGAAGGCGAGGACGGCCCCGGTCGACAGGTTCGGCCAGAAATCCCTGACCGTATAGAGCCCGGCCGCGATGGCCAGGACGCCGCCCGCGTAGCCGAGCGCCTCGGCCACCAGCGGCGCCCGCGCCCCGGCGGCCGGCGGCGCTGTGGCCGGCGGCGCTGTGGCTGGCGCCTCGGCCGATTCGATCCGGGTCGCCTGGGCGGTGTCGATCAGCCCTTCGGCTACCCAGCGATCAAGGTGCTTGCGCAATTCCGCGCCAGATGAAAGTCCAGTCATGGCATCTCCCCGAGCTAGAGTCCGATGGTCATCAGCCTCGGGGCCGACGGCGCGCGCGGCATCGGCGCTCGTACTCATCTAAGACGCTATTGCTACTCATGAGTAGCTTTGTATCGGGGGTGCGGGGGGTGGTCCCCCGCAAGCCAGCGGGGCTAAGGCCCAGGCTCACCCGTGAGGCCGTGCTCGATGGCGTACCTGACCAGCTCGACCCGGTTGTGCAGCTGCAGCTTGCCCAGCGTGTTCTGGACATGGTTCTGCACTGTGCGGTGGGAGAGCACGAGCCGGGCGGCGATCTGCTTGTAGGACAGGCCGGTGGCCACCATGCGCAGGATCTCGGTCTCCCGCTCGGTCAGCCGCGGCGTTTCCGCGTCATCCCGGCCGGCCCCCTGAGCCAGCCGCCGGAACTCGCCGAGCACGAGCGCGGCCAGCCCTGGGGTGAACACCGCGTCGCCGCCTGCCGTGCGCCGCACCGCGTCGAGGAAAGCCGGCCGGGCCGCGGACTTCAGCAGGTAGCCGACCGCGCCGGCCTTCACCGCATCCAGCACGTCCTGCTGCTCGCCGCTCGCGGACAGGACCAGCACACGCGCCGCGGGATGGGCCGCGCGCAGGCCGCGCGTCACCTCGACCCCGGACATGTCCGGCAGTTGCAGGTCGAGCACGACGACGTCCGGCCGGGCCGGCCCGGCCACGCGCAGCGCCTGCGCGCCGTCGGCGGCCGTCGCGACCACGTCGTATCCGGCTTCGGTCAGGTCCCGTGCCACCGCATCGCGCCACATCGGGTGGTCATCCACCACCATGACCCTGATCGGCGCGTCCTGCCCCACGTCCGCACCCTAGCCCGCCCCCGGTGCCCGCGCCACCGGCACGGCTGGCCCGCGCGGCAGGTACAGCTCCACCTCGGTGCCCTCACCGGGCACGGACCTGATGGTGGCGCCGCCGCCCAGGTCGCGCAGCCGGCCGCAGATGGACTGGCTGACCCCGAGCCGCCCGGCGGCCGCCGCCTCGGCTAGCCGGCCCTCGGCGATGCCCGGGCCGTCGTCCCTGACCGTCACCGTGACCAGCCCCGGCTCGTCCTCGACCAGCACCCAGGCCCGGGCCCGGTCGCCGCAGTGCCGCCGTACGTTGTCCAGCGCCGCACGGATCGCCGCGGTCAGCTCCATGGCCGCCTCTTTTTCCAGCCGAACGGACTGGGCCGGTGCCGACACCGTCACCTGATCCGACTGGATGGGCAGGACCAGGATCCACGTCTCCCGACGGGCTGACCGCGGCGCCGCCGCCCCCGACCAGGGAACGCAGCGCGGCTTCCTGCTGGCCCGCCAGCCAGCCGAGCTCGGCCGCCGCCCCGCCCGCCTCCGCGCCCCGCCGCTGCACCATCGCCAGCACCTGCAGCACCGAGTCGTGGATGTCGCGGGCCAGGCGTTCCCGCTCCCGGCTGGCCGCCCCGACCTCGACCGCGTGCTGGCGCTCGGTCTCCACCTCGGCGGCGAGCCTGGCCAGGTGGCCGACGACCACGCCGGCCAGCAGCAGGAGCACCACGCCGTTGAGTACCACGGTGATCGCCTCGCTGCGCAGCAGGAAATCGCAGCCGGACAGGATCAGCGCGGTGATCGCGCCCGCTCGCCTGCCGTACCGCACCGCCCAGGCCAGCACCGGCCCCGCCACCCAGATCCCGGTTACCGGCATCACCCCGCGCGCCATGGCCGACGGGTACTGCAGGGCCGCGGTGGACAGCAGCAGGCCGGCCGTGACCACGAGGTCGGTGCTCAGCAGGAGCCTGGTGCGCCGTTCCGGGCGGGCGTAGGCCATGGTGGTGGCGACCGTCCACGCCGCCATCACGGCGATGACCACCCACGCCCAGCCCAGCCGGGCGTAGTCGGCGCGGTTGATGACGGTGAGCAGCACGGCATAGCCGAGGCCGGCGAACCGGAACACCGCGATCGCCCGCCACAGTGGCTCAGCGCTCTGACGCCCGCGCGGCACGCCCCTATCGTGCCACGGCGCGCAGGCCGGCGGGAGCGAGGCCGTAGCGCCGCCGGAACAGCCTGCGGAAGTGGCTGATGTTCGAGAACCCGACGGACAGGGCGATCGCGGTCACGCTGGCGTCGCCGCGCAACAGCCGGTCCCGCGCGACCATCAGCCGGTGCTCGGTGACGAAGGCGTGCGGCGTCATGCCGGTCGTCGCGCGGAACGACCGGGCGAAGTGATACGGGCTCAGGCTGACCGCGCCGGCCAGGTTATCCAGGGTGATCACGTCGGCCAGGTGCGCGCGGATGTACTCGGCGACGACGTCGACGGCGCCCGGGCGCAGTTCCCCGGCCGGCCCGCGGTATGGCGCCGGCCCGGTGCCGTACCGGCGCAGCAGGTGCCCGGTCAGCAGGTGGGCGAGCGTGCTGGCCTCGATGTCGGTGAGCGCCCCGGCTCCGGAGTCTAGGTGCGCCCGGCGCAGCCGGGAGGCGACGGCGAAGACAACCCCGTCGGGTTCCGCGAACGACGGCCGCACCTCGCCGGGAATGGGCCGCGTGTCCCGAAGACCCCCGGCCAGCCGCCGCACCAGGTCGCGGTCCGGGTAGATCTCCAGCGCCTCGGTCGGATCGCTGACCTCGAGCCAGGTGATCGGGCTGCGGCCGGTCACGTAGACCGCTCCCGGCGGCGCGTCGTGCCGCCCGGCCCGGCCGTCGATCTCACGGACAAGACCGAGGTGGCCGCTGAAGTCGATGCCGACCTGGTGCGCGCCCGTCGTGGTCACCCTGGTCTGCGGCCCGAGCACGGCGTACACGGACACCATGCCCGGCCACCGGATCGTCGAGCTTCCCGTATACCGCAAGTTTGGACCCTCTTTTCCGCGGTACCGGCGTGACAAGCTGCCGGAAGAAGGCGGTACCGCCAGGCTAACGAGAGAAACGGATCCATGACGATCGAGTTCACCCGCCGCGTAGAGGTCACGCTGCGGCTCAACGGCCATGACCTGACCACCATCGTCTCGCCCCGGACCACCCTGCTCGACTGGCTGCGCGAGGATACCGGCCTGACCGGTGCCAAGAAGGGATGCAACGAGGGCGCGTGCGGCACCTGCACCGTGCTCGTGGACGGGCGCCCGATGAACGGGTGCCTGACCCTGGTCGTGCAGTGCGACGGCCGGTCCGTCACGACCGTGGAGGGCCTGGCCGGCGCGGGTGGGGAGCTGCACCCGGTGCAGCAGGCCTTCGCCGAGTTCGACGCGTTCCAGTGCGGCTACTGCACCCCGGGCCAGCTGCTGTCGGCGGTGGCCTGCATCGCCGAGGGGCACGCCGCGGACGACGCCAGCGTCCGCGAGTGGATGAGCGGCAACATCTGCCGGTGCTCGGCCTACCCGCAGATCACCGCGGCCGTGCTGGCCGCCGCGCGGGAGGAGCCGGGCCGGTGAGGGACTTCGCCTACGCCCGGGCGGGCACGGCCGAATCGGCGGTGGGCACCCTGGCCGACCCCGGCACGTCGGTGATCGCGGGCGGCACCGAGCTGCTCAACTGGTTCCGGCTGGGCATCGCCGCCGCGGACCGCGTGGTCGACATCGGCGGCCTCGACGAGCTGCGCGGCATCGCCAGCGACGGAGACGACCTGCGCATTGGCGCGCTCGCCACGCTGAACGAGGTCGGCGAGCACCCGCTCGTCATTCAGGCGGCCGGCGCGCTCGCCTCGGCGTGCCTGCAGGCGGCCTCGGCCCAGATACGGAACCGGGCCACGATCGGCGGGAACGTGCTGCAGCGCACCCGCTGCCCGTATTTCCGAGCCGAGGAACCGCTGCCCTGGCCGTGCCACAAGCGCGATCCAGGCAGCGGCTGCGCCTCGCTGGCCGGCCGGCACGAGCGCCAGGCCATCTTCGGCTGGACCCAGGACTGCGTGGCCGTGCAGCCCTCCGATCCGGCGGTCGCCCTGGCCATGCTCGACGCGCAGGCCGACGTATTGGGCCCGGCCGGGCCGCGGACGATCCCGATGCGGGAGTTCCACCTGACCCAGCGCGAAGCGGCCGAGGCCGGCCAGCCGATGCGCGAGACCCGGCTCGAACCCGGCGAGCTGATCACCGGCTACCGGCTGCCGGCCAGCGCCGACGGCCAGGCCTACGTCAAGGTCCGCGAGCGGGCGTCCTACGAGTACGCGATCGTGTCCGCCGCGGCGGCCGTCCGGCTCGACCGGGGCCTGATCACCACGGCACGCGTCGCGCTCGGCTCGGTCGCCCAGCGGCCGTGGCGGCTGACCTCCGCGGAGGCCGAACTACCCGGCACCCCGCTCACCCGCGAGGCGCTGATACCGGTTATCGAGCGGGCGATGGCCGACGCCGCGCCCCTGCCGCAGAACGGGTTCAAGGTGACGATGGCGAGAAACGCGGCCGTTCGGGCCCTTCTGACGGCGGGCGGCGCGTCGTGACCGCCACCCGGTCCGCCGACCCGGGCCAGACACGGGTCGAGGCGCCGCTGAAGCTGACCGGGGCGGCCCGCTACGCCGCCGACCACCGGCCCGACGGGGTGCTGCACGCGATCCTTGTCGGCGCGCCCGTGGCGGCCGGGCGGCTGCGCGGCGTGGACGCGGCGGCGGCGCTGGTCCTGCCCGGCGTCACGGCCGTGCTGACAGCCGCCGACCTGCCCTCCTTCCCCGAGCTGCCGCCGCCATCCGCGGTCCGCGTGATGCCGTTCTCCGACGACCGGATCCGGTACGAGGGCCAGCCGGTCGCCATCGTCCTGGCCGAGTCGGTCGAGGCAGCCGAGGCAGGCCGGGCCGCCGTGATCGTCGACTGCGAGCGCGAGACGCCGGTGCTGATCGGGCATGGCCGCCGCGAGCCCGCGATGGGCGAGGATGAGGTCCGGGGCGACGTCGGCGCGGCGCTGGCCGCCGCGGCGATCACCATCGAGCAGACCTACCTGCAGGCCCCGCGGCATCACCACGCGATGGAGACGTCCGGGACGGTCGCGCGCTGGGACGGCGGCCGGCTCACCCTATGGGACGCGGTGCAGGCGAGCTCGACCGTCATCGGCGTGGTGAGCACCGCGTTCGGCCTCGACGCCGCGGACGTGCACGTGGTGGCGCCGCACACCGGCGGCGGGTTCGGCGCCAAGGGCTACATCTGGCCGCACGAAATCCTCGCGGCCGCCGCGGCCCGGGTCACGGGCCGCCCGGTCAAGCTGCACCTGCGGCGCCCGGACCAGTTCAGCAACGTGGGCTACCAGCCGTGGATGGAGCAGACGATCCGGCTCGGCGCGACCGCCGACGGCGTGCTGCTCGGCCTCGAGCACGAGGTCGTCAACAACACGGCCCTGGCCGACACCCACGTCGAGCCGGCCACCGAGGCCAGCAAGTCACTGTACGCCGTGCCGGCCCTGCGGCTGCGGCAGCTGGTCGAGCGGGTCAGCCTGAACATGCCCACGGCGATGCGGGCGCCGGTCGAGGGGCCCGGGTTGTGGGCCCTGGAGAGCGCCATGAACGAGCTCGCCGACGCGGCCGGCCTGGACCCGCTCGACGTCCGGCTGGCCAACTTCGCCGAGGTCTCGCCCGCCGACGGCCGGCCCTGGTCGGCCAATGGCCTGCGCGAGGCGTACGAGGAGGGGGCCCGCCGTTACGGGTGGCGCACCCGGCACCAGCGGCCGCGCCGGGACGGTCCGTGGGTGATCGGCCACGGCATGGCCACCTGCACGATGGGCAGCTTCCGGTTCCCCGGCGCCGCCCGGGTCCGGCTGCGCCGCGGCGGCGCCGTGGTC
>WNGK01021129.1_pt1 | contig 11822 bp, 11 predicted proteins | sample 5400601 | NCBI WGS metagenome assembly WNGK01 (sample SAMN13153376, study PRJNA577476) | soil metagenome | isolation source: 60 cm soil or saprolite under Garry oak tree replicate 1 | place: USA:California | collected 2016-06-15
TCGTCGCTGCGATCATGGTCGGCCTTGGGATCTATTGCCTAGTGCGACATCGTCACCCGCGTTGGGTCCGAATGCAGGTTGGCTTCCGAGACTTGACCGTCTGGTCGTTTCTGATGGCCTCTGCGCACGGCGCCGGTTTGATGGTGGTGCCGGTGCTGCTGGGCAGCAACACCGTTGAAGCACACGGCCGAATGGTGGGCCACCATTACATATCTCCGACCGCCAGTCCCCTAGGGGGGATGCTCGCCACCGGTGTCCATACGGTTGCCTATCTTGCGGTCACAGGGCTGCTCGCTTGGGTAGTCTATCGAAAGCTGGGTCTTGCGCTTCTACGTAAGGCGTGGTTCAACTTCGATTTGGTCTGGGCAGCGGCGCTCATGGCCACGGGTCTTGTCACCCTCCTGATATAGCCGGATAACCTTCGCCGTTCATCAGACACAACAGACGCGACCAGTCTTAGTGGATCGTCCGCAACCCTTCCGTAACCGGATTAGGGAAGGTTTGCCCGTGACACGACCAGAATCCGGACCACCCTATTCTCGTCGTGAGCGTAGCCTGGTTACATCAACTGAGACGCAACGTAATTCCATGGGGATTCGAGACGAGTTGCGACAGAATTGATACCAGAAGCCATTTTGCCGACCGAGGACTGAATAGCGACACAACTACTTCGAACACGTCGCGCAGTATCCGCCTATTTCCAGCCGCGACACCACGATACGGAATCGGCAGTCTCTCTCCACCTGACCCTTCAGTTTCTCGAAAATATCGCTTACAAACTCCATGATCTTGCCGCAGCGCAGGCAGGCCATGTGGATATGGTCCCGGTTCAGCTTGCGCTCGTAGTAATGCCCTTCGCCGTGGATGTGCATCAGGTCGAGCTCGTCAATCAGCCCATGCCGCTTGAGCAGTTGCAGCGTTCGATACACCGTGCTGCGATCCACGCTGGCATCCAGCTTCTGCGCCTTGCGCATTAATTGGGCCGCATCCAAGTGCTTGCTGGCAGTTTCCATCACACGCAGAATGGCGCGGCGCTGTTGTGTCATGCGGATTCCACGCTCAGCGAAATGAGCCTGCAACCGGCCCGGCATCTCAGTTTGGGGTAGTGGCATAAGTACTACTCCTGTTCTGTCGCAAGTGGTTGCAAAGGCGCTGCGACGATTTCTTCGGCCAGATGCTTGACGGCAAAAAAGGAATCCGGCAATATCTTAACTGTATCAGATGCGACTGGGTTGCAACTAGGAAAGAATCGTGTCGATCTAGGTGCAACTGACTCATAACTAGACCAGCGCCGCCATCCCGGCAGGATTCGCAGGTTCTTAATTAGAAAGGAATCAAATACTTCTCTTGCCCACCACTAGGTTTCAGACTCCAGGCCATCGCCGAGCCCCGTCCGTTGCCGTAAGAATTTCTTCCTGCGCTGCCATCGGGTTGATTCTCGCCGTCATCGCGTTGCCCGCTCGCGCCCAAGAGAGCCCCTATATCGTCACCTACGACCACTACCTCGAAGAGCCCGGCAGCCTCGAGATCGAGTACTTTTCCACCTTCGGCACCCAGCGCGCAGGCAACGACTTTCTCGCCTACTGGACTGAGTTTGAATACGGCGCGACCGCTTGGTGGACCACCGAGGTCTACCTCGACGGGCAAACCACCTTCAACGACAGCACCCTCTTCACTGGCTTCCGCTGGGAGAATCGATTTCGCCTGCTACAGCACGAGCATTTCATCAATCCCGTGCTGTACCTGGAATATGAGCACATCAGCGGCGCGGACAAGATCTTGAAGGAGATCGAAGGCCACGATGGCGAAGCCGACACCGTCGGTCCCAACGCTCTGGCGCGCAAGGAGCACAAAAACGAATTGGAACTCAAGCTCCTGCTTTCCAAGACGTTCAAAGGATGGAATATCGCGGAGAATACCCTCGCTGCTAAGAATCTTGCCAACTCGCCCTGGGAGTTCGGCTACGCGATCGGGGCCAGCCGCCCGCTGGCTCTGAAAGCCTCGGTCCAGCGCTGTAGTTTCTGCCCCGAGAATTTCATCGCGGGCATTGAACTCTACGGCGGCCTCGGCGACCGTTACAGCTTCGGACTGCACGATACCTCTCATTACTTGGCGCCGGTGATCGCCTGGAACCTGCCTTCAGACTGGACCCTCCGCCTGTCGCCCGGCTTCGGCCTCAACGACAACAGTCATCGCTTCCTGCTGCGCTGGGGCGTCTCCCGCGAATTCTCCGGGTTCGGCTCGGCCATCAGCCGTCTATTCGGAGGGCGGTCATGACGGTGCGCGTCTCGGCAATCCTTTTGCTCCTAACCCAGGGTGTTGTCACTGCACAGACGAACTCCGTTCCCGCTAGGAAAGACAACTCGGTGTACGCGGAACTGGCGAAGGCTCCCAAAAAGGCGGCCGTTCGCCAAAATCCCCTGGAACACGACCCCGATGCCGTGGCGGCAGGCGGCAAACTCTTTGCTTTGCATTGTGCCGAGTGTCACGGCGAAATGGCGGAGGGTGGCCGGAAGGCACCGAGTCTGCTTGCAGAGCAAGTGCAACAGGCCACGCCTGGCACGCTCTTCTGGATACTGACCAATGGAGTTGTCCGCCATGGTATGCCTGTGTGGTCCAAGTTGCCGGAACCTCAACGCTGGCAGATTGTCAGTTATCTCAAATCGCTCACTCCCGCTGGAAAGTCTCCACAGTGATCGCGGCGAATATTCTCAGGTGGTGAAATATCCCAAAAGCACTCACAACCCCAGAATCTTCCCGGCCCTTGGTGAGTCGTCGGCAACCCTTACCCTAGGATTATTTCAGGGTTGCCCGTCACTCGCCAGGATCTTGGTCACGCCGTCCGCCCTGCGATCGCTTTGCCTTGGGCGTCTGCCGCCTTGCGGTGAATTTCACCCGGCCGCGGGACGGTGGCTGCTATTGGCGCTGAGGCCCTTGCTGCTGGGGGGTGAGGATCCGAGTCGAGAAATCCCGAGATAGAATCCGAATAGATACCGACTGAATTTCATATCACAGCCCTCTTTGGGGTTTCGAAGTGCCCACGGCTGGTTTTGGTCGAGGGATTCAATGGATCTATTGCCAATTGTTTCAATTCCACTCTCACAGAAGCACCGGCTACCGCACCGCCTCGCGGATTCACCTTGGACAAAACAGCGCCGGCGACTACATCGTCAACTTCGGTTTTCAGGTTAGACCACCGGTTTTCTCAGTCTCAGATCGGTCCTTGATAGCGGCGCAGCCGGACTGCAGCGGCGAGGAATGCCGCAAAGACTACCAGGCCGATCCACAGACCCGGGCTGCTCAGGAAATGAATCGGCGCGAGGTGTGTCAGCGCATGGATCGGAACGCTACCCGTCACCGGGAAGGTGCCAGCTTCCGGGCCGCCGCTCAAGCGCGACTGGAGCATGACGGCGAAATGCGAAGTGTTGAAGGCAATCTTCTCGACCACGCAGATCGCGGCCAACGGTAAGCCGGCCCATAGAAATGCCGCGCGGCGCGCCCAGCCTGAGACCAGCAGCAGCCAGCCGTAGATCGGCGCATAGTAAAGCGCATGCACGGCCAAAAGATGGTAGAGCAGCATGAGCGACATCTGGAGCCACGGCAACTGTCTCCATAGCGTCGCCACACTCAGACCGCTCCCCAGCAGTACTGCGCTACTAAGCAGAAGCATGATCCACTGCGTGGCAACGATGATCGCGAAGGTGAGCAGCGGGAGAACCACGAGCGGGATGCTCGCCTTCGAGAGCACTGTCGTAAGATCGGAAACCGGCAGCGACTTCCAGAACAGGATGCTGCGATCGCGGCGTTCGCCGTGCAGCGCGTCAAGGCAGTAGAACACCGCGACGATTAAAGTGGTGCCCATGATCAGAAGCGCAGCGAAGTTGAACGGCTGCTCCATCAGCTCGCGTTGCTGCATCGGGTCGAGCGTCAACGCGGCACGCATCTTGGCCGGCAGATGAATAGTGCTGATCAGGAAGCCGAACAGAATTAGGCCGGCGACGGCAAGCGGCGCGACATAGATCGAACGGTTCTCCCACAATTCCCGCAGCACCGACCAGTACATGGGCCGGGTCGCCGAGATGGCCGCGGGCGTGATTACCTGCGATTCGAGGGGAGACCCGGGCAGGGTATTCGATTGTGTATTCACCTGGCCGCTCCTTGTGCCTGGCCGGCCTGATTGCCGATCACGGCAACGAACAAGTCAGCGATGCCGGGCGTGCGCACATCGCCCAGCGCGGCGAGTTGCTGACGATCAACAGCATCGAACAGCAGGATGCTGCCACCCAACACCTGGCGCTCGTGCATCGGCTTGAGCGCCCGTGCCGCGGCGACTTGCTCGGGATGCACCTTCACTTCCAGATACCGCGACTCCAATTCTTCCATGCTGCAATCGAATACGATGCGGCCGCGGTTGATGAACATCAGATCGGTGAGGACGTGCTCGATCTCCTCCACTTGATGTGTGGTCACGACGATGGTGCGGCTGCGGTCGAAATAGTCGTTCAGCAGGGAATCGTAGAACTGCTTGCGATACAGGATGTCGAGGCCTAGCGTCGGCTCGTCCAGCACCAGCAATTTCGCGTCAATCGCCATGACCAGAGCGAGGTGCAGTTGGGTCACCATGCCCTTCGACAATTCCCGGACCTTGCTGGCGAGCCTGATGGTGGTCTGGGCAAGAAAACCTTCCGCCTTCGCGCGATCGAATCGCGGGTGCACGCCGCCAACGTAGTCGAGCGCCTGCGAAACCCTGATCCACTGTGGCAGCACCGCGACATCCGCAATGAAGCAAACATCCCGCATGAGCTGGTCGCGCTCGGTCCAGGGGTCGCGCCCGAACACGTTCAACTCTCCCTGATACGGGGTGAGGCCGAGAATCGCGTTGAGCGCGGTGGTCTTGCCTGCGCCATTGGGACCGATGAGTCCGAGGATGCGGCCTTGTTCAACCCGCAAATTGACGCCGTCCAGCGCGATGGTTGTGCCGAAGGCTTTGCGGAGACCGCGTGCTTCTATGCATGCCATGGCTTCAGTGCTCCTGCACTTCGGTTTTCGTCGGTGCGGCATCCGGCGGTGAGCGGCGGCGGGTTACGGCTGCATCCAGCAGTTCCTCCGCTTTCAGTCCGAGCCGCTGAATGGTGGCATAGACCCTAGGCCATTCTTCCGCAAGAAACTTCTTGCGTTCGCCCCGCAGCAGCAGATTGCGCGCGCCCGCATTGATGAACATGCCGCGACCTCGCTTACTTTCGACTAGTTGCTCGTCCACCAGTTGTTGATAGCCCTTCAGAACCGTGAGGTGATTGACCCGATATTCGGCCGCGACATTGCGCACCGACGGTAGAGGGTCGCCTTCTTTGAGCACGCCGTCGAGTATCATGGCGACGACGCGGTCGCGAAGCTGGCGGTAAATCGGCTGACTGTCGTTCCACTCACGGTCCATCAGGGTTTCCAGATTGCCTTACCCAAGATACGCTTCCCGTCATTTTGTCCGCTGCAGGTCGAAGTGCGCGTGGACCGGCTTGTCCCCAGGTTCCATGTAAGTCCAGTCCTCGGTGTGGTGGTTGGCGTCCAGGGCGGTGAACACCGCATGGTGCATGTGTCCGTACTGCGTGCTACCGTCAACGTCGAGAAATTCGAATTCCACCGTCTTCCCGTCCGGCGACATCTTGCCCGCCATACGGGGCCGATTCCCGGCGTCACAATAATGCGTCAGGAGCAGGCGGTCGCCGTTCAGGTAAAGCATGGTGATCGGATCGTCGGGTCTTCCAGCTCCCGTCATCTCATGCACGAGCGCGTTACCCATGGAAGTCACACGAAGCGAGACCTGCATGAGCTTGCCTTCGATCTCGGCTTTCTGGGGGACGGTTGTCACGTGGCCTTCCCATGAACCCGCCAGGGTTTTTATTTTGTCGAAAGACTTTTGCGCGTTCGACGGTTGCGCGTCGGACTGCGCGAAAGCCACGGTGGAGAGCGACATCAGAACAACGGAAAGCATCAAACGATGGAATTTCATGGTTTCATTCTCCTGCGTATTCTGTTGCGAGCGATTCGCCGTAATCGGATCGCCGCACGTCATATGCTGTTATATATAACTATAACACTAATACACGTGTCAAGTGTTTTCTTATTTTGCTGGGGTGCCGCCGTCCGGATAGGACTAAGAGCCCTGTTGCCCCGGTTGTGGAAGAGTCGCCCGGCACCCGCCCAGAATTGTCGGCAAGCATTCATTGGAACTGTGGTGAACAGCCCGTCCTTCCACAGTCGCTCAAGGTGCTCCTAGCAGCGGCTACTGCAGCTTCGCGTACTCGGCCTTGGCCTCTTTCAGGATGGGAATGTCGGGATCGGCGTCTTTCCAGAGGGCGAAAAAATCCTGATACGCCGTGCGAGCGTTCGGCCTCGTGCTGCGCGGCAACGGCGCGGGCGAGGCCGAGCTGGGCCAAGGACCATTGAAACGAAAACTGCTGCACGAGGGCTTGCTCGGGTGACAAGAATCTTGGCATGGCCGCGCTTGGTCACAAAGATGTTGGCGGGCTTGATGTCCCGGTGGACGATGCCTTCTGCGTGGGCAGCATCGAGCGCATCCGCAATTTCGATCGCCAGAGCAAGTAATGTATCCGTCTCCATCGGTTTTCCGGCGATGCGATGCTTCAGCGTCAGGCCATCCAGAAACTCCATCGCGATGAACGCTCTGCCGCGCTGGTCGTCAATTTCGTAGATCGTGCAGATGTTCGGATGATTCAAGGCAGAAGTAGCCTTGGCTTCGCGCTGAAAGCGGCTCAGGACTTGCGGGTCTTTGGCTATTTCGTCGGGCAGGAATTTCAGGGCAACAAACCGGCCGAGCTTCACATCCTCAGCCTTGTACACAACGCCCATGCCGCCGCCACCCAGCTTCTCGATGACGCGGTAGTGCGAGATGGTTGGGCCGATCATTCGGGAGATGCCTCGCTTTCGGGTCGATTCATCTTACGGACGCTGGCTAGTCAACGAATGACGGGCTCTGGCGCGAGCGTGTCGGATCCGGAGCAATTGGCCTTGGAAGGGGGCTATTTGCGAAAGTAGCCGTACCCGACATTCTTAATTTGGGACGCTGTGCGATCACTCCGGATTCCTGAACGCCCGTGATTCGGGAACGGACCGTTAACGGGTTCCCGCATTGGCCACAGGCTGTTAACAAGCTTAAAATTATGAAACGCAACGCGATCAACAATCAACCCTCAACTCATCCACGCAAGATATAAGAAAAAAGGAGAATCTCAATGCCATACGTGAATGTCGGGAAAGAAAACTCCACAGACATCGAACTTTACTACGAAGATCATGGTGCGGGTGACGCGGTGGTGCTCATCCACGGATATCCACTGAGCGGTGCTTCCTGGGAGAAGCAGATTCCGGTGCTTCTGGCTACCGGTCACCGTGTCGTCACCTATGACCGCAGGGGGTTCGGCAAGTCCAGCCAGCCAACAGCGGGCTACAACTACGACACCTTTGCCGAGGATCTGCACAAGCTCGTGACACACCTCAAATTACGTGATTTCGCTCTCGTCGGTTTCTCGATGGGTGGAGGTGAAGTGGCGCGCTACTTGGGCAAATACGGATCGAAGGGGGTAAGCAAAGCGGTGTTCATCTCGTCGGTTCCGCCGTTCCTGCTCAAGGCGCCGGACAATCCGGAGGGCGTGGATGGCGCTGTCTTCGATGGCATCCAGAAAGCCATCGTCGCAGATCGCTACGCGTTCTTCACCGAGTTTTTCAAGAATTTCTACAACACAGACCTCCTTTTGGCTAAGCGCGTCAGCGAACAGGCGGTGCAGGCTAGCTGGAACCTTGCAGCAGGCGCCTCCGCCACGGCAAGTCTTGCTTGTGTGCCAACCTGGCATGAAGATTTCCGCGAGGATCTCAAGCGCGTCGACGTACCCACCCTCGTCATTCACGGGGACGCAGACCGGATTGTGCCGATTACCGCATCGGGACAGCGGACGGCCAAGCTCATCAAGGGAACCCGGCTGTTTGTGCTGAAGGATGGGCCGCACTGCATAACTTGGACGCATGCGGACGAAGTGAATCGTGAATTGGTGGAATTCCTGGGAAAAGGTATTGCGAAGCATGCAGCCGCAACCACCAGAACGGAAGCCGTCGCGTAACCGACCGTTTTTCAAATCGTCACTTCACCGGAGGGCGCCGTCTAGGAACGGCACCCATCTTGCGCCAGAGAATCTCGGACATATACACCGCGAACCGCTAAGTTCAAACCGGTTTTGCGAAGCCAAGGACGAGGTTCTGGGAGGAGGGTCGGCAACTCTTCCATAACCGATTGTGTGCGGTTTGCCCCTGACTCGCTCGTAACCCGCCAAAGCGGCCAGCGGCACTGCAACTATCTGACCCTAATCCAACATATATTGAATAGGATCAGGAAAGATAATCAATGGGCGACTCCGTAACGGAAAGCCTGATCCTAGATCTTCTTGAGTGGCTGATAAAACGCGATCGAAGCTACGAAGAAGTGATGGATGCATGGCGTACGTCGTGCCCCAGACTGCCGGTTTGGGAGGATGCGAATGATCGCGGACTTGTCATGAAAGAGCAGGTGCAAGGACGCTGCATTGTTAGGATTACATCATCAGGGTTTGCCTTCCTTGAGCAAAGCAGGCTTCGAAAGCCTGAAGCGACCCGCACAGTCTGACTGACAGGAAGACTTCGAGACCGGACGATTACCGATAGGTTGCCTCCACGGCAAATCTAAGGAACAGTCAGTCTATCCGTGACCTCGCGATCGGTTCGCGGGCGTGTGGTCGGCAACTCAAGGTTTGCCATCCAGCAGCAATCGGCACAGCGAGGCCTCCAAAACGGTAACTGCGTTGCCCGGGAACGTTTGGGGATTTCGAGAAGGGTGCCTGGCGGGGAAAATAACTCTCTGCAGCAATGCATTCGTTCACGACTCGCGCATGCCACACTGTTCAGTTAGTACGTTTCAGATTTGCGGTCCAGTTGGTGACGAGTGTAAGCGGTCGATCTTCCGCAGTGCTGGATGTGTTCACGATGAATCGTTTCCCATCGGGAGTTACGTCGTACGTGGCTGAGCCAGCGGGATCGAGGGGCATAGATGCTTTGAACAAAGGGTGAGTCGCAGTCACCTGTAGGGTTGCGCGGCTCATTTCTACCTGAGCTTCCATAAAAGTGTGGTCCGAAGCCCAGTAGAAGATCGCCTTGCCGTCACGGCGCCACCTGGGTTCGCGCCCGCCGTTGACCGAGATCTGCCATTTGCCGTTGGGTCCGGGAAATTGCGTAACGTAGATCTCAGTTCGCCCTGACTCTTGGGAAGTGTAGACCACCCAACGGCCGTCCGGAGAGAACTGTGCTTCGCTCGTGGTGAGCTGCGCAGGAAGGAAGGGCTGGGGTTTCATCTCCTCTGCAAGCGGCAGCTGCCAAACACTGAATCCGACCGGGGTCTGCGTGAACAGAAGATATTTGCCGTCGGGGGACCAGTCTGTAGGCAGCTTCAACTTGTCAGCGACAAATAGCGGCTTCTCCGTGCCTGCCCCGTTAGAGGCAATCACAAAAATGTTGGAGCTCCCGTCTCAAACCGCGAAAAGGCGATTTGGCGGCCGTCGGGTGACCAGACCGGGCTTCTGTCGCCAGCTCCTCCAAAGGTATAGCGTGTGCGCGCTCCCCGTGCCAAGTCATAGACCCAGATGCTCCCCCCAGGGTCACCAATCAAGACCGCGAGACGACGACCGTCGCGCGAAAGACTCACTGTGCGGTATCTGTCGATATCTCCCAGTTTTTGCAGTACGTGGCCGTCGCGCGCATACCACAGGAGCTGAGAGCCTTGGAGGCCGACAGCCGACTGGTAAACTAGCGTGCCGTCGCTCGCACAATCAAATACCGCGTGCCAATTACCTTCCTCAAAGTGCACATCTTGCGCGATTGCAAGAGGCTCACCCTTCAGGGTCGCATTGGAAAAATCGAAGGGTTGCGCCATCAGTGTCCGATTCTGTAGGAACAGCAGATAGCCGGGCACCGCAATGGCATTTGATGTCGAAATGGTCAAGAAGCGATTTTCTTTGCCGTCAAGAGAGGCTACGTAGATGGCGTCGAGGTCCGCGTGCGGTTTGGCATGGCTGGCTGCTAGGTATAGAAAGTGTTTCCCGTCGGGCAAGAAAAACGGCCAGCGATGAGTGGTGTGGCGGGATTGGTCGATTCGGGTTACAGGCGTTGCTGTTCCACCCGAGGCCGGCACGCGATGGATAGGAGTCTGTGCGGAAGGTGCGAACAGGATGACATCATCCCGGTTCCAGGTTCCGCCGCGTGGATTGTCGGCGTCGGTAATATCGACTGGCGAACCGCCGCCAACGGAAATGCGCTTGAGTTTTCCGCCGGCGAAGTAACCGATCGACTTCCCATCGAACGACCAGAAGGGGAACGAAGCAGAATCAGTGCCCTGCAAGCTGTGACTGGAGCCATCCGTCAGGCCACGAATCCAGATCAACCGGCTCCCACGTTCGTCGGTTGCAACGAATGCCAGGAGTCTGCCGTCTGGGGACAGGACTGGATAGCCTGCTGTGTCCCCGGTAAAGAAGTAGCTGGTGTTCTCCGGAGGCAGCAAGTAAGCCTGAAGTGAGGGTCTGTGTTGATCGCGGTTTTGGAAATACAGCAGGCTGGATATTACCGCGAGCAAGGCAAAGACCGCAGCAGCAACCCAAGCCCAGCGCTCACGAGTCTTAGGGCGCGCGATGAGCGGCGCCTGAGCCCCTGTCTGCGAGCCGCCTTCGGCCATCCATTTCAACTCGCTAGCCAAGTCCCCTGCGCTTTGCCAACGATCGTCGGGATCTTTCGCTAAGCATTTCTTGACGACTCTTTCCAGCACCAGTGGTGCAAGCGGCTGCAACTGCGTGATCGACGGAGGCTCCGCGGTCAGAATGGCGGCGATCAAGCTGGCTCGGCTCTTTCCGGCAAAGGCCGGCTGGCCCGTCGCCATTTCGTAGATCACTTCGCCGAGCGCAAAGGTATCGGTGCGTGTGTCTGCCTCTTTCCCCTCCAATTGCTCGGGTGCCATGTACTGGAATGTCCCCACGATTGTGCCCTCTTTCGTCAGCTTCGACTGCTCCGCAGTCATTTCCGCCAGAGCAGCGTCCAGTGGCACAACCTCCGACTGCTTGGCCACGCCGAAGTCCATCAGCTTGGCACCCGACTTGGTGAGCATGATGTTGGCGGGCTTCAGATCGCGATGTGTGATCCCCAGCTTGTGTGCCTTGGTTAGGGCATCGGCAATCTGCGCGCCATAGCGAATAGTCTGCTCCAGCGGCAGCGCTCCTCTCACGAGTCGCTGCTCCAGCGTTTCGCCCTCGACCAGTTCCATGACGAGAAAATCCACTCCGTCCTGGTGTCCAATGTCGTACAGGGTGCAGATGTGAGGGTGCGATAGTTTGGAAACAGCTTTCGCTTCGCGCTCCAACCGCTGCCGCAAGGACGGATCAGAGGACAGATTGGCGGGCAAAACCTTGATCGCTACATCCCGCTCCAGCCGCGTGTCGCGGGCACGGTACACCTCGCCCATGCCGCCTGTGCCGAGCGGCGAGACAATTTCGTACGGACCGAGTTTGGTCCCCGACGTGAGCCCCATGCTTTGCGCGTCATTATAGTCCCAAGAAAAGGCGCCACTCGCTTGGAGCCGCGCAGAAGCGGCCGCACTCGGCATTAGATTCGAACCACCACGCGATAACTCCCGGTTAATTTCGACATAACTGGTCCAATCTGTGCACGCGCCCTTAAATCTCTCCATCTGCTTGAGTTACGCTCGCGCGGGCATCATGATTGGCCAGTTATGTCGGCTA
>WNGK01007023.1_pt1 | contig 11820 bp, 10 predicted proteins | sample 5400601 | NCBI WGS metagenome assembly WNGK01 (sample SAMN13153376, study PRJNA577476) | soil metagenome | isolation source: 60 cm soil or saprolite under Garry oak tree replicate 1 | place: USA:California | collected 2016-06-15
AGAAAGAATTGCACCTGGTCTTGCGCGCGTTCATCTACTCCGGCGTGGTCAAGAGCGCCCACGATTGCAGCGAGGGCGGGCTGGCAGTTGCGCTCGCCGAATGTTGTATCAGCCGGCAAATCGCGCGCGACACCCCGCGGTTGATCGGAGCCACCATCGATCTGAGCGCCCGCGACGGCTCGCCCGAGAGCGCCGCCGGGAAGCCAACGGCGTCTGGATCCGAGGGCGCGGCTGTAACGCGATTGGACGCCCTGCTTTTCGGCGAAAGCCAGGGGCGCATCTTGATTTCTGTCGCCGCGCTCGACGCTGTCAAGGTCCTGGCGCAGGCAAAGATTTTGGGCCTTTCCGCGACCCGTATCGGCGTCGTTGGCGGAGAAACCTTGCAAATCAAGTGCGCCGTCGGCCTCCTGAGTTGGGACTTGCGCGAATTGCACGACCTCTGGTGGAACGCAATCGCCCGAGCGATGCGTGAGGCCTGACGGGTGGATGCGAAAAAACTGCCTGCGGCCCTAGCCAGTCCTCACGTCTCACGCTTCACGGCCTCACTTCGCTCCTTGGTCGATCCAGGCGCGGATCAATCCGATCTGCTCTTTAGTCAGTGGCGGGATTTTGTCTTTGTTATCCGGCGGTGGCATGTAGTCATCTTCGTCGCCGAGGTGCGCGACATTGTGGACCAGCACACTCTTGGCGCTGTCGCCGGGTTCGATCACCTTGCCGTCCTGCCCGCCTTTGAGCGCGGCTGGGAGACTGTCGAGCCGAAGCTTGCCTTTTTGTTTGTCGGGCCCGTGGCAATTGATGCACGACTTATCAAAGATCGGTTTGATGTCATTCGCGTAGGTCACGTCCTTTTTGTCCGAGACCGGCGGAAGTTTGCTCACGTCCACGGCCGGCTTGTCTTTGTCCTTCTCAGCGCTTTGAGCAGTCAACAAGGGGAACGTCAGCGCTCCTGCCAGGCAGGCGATGCATAGATGTGTTCTCATAAATATGTTGGCTTCAGTCAGCCCCAGGATGAGCAAAGACGACGCCGGAGTCAAAAGGATTCAAAACAAAAAACGCTCCGCGCAATGCCTCATTGCATGTAGCGCCGACTGGTAGTCGTGGCGGCGGGCTTTGGCCGCAGCCACCACGAAATCCTGTCTATTTGTGGCTCCCGTAGAGCTGGGCGAAGTTCTTGAGCAAAGACGCCGCTACAGTTTTCACCCGCTCGCCAGTCTCGAGCACATCGGCGTGGGAGAGACTGTGCCGGCTGAGACCCGCCGTCAGGTTGGTGATGCACGAGACGGCTGCCACATTCATTCCGCATTGCCGGGCCACGATGACTTCCGGCACCGTGCTCATCCCGACCGCATCTGCTCCCAGCCGGGCGAGGGCGCGAACTTCGGCCGGGGTCTCATAAGTTGGCCCGGACAAGGCAAGATAAACCCCTGAATGGAGCCTCACTCCACAACGCCGGCCAGCTCGACGCAGCAGGCCGCGCAACTCCGCATCGTAAGCCCGACTCAGATCGACGAAGCGGGGCAAGCCGGCCACCGCCGCGCCTCGGAGCGGGTTCGTACCCATCAGATTGATATGGTCGGCCACAACCATGAAGTCTCCAGGCCGAAACTTTCGATTCACGCCGCCGGCGGCATTGGTCAGCAGCAAATCGCGAATGCCGCAGACCGCCAGCACGCGCACGGCGAACGTCACGCGCCCCATCGGGTGCCCTTCGTAGAAATGCGCCCGCCCGCTCAACACCAGCACCGGCGTGCCGCCAAGCTTGCCGATGAAAAGTTTTCCCTCGTGTCCCGCCACGCCTGGCTTCGGAAACCCCGGCAGCCTCGCGTAAGGAATCGCGGCGTCCACGTCCAGTTCGCGCAGGACGTGATTGAACCCGCTGCCCAGCACCAGCGCCAGGGTCGGGCGCAGGCGCGAGAGCTTTTTGATTCTGGCGGAGGCGGTGCGGGGATTTGGCGAGGCCATTTCGGTTCGAGCTTAAGCTTCGGTCGTCGAGAGCCAAGCTCCAACTCGTCTCCGTTTTACCGCGAAGGGAATGTGAACTTTGAACGGCTGAATCGAGAATGAACTTCGCAATGCTAAAGAAGGACGCTTGTCAGTACCACCGGTCGGAGAAAGGGCGGCCCCTCACCCCGGCCCTCTCCCATCGGATGGGGGAGGGGGCACAATCGGCGGGGCGCCGATTGTGAAACGCGGGGGCGCGTGTGCTCCCCGAAAGAGGGGAGGGAGAAGAGGTGTTGCGCGGTGGTTGGTGGTACTGACGAGAGGCGCCCTGGGAAATGCGCCTTCAAATGGCTCGCTTGATTTATTCCGTGTTCCATCTATTCTGACACGCTCGAGTCCATTTCGATTTGATTATGGAACTGAACAACGACGAAATCCGCCGTTACTCGCGCCACTTAATCCTGCCTGAAGTGGGGCTGGGCGGCCAAAAGAAAATTTGCTCGAGCAGCGTGCTGTGCATCGGCGCGGGCGGCCTCGGCTCGCCCATTGCTATGTATCTGGCCGCCGCCGGCATAGGCAAACTCGGTATTCTGGATTTCGACACCGTTGATTTCTCGAATCTCCAACGGCAGATCATTCATGGCACTAAAGACGTGGGCCGGCCAAAGACCCAGTCGGCGAAGGAAACCATCGCGCGCATCAATCCGAACGTCGAAGTGGTCATCCACAACACGCGCATTACCAGCCAAAATGCCCTCGAGGTCATCGGCCCCTATGACATCGTTGTGGATGGCACGGACAATTTCCCGACGCGCTACCTGACCAACGACGCCTGTGTGCTGCTCAAGAAGCCGAACGTCTATGGCTCGATTTTCCGCTTCGAAGGCCAGGCCAGCGTGTTCGCGCCGCACCTGGGCGGACCATGTTATCGGTGTCTTTACCCCGAACCGCCGCCGCCCGGCATGGTGCCTAGTTGCGCAGAGGGCGGCGTGCTGGGTGTTTTGCCTGGGATCGTCGGGACCATCCAGGCGACCGAAATCCTCAAACTCGCGCTGGGCAAAGGCAGTTCTCTCATTGGCCGCTTGTTGCTGTTCAACGCCCTCGACATGAAGTTCCGGGAAGTCAAACTCCGCCGCGACCCGCAATGCCCGCTGTGCGGCGAGGACCCGTCTATCACCGAGCTGATTGATTACGAGACGTTCTGCGGCATCGCACCGGAGCCGGCGACGCTCGCGTCCAATCCCGATGAAGTGACGGTGGAAGACATGAAACGCGCTTTGGACCAGCCGCAACTGGGCATCAAGGTCATTGACGTGCGCGAGCCTGACGAATACCAAATCGCGCGGATCAATGGCGTGCCGCTCTTCCCCCTGAGCGCGCTACCGCAACAGTTCACCGAACTGGACCCCAACCGGCAGTATTACATTCATTGCAAGAGCGGCGCGCGCTCGATGCGGGCGCTGCAATTTCTGCGCGAGCAAGGCTTCAAGTACCTCAAGAGCGTCAAAGGCGGCATCACCGCCTGGGCCGATGAAATCGATCACAGCGTGCCGAAGTATTGACGCGCTCAAACCCGGGTTGAAACCAGGTCGGCTGGAGCGGTCTCCGATTTGACCAGGTCGTAGCGCGCGCAAAGTCTCCGGCCCTGCCCCCGCAACACCAGCCAGAGCGAGAGCAAGATCGACGCGCAGTTCTCAGCCAGTTTAGGGCAAACGAACACTTCACCGGCGCCGCAACCGCAATCGAACTTCACCGCGCAGAATAAAATGGCCTTTGCAGCTTGAATGGCCAGGGCGCGTTTGAGCACCAGCGCCGTAAAGGGCACCAGCATGATCACCAGCATCAGGGCCGAACCTCGCACCGCCACTCCTGCCAGCAGCAACAGTCCGCAGAACACCTCAAACCAGGGCAGCGCCGCCGCAATCGAGTTCAACAACAACGGACTGCTCACCATCTCGTATTGGCGCACCAACTTCAGGAACTCGACCGGGTGCAGCGCCTTGTTCAGGCCCATATAGACAAACAGGATTCCCAACAACCATCTTGCCATCACGGCGGCGTAGTCCATTACGCTCCGGCTGCCGACTGTCGGTTGGGTATTCATTTTCTGACGCTGCGAAGCTCACCGCTTTTGCGCGAGCCGACTTCGTAAGGCATGGCGTTTGTCCACTCGGTCCAACCGCCCCCATAAACGAACAACCTTTCCTTGGGGATTCCCGCTTGGGCCAGGAAAATCGCGGCCGATTCGCTGTCCTCGCACTCGCCGCCGGCGCAATACACCACGATTTGTTGCGCTCGCTGGCAAGCCGGCATGATGGCGGTCAGGTACTTCTCTGGATGGTAATGATCGAATTGGTAAGCGCCCGGGATGTGCCCCGATTGGTAATGGTCGTCGTTGCGCGCATCTACGAATACGATCAAGTCTTGTTCAGCGCGCGGGTCCTTCAGAAGTTGTGCCACCTGATTGCTGCCAACCAGGCCCAGACCCTGCTCTTTGAGCCGCGCGGCCAGCAGTTCAACGGAGGAAGGCGCGCCCGCGCTGGCGCCCGCACTGCCCTGCGACAGGTTGCCCGAGGCGGTCAACGGTGACGAACCGCGGGCATTTCCCGGAAAATAATTTCGCGACAGCTTCAAGCCGAGAGGCGAAATCTCATTAGCGGCGAAGGACAAAGCCGCGCCGATCACCGCCACAACCAGGCCTTCCAATAGTACCTTTTTCACCGCCCTCAGTTCTGAGCCGCAGCGCCGATCCCAGGTCGAGGTCGGCGCTCGTTTTCAACCCTAATGGCCTGCAACTTTGGGCGGTGCGGCGGTCCCTGCTGGCGCCGCGGCCGGCAGCGGCACGATTGTCGGGACTGGGGTCGCGCCTGGACGCTGCGAATGAACCACCGGCACTTTCAGCAGCGGGTACTGGGGATGGCTGGATTTGATGGTCAACTCGACCTGCTGCCCTTGGGCGATCTGGAATCCCTCAGGAAACGTGAGCGTTGCCGTAAAAGAGCGGCCCGGCTGCGACTCGTTCACTTGAACATCCACGTCCTTCACATTCACCGTGGGTTCGGATAATTTGAGCGTGTTCGTTCCATTGTTCACGATGGTGACGGAATTGGTCAGCTTGCTGGTCAATGGGGCCGGAGGCAGAGAAAGGACGGCCGGATTGACCACAACGGCCGCTTGGACATTGGCCCACGCCGTCAGGTTGAGAACGGGCGTCTTGACCGAGGAAGTCTTTAAGGAGATCTGTCCCTGGACATTCCCAGTCACCGGCGGCACGGTCCGGATGGTCACCGAGAAATCTTTGCCCGGTTGATTGGTGGTCAGGTCGGCGGCGAAGGCCTTATTGTTGCTCTCCGGCGGCGACAGCGTCAGCGGCTCCTCCATGTTGTTGACGATATGCACCACGGTCGTCACGTTCGACGATGACTCGGCGGGTACGTTGAGGACGGCGAACTGGGGATTCACCTCGATAGGGCGCCAAATAGTGCCCTTGATTTGGAGCACGACGCTGGGTTGGCTCTTGTCGTTGGAACTTACCGTAACGGTTTTTGTCACCGGGCCGTTGTAGTTGGCGCTGTTGAACTGCACGGGAATGACGCCGGTCTTGCCCGGCTCCACTTTGTGCGACCACTCGCCAGCCGTCGTGCAACCGCAGGAGGGCTGCACCGCGGTCAAAACCAGCAACGCCTCCCCTGTGTTGGTGAAGATAAACTCGTGTTTGACCGGGTCGCCGGCGCTGACCTTGCCGAAATCGTACACCGGCGTTTCGAAAACAATTTTGGGTGCAGCACTATTCGTGGCAGCATCCGCAGCGGCTGGCGCCGCCGGGGTTTGCTCGGCCCCACGAACTGCCGTTCCAAGCGCCGCGAGGCACAACGTTAAACTCATACTCTTTATCATGGTTCGTATCTTCATAAGTGATTTTTTTATAGGTTACTATCGCAGACTTCAGCGGCTATGGAAAGCCTATTCAGTCTCTAAATGGATCGTTCGGCAACGGGCCGTATCCACGCCTCGCAAACGTCTAACTGACTCATAACCAGTCATTTGTGTCGTTCGTCCAGCTCCTCGCGCTCTTGCGTCGGCCCAGGGCAATGGCCTATGCCAAACCCCAAGCACCACCGACTGTGACTCCAGGGTCCGACCCGGAGGGGCAAGCCGCACCGCGAGGAAGATTCTCCATAGCGCCACTGACTTCTTACGGGCGCCATTATGTTCGAATTGAATTGGCAGTTGTCAAAAACTCGTAAAAACTTTGTAAGAAAAGTGCGCAACAACTTAATAAGTAACATAAGTAGCAGAAGCCCTTGACCTCCGGCTAAAAAATGAATTTGATCGCCGGTGAAAGAGTCTCACGATTCGCAAACCATGGTTTCGTTGCCCGTTTGACTTTATGAAAACGATATCCGGTTCCCCGATAGGTCGTCTGTTCGGCCTGGCGGTTCTCGCTTGCTGCACGTTTGGCTCGGCGTGCTTGGGACAGGCCGCGCCAAAGAAACTGCTGGTCGTCACGGTCACCAAAGGCTTTCGTCACAGCTCCATCCCCACCGCTGAAAAAATTCTGGCTGAGCTCGGCCAAAAGAGCGGTGTCTTCACGGTAGATTATGTGCGCACGGACGAGGAGATGGCGCAAAAGATGACCGCTGCCGCCCTCAAGGACTACGATGGGGTCATCTTCGCCAACACCACCGGCGATTTGCCGCTGCCCGACAAGCAGGCCTTCCTGGATTGGATCAAATCGGGCAAGGCCTTTATCGGCATGCACTCGGCGACCGATACCTTTCGCGGACACAAGCCGCTGGATGCTTATGTCGAAATGATTGGCGGGGAATTCGTTCATCACGGCGCCCAGGCGGAAGTGGATTGCATCAACCAGGACCCAAAGCATCCTGCCTGCCGGCAATTGGGGCCGACTTTCCATTTAACAGATGAGATTTATCTGCTCAACGGCTTTGAACGCGACAAGGTCCACGGCCTGCTCGCGCTGGAAAAACATCCGAACGATCAAACGCCGGGCGATTATCCGATTGCCTGGTGTAAAGAATACGGCAAAGGGCGCGTGTTTTATACGTCGCTGGGCCACCGGGAAGATGTGTGGGACCCGAACACGCCTGCCAAGTTCAAACGCGAGAATCCCAAAGAAGTCAGCCAGGCTTACCAGCAACATATTCTGGGTGGAATCAAGTGGGCGCTTGGCTTGGAGCAGGGTGATGCCAGGCCGCAGACGATAGAAAAAAAGTAAGAGCTCCCAGCGATAGAGAAACGTCAAAATGCAAACCTCAAGTCTCTCCCCCGTTCCCACTCTCCATCCGATGGAGAGGGGGCCAGGGGGAGAGGCACGAGTTTTCGATTGATATGAGCCAGAAGCAAACTGAGTTGCTGGAAGTCAACCGGCGCGATTTTCTAAAGGGCGGCTCTTTGGCTGCGCTGATGACCATGCTGGGCGGGGTGCAGCTTTTGCCCCAGACCACCTTTGCGCGTGGCGGCGAAGACAAACCCGCAGCAGCCAAAGTGAAAATCGCCGTGATTGGCCTCGGCTCGTGGGGCCGGGAAATCCTCAACACGTTGGCGCGTCTGACCCAGGCCGACGTGTCCACAATCTGCGATACCTACGCGGCCTCGTTGCGCCGCAGCGCCGGCGCCGCCCCCGGCGCCAGCCAGGCCGAGGACTACAAAACCATTCTCGACAACAAGGACATTACCGCCATAGTCATCGCCACGCCGACACACCAGCACAAGGACATCGCCCTGGCTGCGCTCAAAGCCGGCAAGCACGTTTATTGCGAAGCCCCCCTGGCCAACAGCATCGAAGACTCGCGCGCAATTGCCTTGGCGGCCAGGGCCGCCAAGCAGCAGGTCTTCCAGCCGGGGTTGCAGATGCGCTCGGACCCGCAACGGCATTTCATGTTGCCGTTCATCCGTTCGGGCGCGCTCGGCAAAACTGCCATGGCGCGCGCCCAGTGGCATAAGAAACAAAGCTGGCGCGCCCCTGCTCCCAACCCGGAGCGCGAGAAAGCCCTCAACTGGCGTCTGGACAAGGCCGTTTCACTGGGACTCATCGGCGAAATCGCGGGCCACCAGATCGATCAAGCCAGTTGGTTCCTGACTGCCCACCCGCTTTCCATCACCGGCTTCGGGTCGGTGGCGTTTTGGAAGGATGGCCGCGAGGTCGCCGACACCGTTCAGGCGATATTCGAGTTCCCGGGCGGCGTGTATCTGACCTGCGACTGCACGCTGGCCAACTCGTTCGATGCCGATTACGAGATATATTACGGCAGCGACGCCGCGGTGATGCTGCGCGACAATAAAGCCTGGATGTTCAAGGAAGCGGACTCGCCATTGCTGGGCTGGGAAGTGTATGCGCGCAAAGACGCTTTTTACAAGGAGACAGGCATTATGCTGGTGGCCAATGCCACCAAGCTGGCGGCCCAGACCGACAAAGCCGTCGAGGAAGTCCCCTACACCAACACGCCGCTCTCTCATGCCCTGGCTGCGTTCCTGGAGAAATGCGCGTCTGTGGACGATTTCATTGCCAGTTACGGCTCGGTTGATGCGGCGGAGTTGCAAGATCACCTGGCCAAGAGCCATCTGCCTCCGGCGGCGACCTATGTGGAAGGCTTCCAGGCTGCCGTCACTGCCGTGAAGGCCAACGAGGCAATTACCACCGGCCAGCGCATTGCGCTCAAGCCGGAATGGTATGAATTAGGATGACAACTGCCGCGCCAACGAAAGTCGGGGAACGGTTCTGACAAACAAAGTCAACAAACCATGAAGACACGTCTGCTATCAATCACAGGAAGCGTTGCGGCCTTGCTGTTCGGGGTCTGGTGTTACAATTACGTGCATCGCGGCGCGCCTTCGGCCATGCGTGGGTTCGAATTGCCCGGCGCGGACGTCGGGGTCAGCCCGCTCCAGGCCGCCGAGCAGTTGACCCGCCTGGATGCCAAGCCCGGCCTGCACAAAGTCCGCATCGAAGGAACCTCTTCGATTCATGACTGGCAGGTCGAGGGCACCATCATCGCCGGCCACCTCGAGGTCGGGCCGGACTTCCCGGTCCAACCGGGGCAGGAGGTCAAGCCGGGCAAAACCGAGGCCCGCCTGGAGGCTTTCATCCCGGTGCGCTCACTCAAGAGCATTGAAAAGGACGGCACGCCTTACAGTGACAAGATGAACGAAGTCATGTATGAAAAGTTGAAACAGCCAACCAATCCGCGAATCTTGTATCGTTTGTCGGAGCTGACGCTCAAGGAAGCGCCTAAGACTAAGGATGCCCCTTATGTGTTCGATTCCAAAGGGGACTTGGTGGTGGCGGGAGTCACGAACAACATTTCTATGGTGGTGAACGTGACGCCGCTGGGCGACAAGAAGGTAAAGATCACCGGCAACACGGCAGTCAAGATGACCGATTTCCGCGTCGAGCCGCCGAACCCGGCCATTGGTCTCGGACTGATCAAGACCGGCGATGAAGTCAAGCTGAGCTTTGAATGGACCGTAGGTCAAAAGCCCGCCTCTGCTGCAGGCAAGTAGGCGGCTCGGTCAGAGAATCCCTTTTGCAGGGCGAGCCTGCGCCCCAATGCGGGCGGCCCGACGCGCTAACCTGTACATTTCACACTCCGATTGAAAGCACGACAGCCCGCCGCGTGCCCTCACGAGGCGTTCAGGCTGTGAAATATCCGGGATAATGCCCGCAGAATTTCACAATCGCTTCGCCAGGCGCGCTGCCAGACGTTCCAGGGCAGGCGAACGGTCCAAGCGCCCCAACCGCACGTCCAGCAGGCAGAAGCTTTCTTTCCAATGTTCAGCTTCGATCAGTGCCCCATCCAGCTCCTCCTCCGTTTCCACGACCAAACCTCGGCCCGCGCCCAAAATCTCCGGCAGCCGGCTGTAGTTCCACGGCCACACGTCGTTGTAAGGGCCGTCCTGCATCTGCCGTTCCGTGCCGTAGCCGCTATTGTTCAACACCACCACCACCGGGTTGAGTCTGTAACGGGCCACCGTCGCCAACTCCATGCCCGTCATCTGAAAGGCGCCGTCCCCCACCAGCACCAGCGGTCGCAGTTTGGGATTGGCCAATTGCGCGCCAACGCTGGCCGGCACCGCGAACCCCATCGAGGCATAATATGCGGGCCCAAGGAATTCAGTGCGGTGACGAATAAACAAATCGGCCGCGCCAAACAACGCGTCGCCGACGTCGGCGACCACGACGGTGTTGTCCGAGAGAAATGCGTTCAGCCGTTCAAAGAGGCGTTTGACGGTTACAGGCGCTTTTCCGTTCCTGAAGGCAAAAGAGTTGACCGGGGTCGGATGGGGGATCCTGCCGAGCGCGCGTCGGCGCAGGCGCAGCTTGAGCAGTCCGCGCATGAAATCCTTAAAGCGCACGTCTTCGTAGGTGTGGTAGCGAATCGAAAGTTTTTCGCTGGTGGCATATATCGAACGCGCGGGATCAAGGCGCGCGGTATAAATACCCAGATTGATGTCGGTCATGAACGCGCCGAGCAGGATCACGCAATCGCTCCGCTCCACGTATTGGCGGACGTCGTCGCGGCCCATTGCCCCTTCGTAAACGCCGAGATAAAACGGATGCTGCTCGCCAATGACGGACTTTCCCAGCACCGTGGCTGCCACTGGAATATTCGTCCGCTGCGCCAGCCGAAGCACCTGGTCCTGCAAGCCGAAACGGTGCACCTCAACATCGGCCAGTATGACTGGCTTTCGCGCGCCATTGATCATCTGCTCCGCCTCGGAGAGGGCGGCGCGCAAGCTCTTGGAATCGCTTCGCTCGTGAATCTCGGACGCGCGGTGATGGGGGATGCCCGGCACCGAGACGAGATCGCGAGGTAGTTCAATATAAACCGGCCTCTTGAACCGCAATGCCGCGTGCAGCACGCGGTCAACTTCCTGAAAGGCAGTTTGCGGCTCGCTCAACACCGTCGAAGCGACGGTCAATTGTTCGAACACTCGCTTTTGGGTGTCGAACTCGCGGACTTTGTGATGCAGCAGCGGATTCTTCTCGCGCTCTTTGATTCCCGGCGCCCCGCTGATGACCACGACGGGCGACTTCTCGGCGAAAGCTTCGGCCGTCGTGTTTGCCACCTTCAGTCCGCCCACGCAATAGGTGACGCAGACCGCGCCCAATCCGCGCACGCGCGCGTACGCATCGGCGGCAAAGCCGGCGCCTTGCTCGTCACAGGTGTTGATGATGCGCAGTTTGCTTTTGAAGAGCCGGTCGTAAAACCCCAGCACGTAATCACCCGGAATCCCGAACACATGCCGCACCCCGTGCGCGTAGAGCCGCTGGATCAGGTATTCGCCGATCGAAGGTCCGGGTTTCATTTGGCCGAAAAAGGTTACCATGCCCCTCAACCAGGGTCAAAGTAAGCCCCCGATGAGCGGTTCCGCGAAATCCACGCCGCTGCATCGTCCTCGTCCTCGTCATCGAGCTGGTAGCGGTCTTTGTAATTACGATTACCACGACGGCGAGTGTGATTTGATGATTAGTCCGCCTTCTTCAGACGCGCCCTACACGCCTACACGGGCCTGCAGGTTGACATCCAGCGGGCACCAGATAGCATTTAAGAGAGTTGCCGACTGGCGCGTTCGTCTATCGGTTAGGACACGGCCCTCTCAAGGCTGAAAGACGGGTTCGATTCCCGTACGCGCTACCAGTGAGAATCAGGGGTCTCTGAACCAGTGCATTAAATCCACAGTTTAAAGCATTCCTTCATTCCCTGTGTAGGCAAAATGAAGAACTGCGCGCCCGAAGCAAAAGTGGCCGTACTGCCTCCCGAGGCGTTCCTGGTTAGCCAACCGCGGGCTGACGAAATCGCTGAACGCAAAAAGTGGCTGATGCGAGGTCAGTCGAGTAGAATAGAATATAGACGC
>WNGK01007027.1_pt1 | contig 11818 bp, 9 predicted proteins | sample 5400601 | NCBI WGS metagenome assembly WNGK01 (sample SAMN13153376, study PRJNA577476) | soil metagenome | isolation source: 60 cm soil or saprolite under Garry oak tree replicate 1 | place: USA:California | collected 2016-06-15
GGGAGCAGCGATGGCATGCGGAAGCTGCCGAGGTCGAGCATGGCATTCTTCCAGCCGAACCAGATCAGCAGCAGCGATACGATCAGCACCACCACGCGATTGGCGATCTCGATCGCGCTCCGCGGCGCGCCGGTCATGCGCTTGGTGATCTCGGTCAGGTAGAAATGGTCGTTGCGGCGCGTGGCCGCCGCCATGCCGACGAATACACCCCATGCGAAAAACGCGGTCGTGACCTGCTGCAGCCATAGCCACGGCGCACCGAGCGTGCGCGTGACGACATCGCAAAACACGGTGAGCGTGAACATGAAAATGCACGCACCGCACAGAATCATCAGCACGGCCTCGGCCTTGTCGAACACCTTCCATTTCAGGTGGCGGTGGCGCTGGAGGATCAGCGCTCGAAAATCGGCCATCTCAGCCCTCGGTCGTTCGTGCGGGTACCAAGCAATGCGGAGGCGGAGGCGCTCTCACGCCTCCGACCCGGCGGGGATGAGCGTGCTACTTCACATCACGTACGAGCTGCAGGAGCTTCACCGCGTGGGGACCGAGTTCCTTGGCGAGCTCGTCCTGAACCGGCTGCGCGGCCTTGATGAAGCCGGACTTGTCGACGTTCTCGACGACCTTCACGCCGATCGTCTTGAGCTTGTCGGCAGAGTCCTTCTCCAGCTTCAGCGCCATCGCGGGTTCCTTCTTGCTGACTTCGTCCGCCGCGGCCTGCACCCATTTCTGCTGTTCGGGCGTCAGGCTGTCCCATGTCTTCTGGCTCACCCAGATGCAGTTGTTGTTGGCCTCATGCTCGGTCATCGACAGGATCGGCGCCACTTCGTAGTGCTTGTTGGCGAGGTAGACGTTGACGCCGTTCTCCGCAATGTTGACCACGCCGGTCTGGAGCGACGTGTAGACCTCGCCGAACGGCATGTGCACGGTCTGCGCACCGTACGCCGGGAACAGGGTGTCCTCGGTCTTGGTCGCCTGCACCCGCACCTTCTGCCCCTTGATGTCGGCGATGCTGGTCACTTCCTTCTTGCTGTACATGTTGCGCATGCCCATGGTCAGCAAGCCGAGCACCTGCGCGCCCTGCACCGAATCCTTGATCATCGCTCGGAATTCCTGCGAGATCGCCGGGTCGGCAAGGGCCTTGGCCAGGTGGTTTTGGTCGCGAAAGATGAAGTGCAGCGAGAACACGCCCGCCTGCGGCGCCAGGGTCGAGGCGTTCGCCGTCGACGTGATCACGAAGTCGATGTCGCCCGCGCGCATCTTCTGCAGCATCTGCGGTTCCTGCCCGAGCTGCGCGCCGGGGAACTGGTTGATGCTCATCTTGCCGCCGGAAAGCTCCTTCAACTTCGCGTCGAAGATGTTGGCGGCGATGCCGTAGGCCGTCGTGTTCGGCTGGTCGTAGGCGAAGCTGAAGGTGCGGGTCTGCGCGGTCGCGCCGCCGGCCCAAGCGACCGCGACGGCGGTCAGCACACCCAATAGAGCTCTGCGGCCATAGCGTGCGATTTCCATGTTGCGCCTCCTCCTGGTCTTGCTTGTAGGGATTTCTCTGAGGCCTCGGTGCGGACCCCGGCGGCAGACGATAACGGGCCGCCGCCAAATACGCAATGGCGGTCGGGCCGGGGGGAGAGCGCCGAACTTCCGCTTCCGCGATGCGTCGAAATCGCAGCATCCTTGAGTTTCGACGGTCCGGCCGCGGGGGGTGGCCGGGGGCCATGCAGGGAGGGCCATGAAAACGCTGGTTGGGCCGGGGCGGCACCGGATACTGCTCGCAGGAGCCGTCGTCGCGGCGCTGCTTCTGATCGTGGCCGGTCGCGTCATGCTGCACCGCGCTGATGCCGCCGAAAAGGCCAAGGCTGCCCAGCCTCCGCCGATACCTGTGGTCACGGCCGCCGTCGCGAAAGAAGACGTACCGATATTACTCAGCGGCATCGGGACCGTGCAGGCCGCGCAGTCGGTGACGGTGAAGGTTCGCGTCGACGGCCAGTTGCAGAAGGTAGCGTTCACCGAAGGTCAGGACGTCAAGCAGGGCGACCTGCTCGCCCAGATCGACCCGAGGCCGTTCCAGGCGGCGCTCGATCAGGCCATCGCGCAGAAAACCAAGGACGAAGCTACGCTCGCCAACGCGCAGAAGGATCTCGAGCGCTATACGACGCTTTTTGCGCAGGACTCCATCCAGCAGCAGACGCTCGACACGCAGCGGGCGACCGTCAACCAGCTCAAAGCCAGCACCCAGTTGGACCAGGCGCAGATCGACAACGCCCGGACGCAGCTGGCCTACACCACCATCCGTTCTCCGGTGACCGGCCGCACGGGTTTGCGCCTGGTCGATGAAGGCAACATCGTCCACGCCACGGACACCACCGGGATCGTCATCATCAATCAGATCGACCCGATCGCGGCGATCTTCACGCTGCCGGAGGAACAACTCCAACAGGTCACGCACGCGATGCAGGCGAGCGGCCGGACGCCACTGCAGGTCAGCGCCATGGCGCGCGAGACCGGTGAGCCGCTCGGAACGGGACAGCTGCTGCTGGTCAACAACCAGATCGACACCCAGACCGGAACGTTTCAGTTGAAGGCGCTGTTTGCGAACCGCGCGCATACCCTGTGGCCCGGCCAGTACGTCAACGTGCGACTCACGCTCGGCACGCGGCGCGATGCGACGACCCTGCCGGAATCGGCCGTACAGCGCGGTCCCGAAGGATTGCTGGCCTACGTGGTGAAGCCTGACGACACGGTCGAGACGCGTCCGATCCGGGTGGCGCAGACACAGGAAGGCAAAGCAGTGATCGATCAGGGCATCGCGCCGGGAACACGCGTCATCGTCGATGGACAGTCCCGGGTCCGGCCCGGGGTGAAAGTTGTCGAAGCGAAACCGGGCGGCCCCATGCCGCCTGTCGCGCAGACGCAACAGGCCGAGAAACGATGAGCATCTCGGCGGCGTTCATCCGCCGGCCGATCGGCACGTCGCTGCTCGCGGCGGCTCTGTTGCTCGCCGGGATCGTGGCATGGCCGTTTCTGCCAGTCGCCCCGCTGCCGCAGGTCGACTTCCCGACCATCCAGGTCATGACCAGCTTCCCCGGGGCGAGTCCGGAGACCATGGCCGCCACGGTAGCGACGCCGCTCGAGCGGCAGTTCTCGCTCATCCCCGGCCTGAACCAGATGACTTCCACGAGCTACGTCGGCTCGACGGTGATCACGCTGCAGTTCGAGCTCGACCGCCAGATCGACGCTGCCGCAACGGACGTGCTGGCGGCGATCAACGCCGCCGGAGGAGCGCTGCCCAAGGAACTGCCCAATCCGCCGACGTTTCGCAAGACCAATCCGGCCGACCGGCCGATCATGCTCCTCGCCGTCACCTCCGAATCGCTGCCGCTGACCGAGGTTTCGGACCACGCCGATAACATCCTCGCGCAGCAGATTTCGCAGATCCGGGGCGTGGGACAAGTCGACATCGGCGGGCAGCAGAAGCCGGCCGTGCGCATCCGGATCGACCCCGTCAAGATTTCCGCGCTGGGACTCGGGCTCGAGGACATCCGGGCGCAGGTCGCGGCGGCGACCGTCAACGCGCCGAAGGGAACGTTCGACGGACCGAAACAGAGCGTCACCGTCTACGACAACGATCAGATCCTTTCGGCCAAGGCGTGGAACGACGTCGTCGTCGCGTATCGCAACGGCGCGCCGATACGAATACGTGATATCGGCGAAGCGGTCGACGGCCCCGAGAACACCAAGCTCGCAGCCTGGGCCTACGCGGGCGCCGGCGCGCCGCCGAACTTCGAGATCGGACACAGCAGGACGGTGCTTCTTGTGGTGAGGAAGCAACCCGGCGCGAACGTCATCGGCACCGTCGAGCGGATCCGGGCTGCCCTGCCGAAGCTGCGCGCGGCGATTCCGCAGGGGATACAGGTGAGCATCCTGTCGGACCGGACGCAGACGATCCGCGCCTCGGTCAGGGACGTGGAGTTCACGCTGATCCTCACGGCGTGCCTGGTGATCGGCGTCATCTTCGTCTTCCTGCGCGACGTGCCGGCGACCATCATCCCGGGCGTCACTGTGCCGCTCGCCATCGTCGGCACCGCGGGGGTCATGTACGTGGCCGGCTTCAGCCTCGACAACCTGTCGCTGATGGCGTTGACGATCGCCACCGGGTTCGTCGTCGACGACGCGATCGTGATGCTGGAGAACATCTACCGGCATGTGGAAGCCGGCATGAAGCCGCTCGACGCGGCGCTGCAGGGTGCGCGCGAAATCGGCTTCACGATCATCTCGATTTCGGTGTCGCTGGTCGCGGTGTTCATCCCGCTGCTGCTGATGAGCGGCATCATCGGGCGCGTGTTCCGTGAGTTCGCGATCACGGTGACGATCACGATCGTGCTCTCGGTGCTGATCACGCTGACTCTCACGCCGATGCTGTGCTCGCGCTTTCTCAAACCGCACGACGCGCAACGTCGCCATGGACGGCTCTTCACGCTGTTCGAGGGCGGGTTCGAGCGGATGCGCAACGGCTACGAGCGCGGCCTTCGCGTGGTTCTCGCGCACCAGCCGCTCACACTGGTGGTATTCGTCATCACGGTCGCAACAAGCGTGCTCCTCTATGTCTTCATCCCCAAGGGCTTCTTCCCGCAGCAGGACACCGGGTTTATCCTCGGAATCGCGGAGTCCGCGCAGGATACCTCGTTCGCCGCAATGAGTGAGCGGGCGACCACGGCAGCCGATGTCGTGCGGCAGGACCCGGCGGTCGAGAGTGTGGGTTTCACACTCGGCGGCACGACCTTCAACAACAGCAACTTCTTCATCATGCTGAAGCCGAAGGAGACCGGCCGCAAGGTAAGTGCAGACGAGGTCATCGGGCGCTTGCGGCAGGCGCTCGCCGCCGTCCCAGGGGTCAATCTGTATCTGCAATCCGCACAGGACATCACTGTGGGCGGGCGCCTCGCGCGCACCCAATACCAGTACACGCTCACCGACCCTGACATCAAGGAGCTGGGCGACTGGGCGCCGCGGATCCTCGACCGGCTGCGCGCGCTGCCGCAGCTTACCGACGTCGTGTCCGACCAGCAGATGAGCGCGGCCGCACTCAACCTTGCGATCGATCGCGATCGTGCCGCGAGCTACGGTATCTCGCCCACGCTCATCGACGCGACCATCTACGATGCCATCGGTCAACGACAGGTCGTGCAGTATTTCACCCAGCTCAACACCTATCACGTGATCCTCGAGGTTCCGCCCGGGATGCAGCAGGATCCGAACCTGCTCGACCGGATCTACGTGACCTCGCCTACGCTCAACAAGCAGATTCCGGTGGCGACCTTCGTCAAGGTCGACAACACTCGCACCAATTATCTGTCGGTCGGCCATCAGGGTCAGTTCCCGGCGATCACCGTTTCGTTCAACCTTGCTTCGGGAGCGGCGCTCGGCGAAGCCGTCGATGCCATCGGGGCCGCGGTAAGAGGCATGGGGACACCCCCTACGGTAACCGGAAGCTTCCAGGGCAGCGCCCAGGCTTTCCAGACCTCGCTCGCCACCCAACCCTATCTGATCGCCGCGGCGCTGGTCGCCGTCTACATCGTGCTGGGGCTGCTGTACGAGAGTTACATCCATCCGCTGACGATTCTATCCACGCTGCCTTCGGCGGGCGTGGGCGCACTCCTGATCCTCATCCTGTTCCGTTACGATTTCAGCGTCATCGCCCTGATCGGGATCATCCTGCTCATAGGCATCGTCAAGAAGAACGGCATCATGATGGTCGATTTCGCGCTTACCGCCGAGCGCGAGCGGGGTCTCGATCCGGAGGCGGCGATCTTCGAGGCGTGCCTGCTGCGCTTCCGGCCGATCATGATGACCACGATGTGCGCGATGTTCGCCGGCCTTCCGCTGATGCTGGGACACGGCACAGGATCGGAGCTGCGCAGGCCGCTCGGCTTCGCGATGGTCGGCGGACTCGCGCTCTCGCAAATGCTCACCCTGTTCACGACGCCGGTGGTGTACCTGTATCTCGATCGCGCCAGCCGGCGGTTTGCGCGCTGGCGGACGCGCAAGGCGTCGCCGCCCGCGGAGCAGGCGGCGGATTGACGTGTGCGGGCAGGCCCGTCAGCCGGTAGCGCCGATCCGCAGCCAGAGATAAGCCGCAGTGATCGCCAGCGTCACGACGGTGACCGGGACACCGACGCGAGCATGGCGGTGCCAGTCGATCCGGATTCCGTGTCGCGCGGCGCTATCGACGACGATGATGTTGGCGATGCTGCCGACGATCAGCAGGTTGCCCGCCAACGTGCTGACCAGCGCGATGACCGGCCCGGCCATGGGATGCGTAGCGAGCGGGAGCAGCAGCATCACGGCCGGCACGTTGGAAACGATGTTGGAGAGCGCGAACGTTACGCCGAACAGCGCCGCGGGCTCGCGCAGGTCGAGGCCATGAGCACGCACATCGGCGATCAGCCTTTCAGGCAGTCCCGTCTGCTGCAAGGCGTGGTTGACGACGAACAAGCCGATGAACATCACGAGCAGCTCCCAATCGACCAGGCCCAGCATCTTGCTCGAGTGGAGCTTGCGGCTCATAAGCAGGATGCCCGCGGCTGTCAGCGCGACGTGCTCGCGCGGCCATGGTGCAAACACGAAAGCGACCAGAAGCAGCGCAGCGACGACGAGGCCCTTGGTTGTCTGCCAGCGCTTGAGCGGAGCATCGATATCTTCGTCGTTCCCGGGTGCTTCCACCAGGGGAATTGCGCCTTCTCGCGCCCAGCGACCGCGAGTTTGCGCCGCGATCACCGCCCAGGCCGCCGCAAGCCCGAGCAGCATCGGTAGCAACGCCTCCAAGAAATAACCGGCGAAGGAAAGTCGCAGGGTCTGGCCGATGAGGATGTTCTGCGGGTTCCCGATCAGCGTTGCCGCGGAGCCGATGTTGGCGGCGCAGGCGAGCGCGAGGAGATAAGGCACCGGATCGAGCCCACGCCCCTCGCAGGCACGGATCAGCACAGGCGCGACCGCCAGGCAGACGATGTCGTTGCTGAACACCGCCGACAGCGCGGCGACTGCACCCATCAGTGCCGCAAGCAGCAGTGGCGGCGACAAGGCGAGCCCGGCGAGCCTTCGCGTCACCCAGTCGTAGAAGCCGCCGAGGCGCATCTGTGCGGACAGCACCATGAACGAGAAGAACAGGATGATCGTCGGCAGATGCACCGCCTCCGCCGCGCCTTCGATGCTGACGGCGTCGACGCTGATGAGAGCGATCGCTCCGAGCAGCGCCACGCCAGTGCGGTCGAGCTGCAGGAACGGCAGCCCGCCCAGGATCATGCCGAGATAGACGATGCAGAAGATGATAACGATCGTTGTCGTCATCGCCGGCTAGCGCACCACCGCGGCCTTCGGGAAAATGAACGCAAGCAGGCGCGTGCTGTCGATGAGCGGCGACGACACTGCAGCCACCGGGCGGCGCTCTGCCGCGCCGCGCTAGTCGGCACGCTCTCGATGTTCCACGATCACTTCGCGCAACTTCCCGCTGCGCGGATCGGCCACGGGGGGATGCCGATCGAGCACGATCTCGACGTTGGCGAGCGACTGCGCGGCGAGATACCGGTGCAGCGCCTTCGCCGCCGCGTGCCACGCGATCTTCCTTCGGTCCGCGTCGCGCGGATCGAGCCGGAGCGCGAGACGATCGGGCGCCTGCTGCACGAGTTGGAAACGATGCACGTCTGCTGCGTCCTCGACGACGGTCGTCAGCGCGAGAGGCAGCACCGACACCGTGCGTCCATCGGCCGCCGTGAACGCAAGCACATCGTCGTGCCGACCCTCGGCGCGGATCGCCGGCAAGGGGCTGCCACAGGCGCAGCGTTCCGGCTTGGCCAGCACGCTGTCGCCCAGATCGTAGCGAATCACCGGCTGGATCCGGTTGGCGAGATTAGTGAGGAGCACCGTGTGCGACGCCTCGCCCGGCGGCACGGGCCGGTAATCGCGGTCGACCGGCTCGAGCACGACCCAGTCATCGTTGACGTGCAGCCAGCCCTCGCGGCAGCCGTAGGCGATGCTCATGCATTCCGACGCACCATATTCGTTGATGAGCGCACATCCGAACGCACGCTCGATCGCCGTGCCTGTTGCCGGCGCGAGGCACTCGCCGCCCGACCACAGGCACGTCGGCGCAATGTGCAGCCGCCCTCCGGCCTGCTCGTCGGCCAGCTGCGCGAGCACCGTCGGATAGCTCGCGAGAAACGCCGGCTGGTAGGCGTTGAGCTCGGCCACCAGGCGCGGGAGTGGGTCCATTACCGAAAAAGCGCGTGCGTTCGGCCACGGCCTGCCGCGGCACATGCGCTGCCACGACGCGATGCTGGCGAAGTGATCGCCCGTCGCGGCGATCAGGGCCGCGCGTCCGCCCCGGGCAACGAGACCCCACGCGTAGGGACCGGCGAGCCGGGTGCCGGACAGTTGCACGGCAATCAGCGCATCGTAGGTCGCCAGCGCTGACTCGTCCTGCACGAAGATACCCGGCTCGCCGGTGCTGCCGGAGCTTTTCCACACGACGTACTCATCGAGGTAGCGCTCGCCGATGTGCGTTCGATCGGCGAGGAACGCCTCGATCCCCTCTCGATCGACGCGGCGGTCGGTCACCCATTCATCGAAGTGCGCCATGAGCTCGCGCTTGGTCGCGACCGGAAGCTCCGCGAGCGTGAGCGCGCGCTGCGGCAGGCCGTCCCAGGCTCGCCGATACCACGGCGAATGCTCTCGTGTAAACGCGATCAGGCTCGACGCGCGCGATGCGCGCGCAGCATCGATTGCCGAGCGCCCGGCGTTTCGCGTCCACCAGATCTCCGTCATTCGCGAAAACCACGGCCATGCAGCGACCGGTGAATCAGCGCCGCGCACCGCCCGCCCACCGGCGTTGTCGGGCTGGCCCACGACGCCCGGCGTCATGGATAAACCCCGGCTGTCTCCGTCCCTCCACATCTGTCAATCGTATACCTCGCGGAGGCCCGCCGGTTGACCGTCGGCAAGCGCTCGCTCGCGCCAGCGGGTCGGTGGCGAACCTTGCGCCACCGCAGTGGTCAACTCAAAACAAGGAGTGTGAAACTCACCAATATGACGCGTTGCGATCCATGACCCGACGAGCAGCCGTGCGCGCGCCGGAGACGCCACCCGGCGGTGTCAGGCGCTTCGGCGATCGTATCTACGATGACAAGCGCGTCGATCCGTATCAGGCGCGCGGGAAGTACCACGAGCCGACCACCTGCACCAACTGCGGCGCGGTGTTCCGGAACGGCCGCTGGACGTGGGGCGATGCGCCCAAGGACGGGCATCGCGATCGCTGTCCAGCATGCCGGCGGGTCCACGACAAGCTACCCGCGGGCTCGGTCACGCTGGAGGGAGACTTCTATGCCGCGCATCGCGAAGAGTTGCTCCGCCTGGTTCGGAACGAGGCGGAGCACGAGCGTGGCGGACATCCGATGAATCGGATCATGGACATCGATGAGAGTCCCGACCGGGCCGTCGTCACGACGACCGATATTCATACGCCGCACCGGATCGGCGCGGCGCTTTCCCGCGCGTACCACGGCGACATCGACATTCGTTATGGAGAGGACGAGTACAGCGTGCGCGTAAGCTGGCGGCGCTGAGCTTGGCAAACGTCAATTCGCCGCAGCGAGCGACTCTACCACGTGGGGCGTCGACTCCTGGGGCGTCTTCATCGCGCGTCGCCGGCGATCAGTTGGACTGGCCGACAAGCTGTCTCAACGCCGGGCGCTCGAGAAGCTTGACGACGCGTCCCTGGACCTGGATCAGGCCTTCCTGCTGAAGCCGCGACAGCAGCCGGCTGATCGTTTCGAGCTTGAGCCCGAGGTAGCTGCCGATCTCTTCCCGCGTCATGCGCAGGATGAACTCGGACGACGAGTAGCCGCGCGCCTGGTAACGCTGCGAGAGATCGAGCAGGAAAGCCGCCAGCCGCTGGTCGGCGCGCATGGTTCCCAGCAGCAGCATCAGCGTGCGCTGGCGGGCGATCTCGCGCGACAGATAGCGGTGCACGTTGTGCTGAAACGCAGCGCTCTCGCGGGCGATTTGCTCGACCCGGTCGAAAGGCAATACGCATACCTCCGAATCTTCGAGTGCGATCGCCTGGCATTCGTGCTCTTCGTTGCCGACGCCGTCGAGGCCTAGGATTTCGCCGGGCATGTGATAGCCGGCGACCTGCTCCCGCCCGTCTTCGGCGAGCAGCAGGGTCTTGAGCGAACCGGAGCGGATCGCATAGAGCGCGGTGAACGAACCGCCGGCCCGGTACAACGTTTCGCCCTTGCGCAGACGCACTCTGGTCGTGACGAGGTCGTCGAGTTGCCGCGTGGTGTCCGTGTCGAGATCGGCGGACAGGCATTTGTCCAGGAGGTTGCAAGCCGAGCACTGGGTCTGGGCACGGCTGACGTCGCGCAGCGTCGCGCGTGCGCGCGGCATGGCGGTGGTCCTCAGCGGAATCGCGACTTGCAGGGCGGCGACGGCTTCCATGGTGACCTCTCGTTGACTGTGGACTGCTGGTTGTTGTCGTCGTACTAGGAATTCGCGGCGACGGGTCCCGCGATCACATCCTTGATCTTCGCGAACTCCGTGCTCTTGTCGAAAAACCAGTCCGCGCCGGACTCGACGCACGTCCGGCGGTATTGCGCATTGGGATGGTTGGTGAGAACAATGAACTTGATCGACGGCGCCTTCGGGTGTACCGCGCGCAACACGTCGACGCCGGTCCCGCCGAGCAATTGAAAGTCCAGAACGACCCAGTCGGGCCGTGTGTTGAGGATGCCGCCGATCGCGTCGGCCGGGGATTCGGCCTCGCCGACGATCTCGACGCCCTCGATTTCGGTCAGCAGCTCGGTCAGGCGGTTCCGGACCGGCGCGAAATCTTCGACCAGGAATACTTTGGTGTGTGCCTGCGCTTGCATGACCGCAGTATCGCCAGTCACGGATGCGAGGACCATCGGCGGCCGCTGAAAGCGACGGTCGGCGCGGTCCGAATCCAGGGGTAGGAGTCGTCCTACCTCGGGCTCAGGCGCCGTCGCCCGAATCGTCGACGAGCCGGTGCCTGATCGCGTAGCGAACGAGCTCCGCCTGATTGTCGATCCCCATCTTCTCCATGAGGCGCGCCTTGTGCGTGCTGACGGTCTTGACCGACAGGTTGAGGACCGCGGCGATCGCAGTCACTGCCTGGCCTGAAACGAGCATCCGGAAAACCTGATACTCTCGATCGGAGAGTGCCGTGTGGGGGAGCCCCTCCGACTGCGGCATCGCGCCCAGCGCGAGCTGCTCGGCGACCTCGGCGCTGATGAAGGCGCCGCCGCCGGCGACTTTCTCGATCGCCGAGACCAGCAGCGCCGATGCGCTGTCCTTGGTGAGATAACCCGATGCGCCGGACTTGATCGCGCGCACGGCGTACTGATGTTCCTGATGCATGCTGAGCACCAGGATGCGCAACCGCGGCTTCTCGCTCTTCACCTGCTTGATCAGCTCCATGCCGCTTTTCCCGGGCATCGACATATCGAGCAGCAGCACGTCGAAATCGGATTCGCGGACGACCTTCAGCACGTCGTGGCCATCGCGTGCCTCGCCGATGACATCGATGCCACCGGCCGCCCTCAGCAGTTGCTTGAGGCCCTCGCGCACGAGAGTGTGGTCGTCGGCGATGACCACGCGGATCATGACCGACCCATCTCGAGCGCGATCGGAAAGCGCACCTCGACGTGGGTGCCGCGGCCCGGCGCGCTGGTCACCCGTGCGTCGCCACCCAGGAGCGCCGCGCGCTCGCGCAACCCCAGCAGGCCGTACGAATTGGGCTTGCGCGAATCAT
>WNGK01007810.1_pt1 | contig 11818 bp, 9 predicted proteins | sample 5400601 | NCBI WGS metagenome assembly WNGK01 (sample SAMN13153376, study PRJNA577476) | soil metagenome | isolation source: 60 cm soil or saprolite under Garry oak tree replicate 1 | place: USA:California | collected 2016-06-15
CGCCGGCCTGACCGCCCGGGAACGCGAGGTAATGGCCCTGGCCGCCCAGGGCTGCAGCAACGACGACATCGCCGCCAAGCTCTACCTCAGCACCCACACGGTGCGCACCCACATCCACCGGGCCATGATGAAGCTGCATGCACGCGACCGCGCCCAGCTCGTCGTCATCGCCTACCAGTTCGGCCTCGTCCGGCCCGCCCCGCCGCCGGGATGACAGACCACACCGAGGCTACGGCGCGGCTGCACGGCGGCTCAGCTGTCCCGTCTCAGTTGATCTGACACACCGCGGCTGGCTCCCCCTGACCTGGGCTGCGTCAGATGGCCACGAACCGAGTCCAGCCGCCCCGATCGGCTGCGTGCTGGAGTTTCGCGAACTGCCAGGCGTACATGGAGGAGGCACCGAGGTAGCGTGCCTTTCCGGCCTTGACCACGTCGTGCAGGGACCTCATTGTCTCCTCGACCGGGGTGTGCGGGTCGAAGCGGTGGATCTGGTAGAGGTCGATGTAGCCGGTGCCGAGGCGGGCCAGCGAGGCGTCGGCCTGCTCGAGGATCGCCTTGCGGGACAGGCCCTGGCCACCGGGGCCGTCATGCATTTTGCCGTACACCTTGGTCGCCAGCACGATGTCCTCGCGCCGGGAGTAGCGTTTGATAGCCCGGCCGACCAGTTCCTCAGAGGTTCCGTGCTGGTACACGTTCGCCGTGTCCCAGAAGCTGATGCCCAGCTCCACGGCCTGGCGCAAGAAGGGCTGGGCGGCGTCGTCGTCGAGGGCCCAGCAATGCGCGGCGGCGGTTGCGGGGTCGCCGTAGCTCCACCGGCACCGGGCGCCAAGGCCCCAGCGGTCCTGCCCGAGCACAGGGTCGTTGTCGTGGACCTCGAGCGCGATGTGCCCGCGGGTGCCGAGCAGGGCCAGCACCGCATCGGGTTGGTACTGGGGCGCTTGCAGCCGCGCGAGGTCGATTTCCGCGACCAGGAGATCATTGATCCAGACGGTGCTACACGGCTTGGCGCCCGCGCAGCGGATGCGGAAGTCGTTCCAGTCGCACCACCGCCAAACGGCGAGGAAGTCCTCGACATCCGCGCTCTTGGTGAGCATCGCCCGCTTTGCGGCCGTGAAGGGTTCGACGCTCGTCGCGGGATCATCCAGTTGCAGGCCGACGGGTGTCCCATCGGGGTCCCGTCGCGCGTCGAGCGCGAACGGGACAGCGTGGAAGGAGCCGATCCCGTTGCCGAAGAAGACGCCGATGGAACCGGACTGGCGGTGATCGATGAGCACCTGCAGGCCCGCCCAGGAATCGCGGCAGCGGCGCAGCATGACGCCGGTGTCCGCGGGCCAGTCGGGATTGGCTTCGAGTCGAAGCTCGAAGTCGCCGTAGTCACGGTCGGAGATCAGGTATCCGCCGTAGCCCGATCCTTCGGGCTGCTGCCGACCGACGATGACTCCGTCCTCTACGCTCCAGGCAGCAGGATTGGCGTCCGCGTGCTCCTGATAGTCGCGCGGGAAGTGGCTCAGCACATCGAGCACGTCGGGGCCGTCGGGGTACAGCCGGCCGTACTGCCGTGGAATCGCGCTCCAGCCGGTGAGGCTTACTCCGTCAAACAGGGGCTCAAAGCCCGGCTCTGTCATTGCGTTCCTCATATCTGCTGCACCGGATACGCCGCGAACGCGAACCGGCGGCTGTCCGGCGACCAGCTGTTGACGTTGAGGGTTCCTTGCCCGCCGAAGAGCGGGAAGCTCGACAGGACTTGGCACCAGTCCGCGGTGCGGACCAACCGCACCTGCACGTCGAGGTCAGGCGGGTGCCCGACCGTGCCCGGAGGGAAGCTGATGTAGGTCGCGTACTCGCGTGGCCAGCCTGGCTCGCGTATTCCTCGGTGTTGAGATACAGCCAGGGGCCGTCATCGTCATCGGAGGCGGAGTTGCCGAGGCGGGCGACGTCTTCCTCGCCGCGATCCGGCAAAGCGTTTACCGGCGATCGCTGCCGCTCGCCACCCGCGACCTGCGCATCGCACGGTCCCCTCTCAGCAACCTCGCAGGGCTCAGCGGCGCGGCGGCTGTTGTCATTGACGAGCTGTTCAAGCCCGATCGGGCGGCCCAGTGGATTCCTCGCCGAACGCCGCATGGCGATCCCGCGCTGGCCAGCCAGACCGGTGCTGATTCTGGCGTGAGTCTGTCGGCCGGTGCTTTGGCCTGATCCATTTAGTTGTTCGACAGCCGGTGCTCTAGGCCTGTTACTCCGGGTGGCCGAGGGCTTTCTGCAGAAGCTTGCCGAATACCCGGAAGCCGGCGTTCATGTCGGTCTGCGGGTCGAGCAGCCACTGGACCTGGAGGCCGTCCATGACGGCCATGCAGATGGTGGCCAGGGCATCGATTTCGTCCTTGGCCAGGTCGGAGGCCGACGACTGCTCCGCGATCGTGCGGCCGAGCGCGGTCCGCACCCGGGCGTACCTGGCCACGAAGAAATCATGGGCCGGATGATCCGGCGAGGTGGCCTCGGCCGACAGGACCGTGTGCAGCCAGGTGTCGTCGTGCTCGGCCTCGTTGTGGGCGACGAGCGCTTCGAGCAGGCGCACCACGTCGCCGGGGTGATTCATGAGCGCGTCCGCGACCACGGCCTTGTCGCGCTTCTCGCGTTCCCTCAGCAGGACCACGAGCAGGTCGGGCTTGGACGGAAAGTGGTGGAGCAGCCCCGGCGGGGTCAGGCCGACCGCGTCGGCGACCGAGGCCAGGGACGCGTCGCGGTAGCCGTTCCTGGCGAACAGTTCGGTGGCGGCCTGGAGGATCGCGGCCTTCCGCCTGGCGCCTTCCGGGGATTCGCTGACTGGTCGTTTCTTCGGCATGTTATGTGTCGTTTTCCTGCGGGCGCGGATGAGCTTCCGGGTAGCTAAGGCCGTACCCGAACCGGTAGGCCGGGTTGGGCATATCGAATGGCACGTCGGATTTCTGGGCGAGTACTTCCCGCATCGACGATGGAACGTCAAACGGCAGCCTGCCTTTCGGCTCGTCGTGTCCGAACAGGACATCCAGCAGCGCGCGGTCCGATGTGCCGAAGTCGGCGATCAGCGCGGCGGCGTGCGCGGCGATCTCGGGGAGTACGGCCGGGCGTTCCAGTCTAATGACGACGATGATCGGCAAACGGTCAGCCAGGGCAACGAGCCCTTTCACGATGTCCGCCGGGAACGCCAGGCTGCCGCCGCGGAAACGCTGCTCCATCGCCGATCCCCCGTGCCTCGCGCGCGGAGGATAGAGGCGGACTACCGCGACGTCGGCGGCGGCCGGATCCCCGGTCACCTCCGCGTACCCGGCGGCTGCGCCGGCGTCGACTCCCTTCAGGTAGACCCGGGTCCCGGCCCGGATGGGCAAGGCCGGGACGCCGTCTGCCGCGGGCCGGTTCTCCAGCAGGGTGAGGGACGCGCGCTGGGCAGCCAGGCCCGCGACGCGGAACTCCGGCGCGCCGGCGATGGCCGGCGCCGCGTCGGCGTCGACGAAAGGGTCATCGAACAAGCCGAGCCGGAACTTCTCGCGCAGGATCCGGCGGACCGAGACGTCCAGGCGCTCCTGGCTGAGGGCCCCCGAGGCGACCAGGCCGGCGACGATCTCCGGGCACTCCTCCCCGCCGAGCTGGTCAGCGCCCGCGTCGAGGATCTTCAGCACCCGCTCCTCGCGGGACAGGTGCTCGGCGCCCCAGGCCCGGGCCGGGAACGGCCAGCCGGCGATCTCCGAATCGGTTACCAGCCCCCAGTCGGTGCAGACGATCCCGTCAAAGCCGTACCGGTCCCGGAGCAGGCCGGTACTGACGTCCCGGTTGAAGCCGAAGCCGATTTCCTCGTACGGCGTGCCGACCGGCAGCCCGTACGACAGCATCACCTGCGAGGCGCCGGCCTCAAAGGCAGCCTGAAAAGGGCGGAGGTGGTAATCGAAGTTCCCTCCCGGGTAGACCTGCTCGCGGCCGTAAGCGAAGTGCGGGTCGTCGCCGTCTTTCTGCGGTCCGCCGCCCGGGAAGTGCTTGACCATGGTGGCCACGCTCGACGGCCCGAGGGCCGGGCCCTGGAACCCCCGAACGTACGCGGCGACCAGTTGGGACGCCAGCCCGGCGTCCTCGCCGAAGGTGGCGCTGACGCGGGCCCACCGCGGCTCGGTCGCCAGGTCAGCCTGCGGATGCAGGGCGACGCGGATGCCGACCGCGCGGTACTCGCGCCGGGCCATGTCGCCGAAACGCTCGGCCGTCTCCGGATCGCCGATGGCCGCGAAGCCGATCGGCTCCGGCCACCGGGAGAATTCGTCCGCGCGCAGGCTGGCCCCGGGTACGGACGAGGAGGTGTGGCGCGGGTCACTGGACAGCGTCACCGGGATGCCCAGGCGGGTGCTCGCGGCGAGTTCCTGCAGGCGGTTGTGCCAGAGCGCGGCCTCACGCGGGGAGCGCAGCTGCATGACGTTGAAGTGGCTGATCAGCCGGCCGGTGATCCGGACGTCGGCCGGGTCCTCGGGGGCGAGCGAGGTCGGCGTCTCGGTGACCGAGCCGCCCGGCCCGGGCGTGATCATCGGGTGGAACAGCAGGCCCGCCTTTTCCTCCAGGGTCATCCGCCCGAGCAGGTCCTGGACCCGCTCGCCGACGGGCCGGCGCGGGTCCCGGAAGGCCGGGCTCACAGGACCACGAGGGGGTTCACGGGCGATGCGGTCGCCTGAGCCAGCGGCAGCACCGAGACCACCGCGAGGAAGCTGTATTTCCCGGTCTGCGCGCAGAGCCGGGCGAGCTCCTCCAGGTCGGCCATGTCGACGAGGGAGATTCCCATCCGGGTCAGCGCGAGCACGTGCCAGGGGGTGGCGACGTTCTCCACGGCCGGCGCAGGCGAGTCCATCCCGGCGTCGGAGACCAGGAGCGAGACGCGCTCGTCGTGCACCCAGCGCGCGCAGCCGAGGGCGAGCCCGCCTACCTCGGGATAGGCCCCTGGCCTGGGTGCGGGGGCGAGCGGCCGGCCCGTTCGGACAAAAAGCATGTCACCTGCCCGGGGCTCGACGTGCACGCTCGGCCACCAGTCCCGGAGCGCGGCCAGGCTCACCGACGTGCCGACGTCGAGGTAGGACTGGCCGGTGATGGCCGGCAGGTCGGCGAGGATGCCCCGCCCGATGATCCCGGCCGATGCGGCTACGGTGTCGAGCGCCGAGACGCCGTGCGGGCCGAGGATGCCGGGGCCCGCGCCGTTGTGGCCGCGGCCCTGATAGAAGAAGTGGCCCAGGGCATCGAAGTGGGTCATCGAGCTTGCGCCATGCTGGGCGTAGGACACGGTCTCGTTGACCGCGATCCAGGCATGGGCCTCCTCGGTGGACGTGGTGATCCGGGGCCGCGCACCGAGACTCCGGTCAGCGCAGCTCACGACCTGGCCGAGCTCGACCTCGCGGAGCGCGGCCAGGGTCACCTGCGGTGTGAGGAAACTGAGGGCGCCCCGTTCGTCTCCAGCGTCCCAGGTGCCGGAACGGTCGACCGAGGCGGCCAGGTCGCCGAAGTCCTGTTCAGTCAGCATGACGCCTTGTAGATGTAGTCGGCGTTGGCCGGGCTGCCCAGCGTGGCCTTGGTGAGCAGCTGGTTCGGGATGGTCGCCGAGCCCGCGTTAGGAACCTGGCCGCCGTTCGGGTGGGCCTTCAGGTAGCTGACGAGCGCGTCGATGCTGTCCCGGCCGATCGCGAACGGCGACTGCGCGATGAGGTCGGTGATGGTGCCCTGCTGAAGGGCCGCGACCTCGGTGGGGATCGCGTCGAAGGCGACCAGCGTGACTTTCCCGGCCTTGCCGGCCGCCCTGAGCGCGGCGATGGCGCCCTGGGCGTCCGGGCCGTCGGCCGCGATGACGAGCTTGAGGTCCGGGTGGGCCAGCAGGATCGACCCGAGGTCGGTCGTGGTCTTGTTGACGTCGAATCCGCTGTACTCGGTCGGGAGCGCCTTCAGGTCCGGCCGGGCGGTCTCGACGGCCTTGACGAAGGGCAGGGTCCGGCTCTGCAACGGCGGGATGCCCGGCGCGCCGCCCAGGTAGACCAGGCTGCCCGATCCGGACGGGACGCTCTTCAGGACGGCCGGCGCGAACCTGGCCGTGTCCGAGGCGCTGTAGATGTTCTTGTACTCCGCCGGCGGCGAGGTGCCGTTACCGGTCACGACCGGGACGCCCTTGGCCATCATGGCCTTGTACTGGGCTATGAACTGATTGTTGTCGAACGGGTCGGCGAAAATACCCTGCGGGTTGGTCAGGCTGGCGCTCTGGAAGTTGTTCGCGATCGTGTTGGTATCGGTGTTGGTCGCGTTGAACGTCTGCAGGCTCACGCCGAGCTTCGTCGCTTCGGCCTGAGATGCGCACGCGATGCTCATGAAGAAGGGGTCGGACGTGTTGGCCAGCACCTCGGCCAGGTGGATGCCGGACGAGCCAGCCGTCCCGGTCGCGGCCGCGCCGGTTGCTGATGCGGATGACGCCGAGGACGAGGACGACGGACTCGACGAGCCGCACGCGGCGACCGCCGCGGTCAGGGCCGTGGCCGCGAGCAGCGAGATGACGGGTCTGCGGAAAGCCGGGAGGTACATGGGGTGACTCCGATCGAGGAAGGGGAGCGGGGGTTCAATGGCGGGCGCGGGCGCGCCGCCGTACGGTGATCCGGTCCAGCGCGACCGCCACGAGCAAGACGACGCCGACCACGATCAGCTGCCAGAACGCGGACACGCCGGAGATCACGAGCCCGGTCTCGAGGATGACCGCGAGGCAGGCACCCCAGAGCGTGCCGACTATCGATATGTGGCCGCCTTCCAGGAGGGTTCCGCCGATGACGGCGGCGGTGACGGCGTTAAGGGCGTCGTTCGGGTGCCCGGCCAGGCTGGATGAGCCGAACCGGGTCAGGTCGATGAGGCCGGCGATGCCCGCTAGGCCGCCGGCCAGTATGGTCAGGCTGATCAGGTGGGCCCGGACGCGGAGCCCGGCCCGCTCGGCCGCCGCCCGGGACGATCCGATCCCCTGGACGCGCAGCCCGAAGCGGGTATACCGCACCACCGCCCACAGCACCACCAGGGCGGCCAGCGCGGCGACCGACGGGAGCGGCACCACCCCGAACGTGCGCAGGCCGATATCGGTCTGGAGCAAGGCCGGCAGGCCTCCCAGATCTGTCCCGCCGGTGAGCAGGTCGGCGATGCCGGTGCCGATGCCGAGCGTCGCCAGCGTCGCGATCAGCGAGTTGATGCCGACGACCGCGATGATCAGGCCGTTGATCAGGCCGTACAGCAGGCCCGTGACCAGGCAGGCGACCGCCCCGGCGAGGATGGGCCGGGCCGAGGCTGCCGCCCGCGGGATGAGCCAGGAGCATGACCTTGGCGCCCACCACCGAGGACAGCACGAGGTTGGCCCCGAGCGACAGGTCGAAGATCCCCGCGCCGAGCATCATGGTCAGGCCCAGGGCGAGCAGCAGCGCCTCGGTCAGGGCCAGCAGTACGTTCTTGGCGTTGGCCGTGGTGGCGTAGACGTGATGCGGTGTGGTGAAGGCGAACAGGACCACCAGCGCGATGTCCAGCAGGAGGATCCAGGCCGCCCGTGTCTTCAGCCAGGCCGTGAACCGGGTCGGCGGGATAAGCGCCCGGTCGTCGGCGGGCGGTTCGGCCGCCTTAGGGACCGGCGCCGGCGGCGTGCCGCCCAGCGGGGTCATGCCGCGCCCCCATGCCTGAAGCCCACCATCGTGGCGACCAGGTCAGGCACGGTGAGATCGGCGGCCGGCGCCTCGAGAACCGTCTCGCCGCGCCACAGCACGGTGACGGTGTCGGCAGCCTCCAGGATCCGCGGGAGGTCATGGGAGACCACGAGGACGCCCAGGCCGCGTTCGGCCACCCTCCGGATAAGGTTCATTACGATTCCCGATTGCCGGGCCCCGAGCGCGGCCGTCGGCTCGTCCATCAGCACCGCGGTCTGCGACCACATGACCGCACGCGCGACCGCCACCGCCTGCCGCTGGCCACCGGACAGGTCCCGGACCGGCACCGACAGCGAGGGCAGCTGGATCGACAAGTCGCGCAGCGCCGCGTCGGCCCGCTCGCTCATCTGCCGACGGGCCAGGATGCCGAAGGCGCGCCGCAGGCCGCCGCCGACTATCTCGTGGCCGAAGAACATGTTGTCGACCACGGAGAGGTCGGGCGCCAGCGCAAGGTCCTGGTGCACCGCGTCCACACCCAGCGCCTGGGCATCACGGACCGAATGGAGGACGACCGGCCGGCCGGCGATGAGCACCTCACCGGAGTCGGGCCGGTCCAAGCCGAGCAGCGTCCTCAGCAGCGTCGACTTTCCCGCGCCGTTGTCGCCGACCAGGGCGACGACCTTGCCCGCGGGGACGGTAACGCTCGCATCGCGTAGCGCCTGCACGTGACCGAACTGCTTAGCGACGTGCAGGCAGCCGATGACGGCGTCCTGTGTGCTGGCCTCTGTCACTGCTCTCCCCACTTCTGGAGTCCTGTCCGCCTCCGGTTCGGGCGAGGTGCAGGACGTCCTGGATGTGCTCGTGGGTGCCCGAAGTGCGGGCGGGCTGAGCGAGAACGCGTCGTGACCGCTTGCCGTCGTGACGGTTTCTCCGTAACAGCCCGTTTACCTGGGACGATGGCAACCTACCTTTCATTAGGTAGGTTGTCAACGATGGCGTCACCGAAGGCGGAACGCGTGTGGCCTGCTGCCAGGCAGCTACGCCGAGCAAAGATGAGCGACACAGGCATCTCGTCGCGTCCACCGGCATCGCTGGCGGCGTGGGCAAGTACCTGTAGCCCCCGCTGTCCCGCTGCTACCTGGTGTCCAGCTGCCAGCGGTATGCGGTCGGCCTGCAGGGACACAATGCCGCTTCGGGTCCTTCCCTCGCCGCGATCACCCGGCGGGCCTGCCCCCCGGGAGCGAAGCGGGGTTTATCACCGGCGAGCAGCAGGGCAGGGCTACCGGAATCGCGTGCAGCTCAAGCTGCGGCGCGAGGTCGGCAGGAGCAGCGGCGGCGGGCGCGGGCGCGGCGGCGGGGGGTGCAGCTTGGGCTGCGGGTGCGGCGGCGGCCCTGAGTTCTGCAAGCCGCTGCCGGGATGGCAGCAGGACGATCGCGAGGATCACGCCGAGACCGAAGATTCCCGCGGACACCGCGAAGGCCGTGGTGTACCCGTGGGTGGCCGCGATCGCCGGCGCCAGCGGCCCGGTGTGGTGCCCGGCGAGGTAGCTGGTCGTCGCGGTCAGCGCGATGGTGCTCAGCAGCGCCGTCCCGATGGATCCGCCGACCTGCTGCATGGTGTTGACCAGCGCGGAGGCTACGCCTGAGTCCTGGCGCTGGACGCCGGCCGTGGCCGTGTTGATGGCCGGGGCGAAGATCATGCCGAAGCCCAGGCCCAGGATGAGCAGGGCCGGCAGCACGCCGCCGGCGTAGCTGGAGGTCACGGTGAGCTGGGTCAGGTAGGTCATGGCGCCGGCGCCCAGCAGCATGCCGGTGGCGATCAGGACGCGCGGCCCGAGCCGGGGCAAGGTCACGATGCTGGAGACGTTGGAGCTGAGCAGGATGCAGCCGATCATCGGCAGGAAGGCCAGCCCGCTGGTCACCGGGCTGTATCCCTTGACCTCTTGCAGGTAGTAGGTGAGGAACAGGAAGACGCCGAAGATCGCGATTCCCGACAGGCCGACCGCGACATAGGAGCCGCCCCGGGTGCGGTCGAGTATCACGTGCAGCGGCAGCAGCGGATGACTGCCGCGCCGTTCGGCGACCACGAACGCGGCGAGGAGCGCCAGGCCGAGGACCAGGGAGCCGATCGTCAGCCCGGCCGTCCAGCCGACCGTCTCAGCGTGGGAGAAGCCGAACACGATGAGGAAAAGCCCGGCGCAGGCCAGGACCGCCCCGGGCCAGTCCATCCGCGGCCGGCTGGCGGGCCGACTGCTGCGCATGAAGGCCAAGGCGCCGACTATGGCGATCGCGGCGAACACCAGATTGACGTAGAGCGTCCAGCGCCAGGACAGGTACTGGGTGAGCACCCCGCCGAGGATCAGGCCCACGCCCCCGCCGCCGGCGGCGACCGAGCCGAAGACCCCGAAGGCCCGGCCCCGCTCGCGCGGGTCCTGGAAGGTGCTGACCAGGGTGCCCAGGGCGGACGGCGCGAGGATGGCGCCGAACGCGCCCTGCAGCGCCCGGGCCGCCACCAGCATCTCGAACGAGACGGCGGCACCCCCGATAGCCGAGGAGACCGCGAATCCGGCCAGGCCCGTGATGAAGACCCACTTGCGGCTGTACATGTCACCGAGCCGGCCGCCCACCAGCAGCAGGCTGCCGAAGGCCAGGGCGTAAGCCGTCACCACCCACTGCCGGTCCCCGTTCGGGAACCCCAGCGAACGCTGCGCCGACGGCAGCGCGATGTTCACCACCGTGGCATCCAGGACCACCATCAGCTGGGCGACAGCCACCACGACCAGGACCAGCCAGCGCCGGTCCACGGGGGCCGCCGGACGGCCCTGGATGGCAGATGACATGGGATCATGCTCCTTCGCGTGGCGCGCACTGCACGGATCGCTGGCGGAGTCCGGAGCAACGATGACCCGGAAATGCTGCTGGGATGGCGGGCCCAAGGCCGCTATCTCTAGCCACGATAGGCATACAGGGAACGCCACGTCCACCGGCTTCCCGGTCGCCGACCCGCCGCCTCGCCCGCACACCCGGCCCGGCCATGACCCAAGCCCAGCCGCAGCCCACCTAAGTCCGGGGCAGGTATCCGCGCGGCGCGGTCAGCGTTTGGGCGCTTCCTGCAGCCCGCTTGTGACCTGGGCGATCGTGGCGTCCACCCTGTGCTTGGCGACCTTGGCGGCACCGGCAAGCGCCTTATCGAGTGCCTTCTCGATGACGGGCTCGCCGCTGACCACGAGGAGCCCTGCCTGGTCAGCCGTGAGTTCCTCGGCCGCGTCACGGAGCTCCTTGCGGGGAAGAGCCCCGCTCCCGAACCACTCAGGGATGACACGGATGCCCGGCCGGTCCAACCGCTTGACCACATGGGGCTTGCCGTTCTCCTTATCGATCACGGCCGCGTCCAGCGTGCCGACCGCCCCGTCCTTGTACAGCTGCTCGATGGCGGCCAGAGCCTCCTCCGCATCCGCGACGCTGCTGAACGCCGCGGCATGCACAACCAGCCGGTCTTTATCAGCCATGACATCTCCCTTGACCGGATCAACCCCGGGTAGATGAGCCCGGCGCGCCGCCGCCGGCCAGCTGCAGCAGCCAGCACCCTGCCGCCAGCATAGCGCCCGGGCTGCGGGCCTGGCATTGCCGCCACCGGCCATACCAGGGGATGCCGGCACGCATATCCGCATTCCCTCGTCGCATCTTTACTGCCGCTAGTTTGCGAGGTGGACTGGTCAATGAGGGCAATCCGCCGGCCCGCCGCGATTAGGAGGGCACGCCATGACCACCACCCCAGCTGCCCGGTGCTGCGCGGCCTGAGCGGGAAGCACCGGCAGCGGCGCATGGCGGCGAGCGAGAGCGCGGGCACCCGGCCAGAGGTGCCGGCCGGCGGGGCGCCGCGCAAGGCCCGGCGGCGGCTGGTGATGCGCCGGGTCGGTAACGGCGTAATGTTCGTGGGGCTGGCGGTCGGCGTTTACGCTCTGCTGCCACGGCTCGGCGGGCTGTCGCACGATGCGGCCGAGCTGCGGCACGCCCGCCCGGCCTTTGTGGCGGCGGCGGTCGTGGCCCGGGCAGTGTCGCTCGGGTGCTATGCCCTGCTGTACCGGCGGGTGCTGGCGTCGCTCGGGGCGCGGGTGCCGTTCTGGCTGACCGCCCGGGTCACGCTGGCGTCCTTCCTGGTCAGC
>WNGK01028807.1_pt1 | contig 11816 bp, 8 predicted proteins | sample 5400601 | NCBI WGS metagenome assembly WNGK01 (sample SAMN13153376, study PRJNA577476) | soil metagenome | isolation source: 60 cm soil or saprolite under Garry oak tree replicate 1 | place: USA:California | collected 2016-06-15
TACCGACACCATCCCGGGCAATGCCTACTGCCCCACTGATTATGGCGGCGGTTACTCTAACCAGAATACGTCCATTCACAGTGCCACTGCTCTTTCGCGTAATGTTCCGGCGATAAAAGCTTCATTGTATTCTGGAGTTAGCAATGTGATTAGGATGGCACAGCGCTTCGGTATCTCAACACTGAGCGAACAACAAGATAAGAATGCTTCCTTCGCCCTCGGTACATCCGCCATTCCTTTAGTCCAGATGGTTGGTGCCTACCAGGTCTTCGCTAATCAAGGTGTGCATATCCCTCCCAAAAGCGTCCTGGATATCTGGGACAATTACGGTCATCATCTCTACCACTTTGATCCCGCCAATCCTGGTGGTGCCCAGGTCATCAGTCCGCAGGTCGCCTATCTCATGACTTCTATTCTCAAGGATGAACAGGCTCGTGCTGGCGAATTTTTGAACGACCATGACCTGTCAATGTGGGATTGGACATTGCCTGATGGAACGCATCCCGAAGTAGCAGCAAAGACAGGTACGAGCGACAGCTTCAAGGATAACTTAGCTATTGGTTATACACCAGATGTGGTGGTTGGAGTCTGGGCTGGCAATGCCAACGATGAAGCGATGAATAATGTCATAGGTATCACGGGTGCTGCTCCTATCTGGCATAGCGTGATCGAGCGGGTGATGGATGGCAGCGGATGTAACATAGATGGGGCTGGTATACTCCCATGCGGTAATTTTAACTTCCATTTCTCAGATCGGACATTTCCTCAAGTAGGAGGACTGGTCAATTATTGTGTCTCGTCAGCCAATGGCCTTGCTGGCAGCGGTAACTGTGATTGGATGCTCAATGGTGAGCAACCCCAGCAGAGCGGTATCACTGGCATGAGCAGTATTCCAAAACCTTAGGCCGGGGTGCAAGGGGGACCCTGCCTGGGGGGCAGGTAATCCCCTTGTCTTTCCCTCTTTCCCAAAGAGGTGGGGTGGTTATGCACTTGTGAAAAAGGGGGTACAGGAAGCAACTCTCTTTACTATTTGCTTCTTATGTATATTAAGAGGAGAACTATGATTATTCAAAAAAAACTTGAGATTGACAAGGAAGAGATTAGTCCCATACTTGCCGACTATGACGAAGATAACTACGACTACCGTAACTTCTGGAGAGGACGGGACTACGAGCAATGGGCGGAAACGCATATCCTGGAGCGCCTGCTTGAGCGTGTTGGACAGGCCCACTGGCTTGTCGACCTGGGGGGTGGGTTTGGCCGCAATGCGGTCCACTACCATCAGCGTGCTGAACATGCTGTCATCGTTGACTACTCCATGCGCAATCTCGAGCATGCCGCAGCTTCCCTCTCGGGAGAGATCGAGCGCGGTCACATTTTTCTCGTTCGTGCCGACCTCTACCGCTTGCCTTTCATTGATGACGCTTTTGACGCCGGTCTGGTTGTCAGGGTTCTTCACCACCTTGAGCATCTGGAAGACGCCCTGGTGGAAATGGGACGCATTATAGGGCAGCGGTGGATTCTCGATATTCCTATCAAGCATCATATTTTGGCACGCGCGCGCGGACTACTTCACGGCGAGACGTGCCAGCTCTCCAATTGGGAACCCAAGACGTTGACCACAGACGATGTACCCTTCATCAATTTTCATCTCGCGGCAGTGAGACGAACACTCAGTGATCACGGGTGGGATACCACGGTCGCTGCCAGCGCCAATAACTTTCGACGCTGGGACCAGGTGCTCCCCGCGCGCGCTGTTGCTCCCGTTCGCCCTCTGATCTACGGTCTCGAGATGATTGCGCAAACGCTCGGTAAAGGCTGGTGGGGCCCGAGCCAGTTTGTATGGGCAACGCGGCATAAGCCGGTTCCACCGGCAACTACCTCTGTGGCGGAACTGGATGGCCTTAGTAGTACGCCAGGGGCAGAGCTGGCAACGAAAATGACCTGCCCGGTCTGTCACTCGACGCTGCAGTGGTCACGTGAAGCAGCAAGGTGTCTCCAATGCTCACGCACCTACCCCTACAAGGGATCTTACTGGGACTTCGTTCCCGACTAGCGGGGAAAGTGAATGGAAAACCTTGTTTTCTTTGTAATTATTGCTGCTGCTGTTTTCCTTTTGGGTGCTGGCATCTGTATCGTTATCCTGATCGTCAATTATCTTACACCTGAGAATGAATCTTTGTGAAAGATTCGGGGAGAAGCCTTTGCCTTTTCACAAAGGTGCATCTCCCCGTCAGGGCTGCTGCAAAGTCTTTGCAGCAGCCCTGACCCTCCCCGTATTCGCATATTTGCCACTTGACAATCTCCTCTCTTGAGTGCTATTCTGTACTTGCAGTCTCATAAGGAGACTGCTAGCAATCAGACTTGACAAACGATGTATCATACCGGCATATTAGATGGTAAAGATGTGTTGGGAAAGGTGCGCGAGAATAAAATATGACACCGCTGAGCGAACGCAAACAGCAGATACTGCGTGCTCTTGTTGAGGAATATATTCATACAGCTACGCCAGTTGCATCCGAGACACTGGTACGGAAGTACAGGCTTAATTTCAGTTCGGCAACTGTTCGACATGAACTGGCCGGATTGGAAGAGGCAATGCTGATCTATCAGCCCCATACCTCTGCTGGGCGCGTCCCAACCGACCTGGGATATCGCTATTTTGTAGAGCATCCCACTGAGGGACAGCTCAAACACTTTGAAATACTATCGGTTACCGAGTTTTCGGCGCACCTGGTACTTGTTTTGATGGATGGAACGGTAAAACAACAGAGATTACTGTTGGAATCTCCTCTGCACCAGGAAGAACTGAGCGCTTTGGCCGTACGCTTGAATGAACTTTTTCAATACAAGAACGCAACTGAAGTGAATGATGTCTTGCGCCAGCACAACTTTTCAATGGTAGAGCACCTGGTTGGGAGCACTATTGCACATATCCTGCAACAGCACGGTGATCCTCTGGGCGATGTTTTCTACCGTGAAGGTGTGGTGAACATCCTGGAACAACCGGAATATAGCCGCATGGGGCCAGAAGAGGAGCGCAACGAGCGTGTGCGCAAGGTGATGGAGGTGTTGGAGCAGAATCGCTTTTTGCCTGTCCTGGCATCGCAACTGCGCAACTCGGATGGCGTACAGGTGATTATTGGTGGAGAGAATGAGTGGGATTACATGAAAGATGTCAGCCTGGTGGTAGCTCGCTATGGTCGGGAGGGCAAGATTGGCGGAGTGTTGGGAGTGCTTGGCCCCACACGTATGCAGTATGGCCGTGCTATTGCGGTAGTGCGTTACATGACGCAAGTAATGAACGAACTATTGGCTGAAGTCTATGGCATCGATATTGATGAATCTTGAGGATAGAACAATGGCGGAGCAGGAAGAGCCAATCGGATACTCCATCAAATGATAAATGTAGATTATAATGAGGAGGCAAAATGCCAAAAGTTATTGGAATCGATCTAGGAACAACAAACTCTTGTGTTGCTGTGATGGAAAGCGGCGAGCCTGTTGTCATTCCAAATGCCGAAGGGGCCCGCACCACACCTTCAATCGTGGCTATCAACAAGAGTGGTGAGCGTCTTGTCGGTGAGGTAGCTAAACGCCAGGCGATCACGAATCCTGAAAATACGGTTTACTCCATTAAACGCTTCATGGGTCGCAAGTATGAAGATCCCGAAGTGGACCGTGACAAGCGTATCGTTCCTTTTAAAGTTGTTCGTGCGAGTAATGGTGATGCCTGGGTCGAGGTCCAGGGCAAACAGTATAGCCCACCAGAAATTTCTGCTATGATTTTGCAGAAGCTCAAGGCCGATGCTGAGGCCTACCTTGGTGAGCGTGTGTTACAGGCCGTCATTACGGTTCCTGCCTACTTTAACGACGCGCAGCGCCAGGCGACCAGAGACGCAGGCAGGATTGCCGGACTCGACGTTTTACGTATCATCAACGAGCCAACCGCTGCATCCCTGGCCTATGGCCTGGATAAGAAGAAGGATGAGCGCATCGCCGTCTATGACCTGGGTGGCGGTACCTTCGATATCTCCATCCTTGAGTTAGGCGATGGCGTCTTTGAGGTCAAGAGCACCAATGGTGACACCCACCTGGGTGGCGATGACTTCGACCAGCGCGTTATCAACTGGCTGGCCGACGAGTTCCGCAAGGAACAGGGTATCGACCTGCGCCAGGACCGTATGGCCCTCCAGCGCTTGAAAGAGGCGGCGGAGAAAGCCAAGAAAGAACTGTCCAGCTCGATGCAGACCGAGATCAACCTGCCCTTCATTACGGCCGATGCCAGCGGGCCCAAGCACCTGACTATGACGCTTTCCCGCTCCAAGCTCGAGCAACTGGTGGAGGACTTGATTGAGAAATCACGTGGTCCTGTCATGAAGGCACTCTCAGACGCGGATGCCCGCCCTGGTCTTATCCAGGAGGTCGTGCTGGTAGGCGGCCAGACCCGTATGCCGGCCGTGCAAACATTGGTACGACGCATTTTTGATCGTGATCCCCACCGTGGAGTCAACCCCGATGAAGTGGTGGCCGTCGGTGCCGCTATTCAAGCCGGTGTCTTAACGGGTGACGTCAAAGATGTATTGCTGCTGGATGTGACCCCACTCTCCCTGGGTATCGAGACTCTTGGTGGCGTCTTTACACGCTTGATCGAGCGCAATACCACCATCCCCACCCAGAAGGGCCAGGTCTTCTCAACGGCGAGTGACAACCAGCCGAGCGTAGAGATCAATGTGCTCCAGGGTGAGCGTGAATTTGCTAAGGACAACCGCTCTCTAGGTAGCTTCATTCTCGATGGGATTCCTCCTGCTCCACGCGGCATACCGCAGGTCGAGGTCACCTTCGATATTGACGCGAATGGGATCGTGAACGTATCCGCCAAAGACAAGGGCACTGGACGTGAGCAGAAGATCACTATCGTAGCCTCAAGCGGTCTCTCCAAAGACCAGATTGACCGTATGGTGCGTGATGCCGAGTCGCATGCAGCCGAAGACAAGCGCCGCAAGGAAGAGGTTGAAGAGCGCAACCAGGCCGATAGTGCCGCCTATCAATCGGAAAAGAACATTGCCGAACTGGGTGATAAGATTACACCAGAGCAGAAGAGCGAACTGGAGTCCAGGGTAGCCGATGTGCGTGCTGCCCTGGCGACTGACGACGTAGCTCGCATCAAGGAGTCTCGCGAGGCTCTCATGCAGGCTTTCCATAAGGTCACAGAGTCGATCTATCGCCAGAGTGGCGCTGGTGCCGGAAGCGGTGCCGATTACGGCACTGGCCCGGAGCACCCTGGTCAGGAAACTCCTCCTCGCGATGATACCATCGAGGGCGAATTCCAGGAAATGTAGCTTCATGTTTAGCAACCACGCCATGGCGTGGTTGCTAAACTACTTTGGCTATACTCTTGCGCATGATCTCTGGTACAATGTAGTATTAAATGGAGTATAAGAAGTTAACTTAGAATACGGTAGCGCGGATCTAATCGTGCCCTGTTTTTCTCATGGTAAAGGACCTGTCGATGGCCACTAACAAACGAGATTTTTACGAAGTATTAGGAGTATCTCGCAGTGCAAGCGAAGACGAGCTGAAAAAGGCTTTTCGTCGTCTTGCCAAACAGTATCATCCTGATACCAACAAGGAGCAGGGAGCGGAAGCCCGCTTTATTGAAATCAATGAAGCCTATGAAGTGCTGAGCGACCCGCAGAAGCGTGCCGCCTATGATCGCTATGGGCATGCCGGTCTCGGCAATGGCATGGGTACTGGCTTTGGCGACTTCGCCGGGTTTAGCAGCATCAACGACATCTTTGAGACCTTCTTCGCCGGGGCGACAGCAGGTACGCAGCGGCGCTCAGGTACGCAGCGGGGCGCCGATTTACGTTATGAACTCACTATTACTTTCGAGGAAGCTGTTTTTGGTTGCCAGAAAGAGATAGAGCTCCCTCGCTGGGAGACCTGTTCCACCTGTCGCGGCTCTGGAGCACAGCCTGGCACATCAACGTCTCGCTGTTCCGCCTGCCAGGGCACGGGTGAGATACGCCGGGTGCAGCAGTCCATTTTTGGGCAATTTGTTAACGTCACGATGTGTGAACGCTGTCGTGGCGAAGGCCGTGTCATTACTACTCCCTGTGAGAAATGTCGTGGTCAGGGACGCGTGCGCAACAATCGCCGTGTTGTCGTCAATATTCCAGCCGGTGTCGATGATGGCATCAATGTCCGTGTAACAGGCGAGGGCGAAGTCAGTGCGCGTGGTGGTACCCCAGGTAACCTGTACGTTATTCTCACGGTAAAACCTCACCAGTTCTTCAAGCGGCAGGGCAACGACATTATCTATGAATTGCCCATTAGCTTTACCCAGGCAGCCCTTGGTGATGAGGTGGAGGTTCCCACCGTGGACGGCAAAACAACCTCGCTCAAGATTCCAGCAGGCACTCAGAGCAGTCGCTCCTTCCGCCTCAAGGGCATGGGCGTACCTGTGGTACATAGCAGCGCCCGTGGCGACGAGCATATCATCGTCAAAGTCGTAACCCCGACCAGTTTGACTGCCGAGCAGAAACGCCTGCTCGAAGAATTTGCTCGCCTCGAACGTGAGCAAAGCGAACAAAACGACAAAAACATCTTCCGCAATCTCTTTGAAAAGACAAAGGATGTATTCCAATAAAAAATCTCTCCCTGGCACCCGCAAGGGGTGCCACTACACTTTACAGAAATGTAGTGGCACCCCTTGTGGGTGCCAGGCTGATTTATACTCCTACCTCTTCAGTGCACTCACTTATCTGTGAAGCATATTCTGCCGCGACTGCCTCACCGAATTCAGCCACCACTGGTAGATGGTCGCTTGCCTCTTCACCACGTACGCCTTCTCCTTCTGTGGGTATGTAGCAGGTCAAGAGGCTCTGAGCCAGTTCTGGACTGGCAAAAATGAAATCGATGCGGCCGGCGGGCGCAGCAGCTGGACAGGTAAAACCTGTCGTCTCAGAGTTCATTTTCCGGAAACAATCTACGTAGCCGGCCCTTTGCAATAAGCCAATAGTACCCCTCGGGGCGTATACAGAGGCCGCCGTGTCAAAAAGCCTGCAGAGCAGCTTACTGCGTGGAATAATGCGTAGGATTGGATTAAAAATGCGTAACAGGCCCGGCACGACAAAATTCAGATATGGGTGCCCCTCCGCGTCAGCTATGGTAGGATTTTGCCTGTAGCGTTGATCTAACTTTACCAGGTAGCCTAAAAGAGCGCTGGCCGTGAAGAGATCGCCCGGGGCAAGGGCATTGAAGTCTCCCATAACGAGGTGTGGCGTCCCCTGCCTGGCTGACATGAAACGCAACAGCTCCCGTACCTCGCGTTGCCGGATACCATCTCCTGCCCAACCTTTGCTAAAAGCCGCCGATAGATGAGTCACAAACACGCTGATCTGCCTGCCACTTGCTTCCTCTAAGCACACCTCTAAAACTGGTTTTGTCAGTAAATGTGTCTTTGTATAGATAATTGGCAGGCGGCTGAGTAATGCTACCTGCCAATCCTGCAAATGCGTGGGAAATGCACTCAGCACGTGTTGCATATCTAGCCGGTGCGCCAGTTCCTCAACTACCTGGGGATTTGTAGCCTCGACCAGTCCAACAACATCAGGGCGAGCTGCTTTAATCATATCTGTCAATGGGTCAACGCGGCGGGTGGCACCCACCAGTATATTATAGGAGAGTATACGTGTCATTTAGATATTGCATCCTTCTGTTGGTAATAGTATCTATCTTCACTATAGCAGAGGGGGTGCAGGGGGCGAAGTCCCATGCCGGGGTCTGGGGTGACCCCAGCTTCTCCTCCCCTCCTCAATAGTCACATCTATCTTCACTATACCAGACGGATGTATGATCACGCTCACGTACCGTCACCGTCCCATCGTCCAGTGTCTGGAAATCGACTGTGACGCAGTAGGGCGTGCCGATCTCGTCCTGGCGACGATAGCGGCGGCCAATATTCGCCACATCGTCATACTGCGAAACCATCAACCGTTTCAGCTTATTGTGGATACTCCTGGCCGTAGTCAATAGCTCCTCTTTGTTCTTTTGCAGCGGCAGCACCGCCACTTTGACAGGAGCAAGAGTTGGATGTAAGCGCAGCACAGTCCGCGCCTCCTTACCAGACGGGTCTGGCTCTTCCTCGTAAGCATCGATCAGCAAGTTAAGGAAGGTGCGATCCACACCGCCAGAGGTTTCAACAATCCAGGGAATATACTTTTCTTTTGTAATTGGATCGGTATAGCTCAAATCCTGGCCGCTATACTCACTGTGACGCGAGAGATCCCAGTCTTGCCGCCAGTGAATACCTTCCCATTCCTGCCAACCCAGGATCGTTTGATACTCGATATCAAAAGCCTGCTTGGCATAGTGCGCCAGTTCATCAGGGCCATGTTCGCGGAAGTGCAAACGGTCTTTGTGGTTTATGATTCCCTTATACCACTCGAAGCGTTTTTCCTTCCAGTAGTCAAACCACTGCTGCATCTCACTGGGATGGACGAAGAATTGCAGGTCCCACTGCTCGAACTCACGCTGGCGGAACAGGAAGTTACCCGGCGTGACCTCGTTGCGGAACGCTTTCCCGATCTGGCAGATACCAAAGGGAATCTGCATGCGTGAAGACTTCAAAACATTGTCATAATCCAGGTAGATGTTCTGGCAGGCCTCACCGCGCAGGTACGTCTTCATCCGTTCACCTTCGACCACGCCCAGGTATGTCTCCATCAAAAGATTGAAGGTTCGTGGCTCTGTCAGTTCACCGCCACACACTGGACATCTATTCGATACCACATTCTCTGGCGGCAAATGGTCGATGCGGAAGCGCCGCTTGCAATTCTTGCAGTCTACCAGCCGGTCGACGAAGTTTTCGACGTGGCCGCTGGCCTCCCACACGCGTGGATGCGTAATGATAGCGCCTTCGATGCCCACCACGTTGTCGTGCAGCTGCACCATCGACCACCACCAGAAGCGGCGAATATTGTTGCGCAGTTCCACGCCGAGCGGCCCGAAATCATAGATGCCGGAAACCCCGCCATAAATTTCAGAGTTGGGGTAGACGAAACCTCGCCTCTTGCATAGTGCAACGATCTTCTCGATTGGCACAAAAGGCGTTTCCTGTGTCGCAGGTTTGTTCTCTGTCTGTGTCATAATGAGTGGTCCTCCTCAATCAAAAAAATGCCCCAGGCGTCCAACTTCAAAGCTAACGACGCCAGGGACGAATATATGCCAGCGTAGGCCCGGGGCAGCTACGTCTCACAGCATAATGCGCGGTTCCACCCTGCTTCCTCACGATACGTGAAGCCACTCATTAAATCCAGCTCCGAAGCGCCCTTCACCTGCTGCGGATTGCCGGCCTCGCACCACCCGCCGGCTCGCTGCTACCCTTACCAGGTTACTCCTCTTCATCACCGCTGGAGGATATGTTTATTATGGCATCCCTCTGTGTTATGCCTTCTCTAGTATAGCCGAGATCGATGCGAGATGCAATAGGATGTTAAAGAACCATAACAACGCTTGCTTGCTTCTCAACCTTATGTCTACCTATTCTCAACTTGTTTATTCCTTTTGTCTGCTAGACTTCTTAGCATTGATACAGAAAAACATACCGATGCATTCTCTGGTTCATCTCGATACAGGAGAATGCATTGCGCCACCTCATTGAAGGAGAGAGAAATTGAAATTACACCAACAGTCGCAAGTCTTATAGCTAAGATAAGTGTGATAGTAGTGTTTAGCTCAGTTTTATTAGTTACCACCCTGGGCATAAACGTGCAAGGGGCGCACGCACAATCAGCACTATCCGCACAATCCACAAGCTATGCTTCCGGTAATCCTTTCCCCTACCCAAGTTGCACATGGTGGGCCGATCAACGTTACCACCAGCTGCATGGCGTATTTGTGCCATGGAGGACCAATGCTAATGCATGGCAGTGGACGGCTCGTGCCCGCCAATTCGGCTGGCATGTTTCCACCAGGCCAACCATTGGATCCATTATAGACCTCCAACCCTGGGTACAGGGCGCCTATGGCGCAGGCCACGTAGCCGTGGTAGAACGGATTCTTAGGAACGGCCATGTGATCACAAGCAATATGAATTGGGGAAGGAATCGATATCGAGTCACATACGATCAACTGCCCATTACCATTTCCAAGGAGTATTTTTATGCGCTGCAAAAGAGTTTGCCTGGTCATTAACCCGAGAGCGGGCCACAACGTCGCCAAAATCACCGAACTTATTGCCGTCTTTGCCGCGGCAGGCTGGAAAACCGATATTGCCTTGAAAGCGTATCCTGGACAGGCCATGCAGCTCGCGGCCAGGGCTGCCAGGGCTGCCAGGCAGAACTACGATTTAATTGTTGCCTATGGCGGCGATGGGACGATCAATCAAGTGGTCAATGGCGTTATAAATGCCAGAGGGCGCAGTATCGTTGGTGTCATCCCAGGTGGAACTGCCAACGAATGGGCGGTTGAGATAGGCCTCCCTCTAGATCCTGTGCGCGCGGCTCTCACCCTTGTCAACAGCGATGCGCGTACAATCGACCTTGGGCATATACAGGTGGAGGGACTGACGTTTCCCCATAGTACGCAGCCGGGCGATCAGCAGTTGGCGCCACCAAAGGGCAAGAAAGTACGCAAGAAGCAGGTAAAAGCGGCTGACAAAGGCAAGCCTCGTTTTTTACTGATGGCCGGACTGGGCACCGACGCCGCGGTCATGCCCTATATCTCCAAAACTTTTAAGTATCAAGCTGGCAGCCGGGCTTTTGAGGCTGCGGCGGCGAAAAAGCTGACCGAGCTGCAGCCTTTCCCGGTTGAGATCCGGGCTATCGATGACGCTGGCGATGCAACCTTGCTCTGGCGTGGTGAAGCCTGGCAGGTTCTCGTAGCCAATGCTCGTCTCTATGGCAGTATTGTAGATATAGCCCCCGAGGCCTATCTCGATGATGGGAATCTCGATGTCTGTGTGCTTGCGGTGGGCAACCTCTTTGCGACGATAGGGCAAATCACCTCGCTCCTCCTGCGGCGCAAGCCTGATGATGAAACTGCCGAATACTTTCAAGCCCCCCATTTCTCCATTCGTGCCCCCGCTTCTATTGGTATGCACCTGGATGGCAGTCTGTCGAAACTCAGCAATTTTCTGAGTAAGGCAGACCGCGAGGCCCTGCAACGGGCGGACGACCCATCAAAGGTAATGGTCGAGTATCGCTTTGATGTGCTGCCAGGCGCTTTACAAGTGGCAATTCCTCGCGGGTATGACGATACCTTGTTTAAAAAATCTCCTGGCAATGGGGAAGCACATGCTGTACCACAAGAGCAGAAAGATAGACGTACTGCCCGGCATAACGACCATTTTGTAGAAGAGCAGCAGGAAGCGCCAGAGCTTATCAAAGCGCTTCTGGAAGCTGGACTGAAGATGACAGTGGCTGGAGTCGCTCCAAACCCGGACAAGAAAGATACCTACATTATTGCAGGCACGCTGCAAAATCAGAAGACAGGTGATGCTGTGCCAGTCGCTGTACCTGTGGACGATACTGTTGTGGTTACCAATCGTGCAGGTAAGCGGGTTTCTGCTGCTGCGGTACAAGAACTGCAAGAAGGGACAGTAGTTGTAATCGAAGGTAAGAAGAGCAGGCAGGGCGTCATCCGGGCGACACATATTGTGATCTAGAAAACCTGCCTTCCCTTTCGTCTTTTCCTCTCAAATGTTCACAGAGGGAAATTTTCTTATTCTACTGCCGTTAAACACATCTTTATCTGCTCTACATGATTGATCAAATGCTGCGTCACAAACTCCTCGATGAACCAGTCCAGGG